>Ga0208689_1001568_pt1 | contig 11857 bp, 10 predicted proteins | sample June2015DPH_8_15_FD_184700 | JGI IMG/M metagenome (GOLD analysis project Ga0208689, IMG submission 184700) | Peatland microbial communities from SPRUCE experiment site at the Marcell Experimental Forest, Minnesota, USA - June2015DPH_8_150... | ecosystem: Environmental > Terrestrial > Soil >... | reverse complement strand
GCTCTACGCCTCCAGTTCCTATGTCGCCAACTGGGCCATCAATCAGAAGCTCTACTACAGTGGCAGCATCTTCGACATCCCGCTGACCGTTTCCATCGCCTGGATGGCCGCGGCTCCCTTGCTCGCGCTCCGTCTCGACCTGTCCGACTCCAAGCCGTCGCAGCCTTTGCTCAGCGTTTGGATCACACGCCTGAGCATGATCGCTCTATTCAGCCTCGTCTGGACAGCCATGCAATCCGAACTCGATCCGGCGCTTTCGCCTTCGGTCAAGGCCTTCCGCATTACCGTGAGCCTTTTGACCATGACGGTGATGGGCATCGTGGTTTTCTGGCGGCAACGCTTGCTCCGCGTCGAGCTTTCGCTGTTTCTCGAAAGGTCCCACCGCTCTTTCGACGACCTCAAGGCCTTGCAGGATAAGCTCATTCAATCCGAGAAGCTGGCCTCGCTCGGCCAGTTGGTCGGCGGAGCCGCCCACGAGATCAACAACCCGCTCACCGCCATGCTGGGATACTCCGACCTGCTCAGCACCTCCAACTTGCCACCCCAGGAACGGCTCGAGACCGCGCAAATCGGCGAGCAGGTCCGCCGCACCACCACCCTGGTTGCGAGCCTGCTCACTTTTGCCCGTCAGGCCCCGTCCCGGATGGCCGCCGTCGACATCAACTCCGTGCTGCAAACCGCCGCGCGCCTGCTTGCTCCCCAACTGGAGGCCGAAGCCAGTTCGATCCGACTCGAACTCGCTCCTTCCCTTCCGCCCGTGCTCGCCGACTCCAACCAGATTCTTCACGTCTGCATGCACCTTGCGGGACAGATCGGCGCCGATCTCAATCGCGAAACAAACTCCGCCCTGTTCGTTCGCACTCACAGCCAAGGCAACTTTGTCCTGGTTGATTTCTCCTCTTACGATCCCTCTTCGCACGATCCTTCTTCGCATTCACTCTCGTACCCGTCGTTGATCAACTCCAAAGGCGCTAACAAGCCTTCTACCCTTTCGTTGAGCGCCTGCTGCCGCATCGTCGAAGAACACGGCGGCCATCTCTTGCAGCCTTTGGCTCCCGGCAAATCCGCTTTCCGGATGGAACTGCGCGTCGCGCCAAATTCCGCAAGCCGCTCCTCGCTCGCCGAGCCCAGCCAGGCCGCAGCCCACGGCAGTTCCTAGCGGCCCGTGGTGCAAGTGCGATTTGTATCGGGGCACGCCTCGGCAGCCTGCGGAGCCGTAGGCAGACTTACGCTTTACAGCGCCATGGCCAAACACGCTGAAGCGGGCGACATCCGCCTCGTGATCAATCCCGTCACCCTGATCGTTGCGGTCCCATCCTCACCGCCGTCGGACTGATCAGCGGCATGGTCCCTGCCATCCGCGCCTTACGCCTCGACCCGATCGAAGCTCTGCGCTACGAATAGAAGGGTACTTCTCCCGCCTGTAGAGACGGGGCTTGTCGCGTTTCTGCTTTTACGCTGCCCGGAATCCTGGAGAATCCACCGGAACATCTAAACCGGAGTTGTGTTATTAAGTATTTGGAGGGTGGTGACGACAAAATGAAAAAGCTGATTGGATTGCTCGCGATATGTTTTGTGTTTTCTCTCTCAGCCCTGGCACAACACGAAGGACATCCAGGTGGCGCCGCCCGGCCCGAGGTCGGTGGCGGCCATCAAAACATCCCGAAGCACGGTCCAGCAAAAGTAACCACTCCGCATCCGGCCGAGGAAAACCGCAAATTCAACGACAAGGCAGGACATCCCGAAGCTCCCCACGTACATGCCAATGGACAATGGGTAGGCCATGACACCGGCCCCAACGACCCTCATTATCATCTGGATCATCCGTGGGAGCATGGCCGCTTCACCGGCGGTATTGGTCGCGGCCATATCTGGCGCCTCGGAGGCGGTGGTCCCAGCCGCTTCTGGTTCGGCGGTTTCTACTTCTCCGTAGCTCCCTACGATTTTGGTTTCTGTAACGACTGGTTCTGGGATTCGGACGAGATCGTCATCTACGAGGATCCCGATCACATCGGCTGGTACCTCGCCTATAACGTCAGGCTCGGAACCTGCGTCCACGTGATGTATCTGGGAATGTAGAGCGGTAAAATTTTTGTAACGCGGCACTGCGATGGAGCGACGGGCGTCCCCGCACGTCGCTTCACCGGACAGCGGCGTTCTGTTACTTCTTTTCTTCGGGCTTGTCGCTCTTGAGCTCCTTGCTCTTATCGTCCTTATTCTTCTCTTCTTTCGTCTTATCGTCCTTATTTTTATCCTGGATCGACAGCAGTTCGACCTCAAAGATCAGGGTCGCATTGGGCCCAATTCCGCCGCGCGGCTCCCCGCCCTCGCCATAGGCCAGGCTCGAAGGTATGAAGAGCTGCCATTTCGATCCCACCGGCATGAGTTGCAGCGCTTCCGTCCAACCTTTGATAACTTGACCGACTCCAAACGTCACCGGTTTTCCGCGCTTGTAGGAGTTGTCAAATTCCGTGCCATCCATGAGAGTACCGCGGTAGTTACACACAACCGAGTCGCTCGCGGTGGGCTTTGGCCCGGTGCCCGCTGTCAGAATCTTGTACTGCAAACCGCTGGGCAACGTGACGACGCCTTCTTTCTCTTTGTTGGCCGCTAAGAATGCCTCGCCTTCGGCGGCGGCCTGTTGCATCTGCTGTTTGCGAACTTCGTTCTGCACCTGGGTGAGCACGGCCTTCGCTTCGTCCTCCGTCAGGCGCGTCTTACCGCCGGACATGGCGTCCTTCAATCCCTGGGCTACGAGATTCGGGTCAAACTCCACCGACTGTTTTTTCAGGTTGGCCCCGAGTCCTGCCCCGTAGTTCATTCCCAGGGCGTAGCTGAACTTTTCTTTTCGCGTTGTAAGCGCCGGAGCCGCGGCTTTTGCCGCCGTTCCCGTCTTCTTCACCGGAGCATTTGCCGTTGTGGCCGCTTTCGGAGTTGTGGCTGCGGGAGCCGCTGGATTCGTTGCCGCCGGAGTCTGTGCTGCTGGAGTCTGCTGGGCATAGCCCGCTCCGGCCAGCATCATCCCTGCGGCCAATAGAAGGGTTGTAGTAAGAGATCTTTGCATTTACCTATTGTCACATTGCTCCGCGTTCCGCGCCACACCGGGAATCGAGCTCTCAGCTTTCCGGAAAAATATTCAGCCAGCATCTGGGTGCTGGCTACTTCCTTTCCACCAGATCACCGCCGCCAACAGCGTGGCCATCGCAATCAGCGCCAGCGAACTCAAACATAAAATGCACCAGACTCCCAGCACGCGCGCTTCAATGTAGGTCAGGTACAAAGCAAACGCCAAGCCCGCGGCGGCAGCGCCAAAAAGCATTGCTGGAGTTTCGCGCCGCTCGCGATAGACCGTGGCGAGGCCCGCCAGCGCGGCGTACCCGAGCATCCCAATCAGCGCGACCGGTATTCCAAAGATCGACGAATATTCGCTCCTGTTCACGATGTCGCAATTGAAAGTTTCCCCGATATCGCAGTATGCCGTCTTTGAGGTCGCGTAATGATGCTGCAGCGATACCGACGATACCACGATTCCGCACACTCCCAAAATGGCGACCAGTGTCATCAGACGCTTCGTCAAACTGGTCATGGCAGCGCGCAGCCCGTCCGGTCGCTTAGTTCTTGCAAAGTGAAAACACGCTCCACTCGTTCGCCCGTGGGCGGAAACTGCCAGGTGGGAAAATGTTTGACGTTTTCGTCCTTGCAAACCTGCGCCTGGCCGCGCAGGTCGCCTTTGATGCCGCACTCCACGTATGGAACGTACTCGAACGACGCCCCGAACTTTTCCTTTTGCTCCACGCAATGCGGACACCAATATGCCCCGTACATCTTCACGCCGCGCTCGCTCAGACAGCGCGCGAAAGCATCGTGCTTGTGCTGGGCGCGGTTGTTGAGATAGTAGGCCAGCCCGAACGCGGCCACGATCAGCACGGCATAGATCGCGATGCGCCGCCACTTCCGGCTCGAAGCTTTAGTCCCCAGTCTTTCCTTTTGCCGTTCTCTGCGCTCTTGCGACATGGATTTTTTATATCACGATTGTTTGGGACCGCGATTCCTCAAACCACCACGCGGAGCGCCGAGGGCAGCACTTCGATCGTCCGGCACTCCAGCGTCAGTACCTCGCCGTCCACCATCACATCCACCGGTCCGTCGAGTTGAAACTCGACGCGGCTCGCCGCCTGCCGCTCCGCCAGCGGATGCCGCGTGTGCGTGCCGTCATAAAGCGTTGCCAGGTTCCGGATCAGTCCCAGCCGCCCAATCGGCCCCCACCGCACAAATTCAATCAATCCGTCATCAATGACCGCGTCGGGCGCAATCATCATTGTGCCGCCCGTGAACTTACTGTTGTTAAACGTCAGAAACAAACAGCGCCGCGCGTCAAACTCTTCCTGACCTTCCATCCGCACCGGAAACGGGCGCCGATCGAGCCGCGCCAGACAAAGAAAAATAGACAGCAGATACCCGAACCTTCCCAGCCCCAGAAACCGCCGATGCCGCAGCGCCGCCACGTCCGCGGTAAACCCCAAGCTCAGCAGATTCGTGTAGTAGATCGCTCCGTCTTTATGCGTCAGTCGCAGAACGTCACAAGCCCGCGAACGCCGCGCCTCAAGCGCCCGCATCGCGTGTTCCAAACTGCCCTTGCTGGAAGTTCCATCCGCGAAATCCCGCAGGAACGAATTGCCGGTGCCCAGCGGAAGAAATCCGAGCGTAGGAATCTGATCCTCCGCACCACCCGAAACTCCCTGAGACCTGACACCTAAGACCTGAGACCAGCTCTCCGGAAACAGCCCGTTGACGATCTCATAGGTGGTGCCATCCCCACCGACCGCGAGAAACTTCCGATAGCCGCGCGCATAGGCCTCGCGCGCAATCTGCGTGGCGTGTCCCACCGCGCTAGTCTCTGCTGTCTCCAGCGCAATCCCCGCGCGCCGCAGGCGGTCCAGCGCCGCTCCCACGCGCCGGCCGCACCGCCCGCCACCCGCCGCCGGATTGATAATGGCCAAAAACGTTTCGTTCACGGTTTAGCTGTCAGTGTTCACCTTTAGCTTTTGGCTCTTAGCTTGGTGCGATTCTTCCGGATGACTGAAAGCTGATAGCTGAGAGCTGACAGCTAACAGCTAAATCTCCACGATAGATTTCCGCGCCGCACCTGCGCCAATCTCCGCCGCCAATTCTTCGCGCTTGATCTTCAGCGACGTCGTTCGCGGAAAATCCTTCTCCCATAACAGGTACCCACCCACGCGCTTGAAGTCGGCCAGACGCCGGTTCCGCGCCACCATCTCTTCGCGCAAGCGATCGTCGAACTGCTGGTTCTGTTCCAGACGCAGCACCAGCACCAGAATCTCGTTTCCGAGCGTCTTCTGCGGCCACAAATAATTCGCCGCATACACGCAGAATTCCTTCACCGGCAGATCTTCGAAGACCGCCTCAATGTCCTCGGGATAAATATTCTTTCCGCCCTCGGTGACGATCATATTTTTCTTGCGCCCGACGAGCTGCAGGTGGCCGCGCCCGTCAACATCGAAGCGCCCCAGATCGCCCGTCAGCAACCAGCCTTCGACGATCGTCCGCGCCGTCTGCTCGGAGTCGTCCAGATAATGCGACATGACCGCGCGGCTCCGCACCGCAACTTCGCCGATCCCGTCGGCGTCCGGATTCAGCACGCGCACTTCGGTCCCGGGCAGCGGCTTGCCCACCGTATCGGCGCGAAACGGTTTCAGATCGTTGAGCGTCACTGCCGTGCAAGCTTCCGTCAGCCCGTACCCGCACGTCGCCGGAATTCCCAGATCGTAGAAAAACTGCAACGTCGAAGGATCCGTAAATGCTCCGCCAACAATCAACGCTCGCAGTTCTCCGCCAAACGCCTTGTGTACTTGCGGCAGCAGACGCCGGCTGATCCCGACCCGCGGACGTCCCCGCGTCAGCATTTTGTTCATCCCAATCAATCGGTCCAGCATCCACCGCTTTCGAGGTTTTAGTTCATCGAACTTCGCGCGCAGTCCGCGCTCCAGATTCTTCAGCACCATCGGCACCAGGCCCACGTAGGTGATGCGATAGCGCACAAACGCATCGCGCACAAACTCCGGACGCAGCGTCCGCAAATGGACCACGCAAGCTCCGCACACGAACGGCCCGATAAATCCCACCATGAAATCAATCGCGTGATTGGTGGGCAGAATGCTCAAATAGCGCACGCCCGGCCAAAATGGATACCACGCGGTCAGCGAAGCGCACTGCTCGAGATAACTGTCGTGCGTGAGCACGCATCCCTTCGGACGCCCGCCCGTCCCCGACGAATAGACGATGCACGCCGTGTCCTCGCGCTGTCGCGCCACCAACTGCGGCTCGCCTTTTCTCCGGAATTCCTCCCAGCGGTAAGCGCCCCGTAAGTCCGTCCCCGCCGGCGCCTCCGTCACCAGAACAATCTGAACGGTGAGTTTCGCGAACCCCCGTGACTGCGTGATCGCCCGCCACAAATAATATTCGACAACCAGAAATCGCGCTTTCGAATGCGCCAGCAGTTGCAGATGCTCGGCCGCGGTCAACTTGTAATCCAGCGGAACCAGCACCCCGCCACAGAAGAAAATCGAGTAGGCCGAAATCAGCCACTTCGACTGATTTGTCATGATGATCGCCGCGCGGTCGCCCACCTTGAAGTCGGCGTCCTCAAGCGCGCGGCAAAGTGGACGTGCCATTTCTTTAAAGTCGGAGTAAGTAAGCCGCACTTTTTCGTGGTCGCGATCGGCTTCAATCAGGCAGGTTTCGTTCGGCCAGCGCTCCAGCGCGTCTTTGAGCGCTGCACCCAGGCTGGCATATTGGCGGAGATCAAGCATAGAAAAGAAAGTGGTCAGTGGTCGGTGGTCAGTGGCCAGTTACTACCTGTCGCGGAGCAGTTACGATCGACAACTGCCCACTGACCACCGGCCACTGCCCGCTGCTTCTAGAGCCGTGCCTGGATCCGATTCGCCAGCGTCCGGAAATCCGACACGCCCTGCAGTTCATAGTCCGGCAACTCGATACGAAAGTGATGCTCCAATCGCGTCAGTAAATCGAGCGCCTGCAGGCTGTCGATGCCCAGCGTCTTGAAAAAATCGTCGTCGGGGGTGAGCTTTTCCCGCGGCACGTTAAAATGCGAAGCCGCAAGATTCAGGATTTCGTCGAGCGTGCGATCGGTCGTCGGCATGAATACTGCGCCTTTCAAATTACCAATTACAAATCAATTACAAATTCACGGCAAGTACGGCTGCGGCCCCTCGTTCTCCACAAACTTGCGCAGCCCTTCCTCGACAGCCGGACGCGAATACAGGTCGCAGAAAATATCGATCTCCCGCTTCAACTCCTTGTACGGAATCGGCTTCACGAACTCCTTCGCTGCCGCTGCCGTCCGCCGGTCAAACTTCCCTACCTGGCTGGCCGTGGCGCGAGCCACCCGCAGCGCCTCGCCTTCGGCTGCAATCTGGCTCACCAGTCCGATCTGCTGCGCCTTCATCACATTGAAGCTGCGCCCGGTGAGCAGCAGATCGCGCACCACCGCGTTGCCCAAATCCCGCTTCAGCCGCGGAATCCCGCCGAATCCCGGAATCAACCCCAGTCGCAATTCCGGAAAGCAGAATCGCGCCATGCGGTCCGCAATAATAATGTCGCAAACCAGCGCCAGCTCGAACCCGCCGCCAAACGTCACTCCGTGCACCGCCGCGATGGTCGTCAGCGGCGCCGTATCGAGCGCGTTCATCACGGCATGAATGCGCTCCAGAAATTCCCGCACCCCGCGCAGGGCTGCGGCCTTTTCTATCTCTTGCCCGCGCTGAAACAGCTCGCGTAAATCCGCTCCCGCCGAAAACCCGGCCTTCAACGTCGAATGGACAATCAACGCATGCGCTTCATTCGTCAGCCCGGGCAGAGCTGCAGCAAATTTCTCCAACTCGTCCAGTGTGAGCGACCCGATCTCGTTGCAAGGATCGCGATGCAATGCAAGCTCAATCGCTCCATTCACGATCTGCCACGAAAGCGTTTGCCCTTTGAAGTCGTTCATGCCGTCTTCGCCGTCTGGTTCTTCGAGGCCTGATTCTTCGAGACTTCGTACATCGCGTCGATTTCGCTCCGATACCTCTCTGCAATCAAGTCGCGCTTCAGCTTTCCGTTCGCCGTCAGCAGCCCGCTCTCGATGGTGAACGGCTCCTCGATCAGATGAAAAGCCCGCACTTGCTTGTAATGCGGAAGGCCGGGATTCACAAGGTCTAACACCGCCTGCGTTTTCTCGCCGCTCACCTTGCCCGTGACCAGCGCCGCCAGATATCCGCGCGCATTACCCACGAGCACCACCTGACTCGCGCCTGGCAATACTTGCAGAATTTTATCCTCAATCGGCTCCGGCGCAATGTTATGCCCCGACCCAAGAATAATCAGGTTCTTGATGCGGCCGACAATCTTCCAGTTTCCGTTCGCGTCCACTTCGCCCTGATCGCCACTATGAAACCAGCCGTCGCGCAGCACTTTCGCCGTCTCCTCCGGACGATTCCAGTATCCCGGAAAAATATTCGGCCCGCGCACCACGACCTCCGCATTCTCCGCGATCTTCATCTCCACGCCCGAAATCGCCGGACCCGCGCGCCCCGGAATTACCGGAGCATCCGGATCATCCATGGTGCAGATCGCCGTCGTCTCGGTCAGTCCGTATACCTGCAACACCGGGATGCCCAGCATCATAAAAAACAGTTGTGTCTCCACATTCAGCGGCGCCGAGCCGCAAATCATTGCACGCAGCTTGCCGCCGATCATCTTTTTGCGGATCGTAGGAAACACGAGCCGATTCGCCAGCCCCAGCCAGATCCCGTCCCCGGCGCGCCGTTTGCCCTCGTGCCGCCGCACCCACGCGCCCTTTGCCTTGGTATACACCTTCAACGGAAATCCACCCGTCTTCCACAGTTGCTCGTCGACAGCTTTGCGCATGCGTTCGAGAAGCGCGGGAACATTCAGGAAATAATCCGGCGCCGCCAGTCGCATCTCCGTGGCAATCTTCCCCAGATCCGTATTCAACGTCAGCTTGCTGCCGCGCAGCAGGCAGGTCAGCATCATGATCCACGAGCCCGCAAAGCAAAGCGGCAGGTAATGAAACACGGCGTCCTGTCCCGCGCGCTTCTTCATAAGCCGATCCAGCCGCCCCGAAGTGCAGCCCAGCATGTAACCGACGTTGCCCGCGTTCAGCATCACGCCTTTCGCCTCGCCCGCCGTGCCCGAGGTGTAGATGATCGTCGCCACATCTTCTTCTGCGACCGCCAGCGCAGGATTCTCCGCCGGCCCGCGCCCTGGCGTGAAAACATTTTCGAAGCAAAAATACGGTGGCGCTTCCGGCCACGCTTCTACGATCGCATCGGCCAGCGACTGCTCGCCGCAGGCAATCACCGACGGCCAGCAATCCTTCATCCTCTCGACCAGTTCGGCCGGCGTTAGCCGCGCATACAGCGGCACCACGGTCAGCCCCTCCGCCATGATGGCCAGATCCATCGCCACCCACTGCATCGAGTTATGCGCCAGGAGCGCGCACCGGTCGCCCTTCTTCAGCCGCAATCGCCGCAGGTAAGCCCGCGCCACCTGCACCTGAGCCAGCAACTGCCGCGCGGTGAGCGGAACCGGCTGCCCGTCGCGCAGTTCCTGCAGTACGATGGCATCGCCGCTGCGCTCCAGGCTCGCAAAAATTTGGCCGAGAAATGACATGCGTTTGATATGAATTAGTTTGCGATGAAGTGGAGGTTTGAAAGGTGCGGCTACCCGTACGCCGCCACCAGTTGCTTCAACCCCTCGCTCATTGGCGGCAGATAATCTTCCCAGCTCCATTCTCCGCGCCGGGTGGGAAACTCCGGATACCGCCGCTGCACTTCTTCTTCGAAATACACGCCCATGTGCGCCATTAATTTCAAATTCCGCACCACACTCCGCGCGATGCCGTCGGCAATCCGTTCACCGTCGCGATCCAGAATTTCGAGCGCCGCCAGAGTTCGCGCCTCCAGATCCGGATCGTCCACATTCATCAGCAACTCCTCATGGCCGCGCTCGTTCATCAGGTTCCGTATGCGCTCATCCATTGTGATCCCCGCCGACGCCACCAGCGCCGGCATCGAAGTCACTATCCCGTGATAGCGCGAAGACACCATCATGCGGCACGCGCGGAGAATGCTAACCATTTGGTACATGTTGTAATCGTCCGAGGTCAGCACCGGAACTCCGCCCAACTTCTCCGAGATACGACGGCAAGGCCGGGCATCCATGCGCTCAGTCGCCGCCATGATCACGAACACATTTCTCTTCTGGCGGAACGCGGCCATCGCATTGGCAATCGAACTCAAGTAATGTTCGTAGGCGCGGTCCGCCTCTGGCCCAGCATTATGAAAGTAGGGCCCGCGGTAGTGGCTCTCTTTGTATGCGCCGGTCAGGCTGTGCAGCGCGGCCTTCGCCACCGACGCCTTCACCGGCCACTCAAACGGATTGATCGGACACACCACCAGCACCGGCGTCTTCCCATCCCAACCCACATCGCGCAGCGCTTTCTGCCCATACTCGGCGCCCAGCGGCTCAAACGTCCACGCCGTGTCCGTGCCCAATTCCGTCGGCACGCCCAGCTCGCGCAAAATTTTCCGCGATTCTTCATTGCGCGTGATCACCAGCGAATTTCTGCAATAGCGCCCGCACATCTTTGCGACCAGCGGATCCATCTGTCCCGCCTCGGCGCCGTAACCGACCGACAACTTGTTCTCCGCCGCCGCAATGCCCAGCGACCCGATCATCATCGTCGCCAATGCGTTCGCGAATTTCGATTTGAACATCGAACCTTCACACGCCACCACGCCGTGATGTTTTGGCACTTCATTCGCCAGGAAGGGCGGAAAAATATCCGGCAGCCGCACCTGCGATGTGCCTTCGAAATATCCGCGCGACCGGTCAAAATTAAACGTCATCATGCTGAGGTCAACGTTCTCCGGCCCAAGAATCCGCCGGATCTGCCGCAGCATCTCTTCCACTCGCACATCCGATCCCGTATTACGCGTCCCGTTGTAGCCCGCAAACAGCAGCCTCAGTTTTTCGCCCGGTTGCCACGGCTCCCGCTTGCCCATCATCCACTGAATTTTCTTGCCCTCGATAATGCTCGAGACCCATGCTTCGAGAACGAAGTCCATCATGCGGCAGACCCTCCCGCCTTTGTGCTCTCCGGCCAGGGGTGATAGGGGTATTCAAAATTGTGCTCGCGGCTGAACCGGAGCAGCGGAAAACTGTATTGCGAAAACGGCACGGGCTTGCATCCCATTTCCGTTGTGACCCGCGTGTTGTCGAACACTGTGTTCCAGGTCAAATATGGCAGGAAGACCTTCATCAGCGCCGCGCCGTGCCCCACCGGCCCTTTGCGGTTCGCCACCGTGTTGATGATGGAAGCGAACGGCTTTTCGAGGATCGGCAAAAACAGCGGCCCGCGCCGGTTCTGCTCCGCCGCCAGCGCCCTGGTCAATTCCCGAAAAGTCTGCGCATCGTTGCCCGAAGAAAGATGATAGGTATCGTGCGCGGGGTTCGCCTTCATGTGCAAAGTCGAGATCGCATCCGCCACGAAGTCCACATTCACAATGTCGATCTTGTCATGCGGACGAAACGGCAGCACCGGCAATCCCGCCAAAAACACGAACGACCGCACCATGTCAAACTGCGTCGTCTGCGGATAGCGGCTGTCACCCAACACGATGCTTGGCCGGAAAATCGTCAGCGGCACGTCCGGCAGCAACTCGCGCACCATGTGCTCGCAGAATTTTTTTGTGCGCGCGTACGGATCGTAATCCGAGCGCTCCCACTCAATCGACTGGTCTTCCAAAACAACTTC
>Ga0208689_1001564_pt1 | contig 11881 bp, 10 predicted proteins | sample June2015DPH_8_15_FD_184700 | JGI IMG/M metagenome (GOLD analysis project Ga0208689, IMG submission 184700) | Peatland microbial communities from SPRUCE experiment site at the Marcell Experimental Forest, Minnesota, USA - June2015DPH_8_150... | ecosystem: Environmental > Terrestrial > Soil >... | reverse complement strand
TTACCGCTCGCATGCAGCACGAGCGAAACTACAGCGACGAGCAATTACAGCAGCTCAGCAAAATGCGCCGCCTGGATATCGACCCCACGCGCGTGGAAATGGGCTGGGTCATGGATTTCTGCGCGCAGACGCTGCGCAACATCATCATTGGGATTGGCGGCAAGCAGGACGGCTTCATGATGCAATCCAAGTTCGGCATCGCCGTCAGTTCCGAGTTGATGGCCATTCTGTCCATTGTCACCGACCTGGCTGACCTGAGAAAGCGCCTCGGGGAGATTACCGTTGCCTATGATAAGAAGGGGAATCCGATCACCACAAGCGACTTGGACGTTGCGGGAGCCATGGCGGCCTGGATGCGGAACACCATTAACCCCACACTTTGCTCGACTGCGGAATACCAGCCCTGCATGGTGCACGCCGGCCCCTTCGCCAACATCGCCGTGGGACAGTCCTCCATCATCGCCGACCGGCTCGGCCTGAAGATGTTCGATTATCACGTCACGGAGAGCGGCTTTGCAGCGGACATTGGTTTCGAAAAGTTCTGGAACGTCAAGTGTCGTTACAGCGGCCTGAAGCCGAACGTCTCCATCCTGACTGCCACTGTCCGCGCTCTCAAGATGCACGGGGGCGGCCCCAGGGTGGCGCCGGGTATACCTCTCGCCGAGGAATACACCAAGGAGAATCTGAAGCTCCTCGAGAAGGGCCTTCCCAACCTGCTGCACCACCTCAAAATCATTCGTCGGTCGGGGATCAATCCGGTGGTCTGCATCAACCGGTTCCATACCGACACCCCGGAGGAGGTCGCCCTGGTGCGCAACGCTGTGGAAGCTACAGGGGCTCGATGCGCAGCCTCCGAACACTGGGCCAAGGGCGGCGAAGGAGCCCTGGAGCTGGCGGATACGGTGATGGACGCCTGCAAGGACGAAGCCCACTTTCAACACCTGTACCCATTCGAGATGAAGCTGCGAGACCGCGTGGAACTTATCGCCAAAGTCGTTTACGGCGCGGATGGAGTGTCGTGGGGGCCGGAGGCGGACGCCAAGGCTAAGCAGCTCGAGTCCGATCCCAAATTCGCCGATTATGCCACGATGATGGTGAAGACACACTTGAGCTTAACCCACGACCCGACGCTCAAGGGCGTTCCGCAAGGTTGGATTCTGCCCATTCGGGACGTGCTGGTGTACTCGGGCGCGAAGTTCCTCTGCCCGTGCGCGGGCATCATCAGCTTGATGCCTGGGACGTCTTCCAACCCCGGTTTCCGCCGGGTGGATGTGGATGTGAAGACCGGAAAAGTATCGGGACTGTTTTGAGACAGGAGCAAACGATGTACATTGATAAGGCTTATCTTTTCGAGGGAATGCACGATGAGACTCGAAAGAAGATCCTGGAAAGCGCTATCGAGGAATCGCACGCGCAGGGGGATTTTCTTTTCCACCAAGACGACCCCGCCCGCAATTTCTATATTCTCTCTGAAGGGCGGGTGCGGGTTAGCGTGGGACCCCAAGGGCTCTTGGCCCATGTGGCCAGCGACCCGGGCGATGTGATCGGTTGGTCGAGTCTGGTGGGGAACAACACTTACACGGCTTCCGCCGAATGCCTGGGTCCAGTCAAGGTCTCGAAGATCGAAAAGTACCAGTTGGATGAGATCCTGCACGAGGACCCCGTAAGCGGAATGACTTTCTTCAAGCACCTTGCCGCGCTGATCGGGCGTCGCTTGGTCGATAGTTACAAGGCATCTTTGACGGCACACGGAGAACGAGAACCGCGTTCCTACGGCTAGGAAAGGAGTGGCAAATGACTCAGGATGGAGAGGCTCAGCCTCAGAACCATTTGAGACTGGCGCTTGAAAAAAGGCAGTTCTTCTGCACCGCGGAACTGGTCCTAGGCCGCGATCACAACATGGCCGAGGCGGAGACCTTCGTCAAAGAAGCGGCGGCGCAGCCGGACGGGATTAAGGTCATCAGTGTGACCGACCTGCCGAGCGGCAACCCGGCGCTGCCCCCTGAAGCCTTTGTCTCGTTCATCAAGGAACGGGGCCTGACACCGATTGCTCATCTCACCGCCAAGGATGGAAACCGTTCCTTCCTGGAAGGCCGCCTTCACGGTCTGGCGCGCGAGGGCGTCGAGAACGTTCTGGCTTTGACGGGCGATGCTCAAAAGGAGGGCTTCGGCGGAAAATCCAAGCCTGTTTACGACCTGGACTCCGTGCTCCTCCTCTGGCTGATTCAGGCCATGCGGGCGGGGATCGAGTACAAGCTGGGGCCGCGAATGGTTCACAGCACGCCTTTCGATTTCTATGCGGGCGCCGTCGTGAGCCCCTACAAGGTTAATGAGTCCGACCAGATGATGCAGTTTTACAAGCTGCAACTGAAGATCGCGGTTGGAGCTCAGTTCATCATCACGCAGTTGGGGTATAACGTCCGGAAGCTTTACGAATTGAAGCAATACTTGACCCGCGCGGGCCTGGGACACGTCCCTGTCCTCGCCAATGTCTACGTTCCCACGGCCAAGATTGCGCAGATGATGCAAGCCGGTGAAGTGGCGGGCTGCGTCATCCCGGACGAGCTCATCCGGCGACTCGAAAAGGAGAAGAAACCCCAACGCTTGGAGCGCGCCGCGCTTATGGTGGCGGCGGCGAAGGCTCTCGGCTTTGCGGGAGCGCACGTCGGCGGATTTGGCCTCACGCATCGAGATTTCATGACCATTGCCGAACGTGCTGCGGCGCTCGGGAGCGACTGGCGCAGCAAGATGGACGAGCTGATCTTCCCCTATGCAAACGAGTTTTACCTGCTGCCGCGGGGTGAAGATGGCTTAAGTGATGGTGCGGGCAACTACCAGGTCAGCCACAAGAAACCGCACGCGACCTTTATCCAATGGCTTTCCAAGCTGGTACACCGCCACCTGATCGCAACGGATTCTTACGGCGCGCGCTTCTTCAGCGCCCGGCTGAAGGTAAATGGGGGCGTGGCGGCGGGGAATTCCTGGCGTCATGGGTTGTGGTACTGGCTGCTGGAGCCTTCCACGCTCTACCGAAAAACCACTCTGGGATGCAAGAGCTGCGGCGATTGTGTCCAGGACTACCTCGACTATGCAGGCTGCTCGATGCGACATTGTTACAAGGAGCTTCGCAACGGCCCCTGCGGAGGCTCGAGGGTTGACGGAACTTGCGAGGCTCGTCCCGAACAGCCTTGCATCTGGAACGTGATCTATCGCGGCGCACTGGCGGTGGGAGACGATCCCCGGAAATTCGCACGTACCCTGATCCCGCCGCGCGACTGGTGCCTGGACGACACGAACGCCTTGGCCAATCGCATGGCGGGGTTGGACAACGTCGACAAGCGGAAAGATCTGCAAACCGCGCCCATGGCCCAGCAAGGAGGAGCTTAGATCCCGTGCTGGTTATCGGCGAACTGATTAATTGCACCCGGAAAAAGGTTGGGGAAGCCGCCCAAAAGAGAGACGTCGAGTTCTTCAAGGAAATCGCCCGCAAGCAAGCGGATGCCGGCGCAGGCATGCTGGACGTGAATGGCGGCTTGCCTGGTCAGGAGACGGAGGTCCTGCCGTGGCTCGTGAACATCGTGCAGGAAACCGTCGCTACGCCGCTCTGCCTGGACAGCGCGGATCCCGTCGCGCTGCGCCGCGCCCTCCCGCTTTGCCAACAGCGAGCGATGATCAATTCCATCACCGATGAGCCGGCGCGCATGCAGGCGCTGCTCCCTCTTTTGAAGGACTTCCGCCCCAAAGTGATCGCCCTCTGCCTGGGCGAGGCGGGGCCGCCCAATACGGCCGCCGATCGCGTCTCGACCGCAAGCCACCTGGTCGATCGGCTCACGGCGGAAGGATTCGCCCTGGATGATATTTACGTCGATCCCTGCGTGCTTCCCATCAGCACGGGTTCGGAACATGGCAAAGCACTGGTGGAGGCCACCGGGCAGATCAAGGCCCGGTATCCTGGCGTTCATGTTAGCGCGGGCATCAGCAACGTTTCGTTTGGACTTCCCATGCGCAAGCTGCTCAACGGGGTCCTGCTCCTCCTGCTGATGGCGCAGGGCCTGGACGCCGCCATCGTCGATCCGTGCGACCCGCAACTGATGATGAATATCCGGGCGGCCGAGGCCTTGCTGGCACGCGATGAGTACTGCGCGAACTACATCCGGGCCTTTCGTGAAGGAAAGTTGGGGCCGGCGGCGTAGCCCAGAAACCATTTGTAAGGTTGTCATTCCGAGCGTAGCGAGGAATCTCGCTCTGCTTCGGGGTGGATCGCGGAACAAAGAAACAGAGCAAGATTCCTCGCTCCGCTCGGAATGACAGGGTTGGGTGAAGAGAACTGAAAGCTGACGGCTGAGAGCTGACAGCCGACTTACCAAGGAGAACCATTGTGGCAGCAACTATTTTGGATGGTAATAAGATCCGCGACCAAATCAAGGCGGAGCTCGCCGTCGAGATTCAGGACTTGAAGAGCGCTGGCATCACGCCGGGACTGGCAGCGGTCCTGGTGGGTGAGAATCCTGCCTCGCAAATCTACGTTCGCACCAAGGTGAAGACCTGTGAATCCTTAGGGGTCTACAGCGAGAAAATTGACTTGCCCGCAGACACCTCCCAGGAGCGGCTGCTGGCGCTCGTTGAATCTCTCAATCGCCGCGATGAAATTGATGGCATTCTGATTCAGCTACCCCTGCCCCCGCAAATTGATTCCAAGCGCGTGCTCGAGGCTGTGGACCCGGCCAAGGACGTGGACGGGTTTCACCCTATCAACGTCGGACACCTGGTGAGTGGGACGCCGGGCTTGGTTCCCTGTACTCCGGCGGGAATCATTGAAATCCTGGTCCGCAGCCAGATTCCCATTAAAGGCGCACGCGCCGTGGTGGTAGGACGGAGTGACATCGTGGGAAAGCCGGTGGCCATGCTGCTGCTTCATCGACATGCCACGCTGACCATTTGCCATTCGAGGACGCGCGACCTGCCGGCGGTGGCTCGCGAGGGCGATATCCTGGTGGCCGCCATGGGCAAGCCGGCCTTTGTGACAGGCGAATTCATCAAGCCCGGCTCCGTGGTGATCGACGTCGGCATCAACCGCCTGACCACCCCCGAGGAAATTCGTCGAATCTTTCATGATCCTTCACGTGCGCTCAAAGACCTGGAGGCTAAAGGTTCCGTCCTGGTGGGGGACGTCCAGCCGGAAGATGTGAAAGAAAAGGCAAGCGCCTATACGCCGGTGCCGGGGGGTGTAGGGCCTCTGACTATCGCCATGCTGATGTCGAATACCGTCCGTGCCGCGCGCCTGCGCCGTGGCTCTCGCGCCCAAGCCGCCTAGCGCCTTAAGCAGTAGGCAGGTGGCCAGAAAGCAGAAAGCCCCACCCCTAAGGGTGGAGCGCCCTCTCCCTTGGGGAGAGGGTGTCGCGCGACGGCGCTTTCATCAGCCGTCGCGGGACGGGTGAGGGGTTCCTTCTGCCCGCCCGCGTGGTGTCGCAGACCTTTGCTCTTCGCCAGCCGCGGAGCATCCGCCCACCTTCTCGCCTTCGATGAAGAAGACCATGTCTACTATCTTTGCGCGGGTGTAGAGCCGCGGAGTCTCCTGCCCGGTGTTGAAGTCAATCGTACGTGTTACGGAGCGAGACTCGTCAATGATCTGAGTGTTATCTCGATAGAAGTCAGCAACACGCTCCAGGGATACCTTCTCGAACTTGCCGTAGCCAAATCCTTTGCTGAAATATGTATCGAATGCTGGGACATTGCCGAAGACGCCTAGCATTATTTTTGTGACAAGCGTGTCCGACGCTCCCTTATGTTCCCGAAGCGAAACGATTTCTCTCTTGAAATCTAAGAGGCGCTGAATATTCTCGGGTGAGTAGGAATGAACGTCAATTTCCCAAAAACTAGGAGGCTGATCGGCGATCAGGCCGATTATCGGCTCGAGAATTTTCGCACTCTTCTGAAGCAGGTAAGCCCTTCCTCGGTACATGCCCCAACTGGCAAGGTAGAAGCCCAGTTGGATGCAACTCTCCTGGACCTGTTCCGGCGTTTTCAGGTCGTTGAGCCGACCTTCCTCCCGGAAGCGTTGAAAGTAGTTGAAGCAGTAATCAAAGGACGCATCGCGTTCCGAGGGTTTCACGCCTTCCCGGAATACTTCTACGTTAGACCCAATTTGCTCCGCAGTTAGCAATTTCATCATTACTCCTTCTCCCGTGGCCGCTGCCGGTTGCCAACCTGCCCATCTGCCTACCTGCCGCCCGCAAGCATCGCCGGCTTCAGCGTCCAGGCCTGGAGTTTGGCAAGCACCATTAATTGCGGAGCGTCGAATCCTTCTGGAAAGATGATCCAGCCCCAGAGGCTTGGCGAATCGTCTGCGACATAGCGAGCCGCAGCCAGGCGCGCGGGCCGCAGGGTCACAGAGTCTGGCAGGGCATTCGCCGATAACAAGGCCCGCGTGGTCTGGGCGAGCGCCACCAAATAGCTTTCAGGGGGGACCGGCGTGCTGCCCAGCCAGACCACATTCGGAATTTGACCATTCTTCTCGAGAAACCCAGCGACGTCCAAAACGCTGCGTGAGAACTGACTCCACGCCACCTTCACGTTATCCGCGAGTTCAGAGCTGGCAAGAGCGGGACCGTAAGGTGTCCCGCGGAGTAAGAGCGGCTCCGCTGCCTGTTTCCGGACGGCGCGGGCGACGAAGTCATTTAGCAACTCGAACTCCTCGCTCGCGCTGAGAGCATAGTCTGGGCGGGTCTGGAATGACACCTCAGAGGTCACTTGACCGGCAATTTCACCGATCTCGAGGGCCGAGAACTCATGGTCCTGTGCCTTATCGGGCATCACCCCCAGTGCCTCAGAAGCGGTGATGAACCGGACGCGAGGGAAGGACTTTATATATTGCACAAGGCCCTCGAGGTAGCTGAAGTCTCTCTCAATCTCCTGCGGGCTTTTCATGGGGGGCCGCTGCCATTCGTCGCGTGGCGGATTTGCCCCCTTGACAAAGTTGACGGCGTCCCAGAACTCCTGATGAATAAACTCACAGGGGTGAAAGTAAATGCTGACCACGCCGCCCGACTGCGACAGTTGGGCATAAGTGGCCTTAAAGCTGGCCTTGGCCTGGTCCAGATTCGACCAATTATCGTTGGGGTGAAGGTCCGGTCCGGCTTTGATGTTGAAGATATTCAGCAGGCCACCGTACCAGAATGGTTTGCGATCAAGTCCTACCTGAAGGCCGTCGTCGAGGTAGACCCTCACGCCCCAGGTTTTCAGCGCCGGAAATGCCTGCGGCGCCCAAGAACTGCCCGGTTGCCCGTAGCACGTTGGCGCTTTGCCGAAGATACGGCGGAGGTCTTCAAAACCAGGGCGCTCGCGGCGGGTGAATTCCTCTGCCCCTTCTTCCCAGTCGAGCTTCGATTCGTACTCCGCCACCGTGGGGTGCTGGCTGTGCGTGTTCGAGTGGTAGCCGATTTCGTGCTGGGCGAGCGCCTCGATCACGTCACGCCGGCCCCGCCGCTCGAGGGTCCGGCCCTTTTCTCCCACGACTTTAAAAGTGGCGCGAACCCCCTGATGGGAGAGAATCTCCGCCACGCGCTTGGCCGCGTCATCACTCTGGGGAAGAATATAATCCTCAGTATCGAACCACAGAACTACGTACACGCTGCCTTCTGCCGTCGGTTCAGCCGCCCGCGAATAGTTGACACATGCGGTGAAAAGCAGGACCAGCAGAGCCAATTGGACAATTCCCCTGTAGCGCGACGATTCGATGTTCTCTCGCCATGCAGGGATCTGCGTAACTCGGGTTAAGAAACTGCGGAAACTCCGAACCACCATCTTTTTTCGCCCTCCCAAGGCTCGCTGGAATTATAAACCAGGGGCCAGGTTTCAGGGGTCAGATGTCAGGCGAACAAGAAGTCATGTCAGAAGTCAGGAGTCAGAAGAATGACATCCGACATCTGCCAACCGAAACCCGGGTCCAGTCCTTCTTCCCCACCTACCGCCTACGACATACCACCTACGTCCTTTCTTTTCAATAACATTCCCGCTTTATGCTCGAATCTCCTTTATTATCAATAACATTCCCGCTTCAGCCTCCGGCATTCGGGACCGGTCCTTTGTTTTCAATAACATTCCCGCGTCGGTCGTTCAGAAATTAAAGTTACTGCGCCTCTCATCGCCATGACGATTTGTCGTATGGACGCTGCGTATCGTGGGCGCCTGCCCCAACCGCGGCCCAGTCCTGAACTCCCTTCGCGCGCTCCGTGGCTGCGTATCCATAGGTCAACTCCAGTAGGCTATCAAATCTCAAGCCTTGTGTCAAGAGCAAATACGCAGTATCCATTAGAGCAGAATTTGGTCCCACAGGGCGAGAGGGATTCGGGAGAGGCTCTCGCTTTTTCCCTGACTCCTGAATCCAGGTTGAGCCCCAGGCGCCTGACACCTGAAACCTGCGGCAATGTGTTAAGCTGAGCACTATGCTAAGGTACAGAATCATGAGCAGATTTGGTCGTCATTCCCGCGACAGCGGGAATCCATAGTTGCATGCTGCTAAGATACAGAATCTCAAGGTAGCTGAGATACATAACCGTAAGTGAATTTGGCCGTCATTCCCGCGAAAGCGGGAATCCATAGCTTGCTCGAGAGGATGAAAGAAGGAATTCATATGAAGAGTTTCAAAGAAAGAGTAGCGCAAGGGCACATTCTGATCTCTGACGGAGCCATGGGCACCTATCTACAAGCCAAGGGCTTGAAACCAGGCGAGTGCATGGAATCGTGGTGTGTTTCTCACCCGAGCGTCGTTAAAGGGATTCACGAGGATTACATCGCCGCGGGTGCTGACATCGTGGAGACGAATTCGTTTGGTGGGACTGGTTACAAGCTGAAGCCCTATGGGCTCGCGGACAAAGTGAGAGAGTTGAACCAGGCTGCTGTTGCACTCGCCAAACAGGCCATGGCAGGCAAGGGTTACGTCGCCGCTTCGGTTGGCCCCACCGGGCACATCGTGGAGGACGAGGGCGGCGATGTGACGCCGCAAGACCTCTACAAGGCTTTCAAGGAGCAAGTGGTGGCTTTGGACGAGGGCGGCGCGGATGCCCTGTGCATCGAGACCATGACATCCCTCACCGAAGCGGTGCAGGCGATCAAGGCTGCCAAGGAAAATACCAAGCTTCCGGTCATCTGCACCTTCACCTTTGAAGCCGGCGCACGTGGTTTTCGCACCATGATGGGTGTGACGCCGGAACGCGCGGCGCGGGAGGCGGTGGCGGCCGGCGCGGACATCGTGGGCGCCAATTGCGGCAACGGCATCGTGAACATGATCGAGATTACGCGCCAGATGCGGGCTGCCCAGCCCAACACGCCGATCCTTATTAACGCCAACGCAGGCATGCCGGTCCTGGAAGGGGAGAAGACGGTCTTTAAAGAGACGCCGGAATTCATGGCTTCCAAAGTGCCGGAGCTCATTAAAGCTGGCGCGCAAATCATCGGGGGCTGCTGCGGCACCACGCCTGAGCATATCGCTGCCATGGCGAGAGTGGCCAAGGCGGGCGACTAAGTCGACAGTCAACAGTTGACAGTCAACAGTTGACAGTCAACAGCTAAAACTTCGTCTTCAGTGGGGAGGCAACGCGGCCAATCAAGTCGACAGTCAACAGCGAGTAGCGCGGACCTGTTTCGTAGGTCCGCGGCCTTTGGGCGCGGTCGCTGAGAAAAGCCGCAGACCTTGAAAACCAGGTCTGCGCTACGCACTCTGCGGTACCCGCTCTCGAATTTCGCAGGAGGTTAATCCATGGATCGTCGAGAGTTTTTGGCCAATTCGATGTTCGCGCTAAGCATGGCGGGGAAATGGTCACAGGGCGCGGCCGCGAACACGATGGGCCAGGCACAGTCGGTCCGGTTGAATGTAGATCCGGAGCGTGTGCTCGGCGTAATCCCACCTGATTTCATGGGGCTTGGGTATGAGATTTCTTCAGTAGCGAGACCGGGTCTGCTCAGCCGGAGAAATCGTACCTATGTGCAACTGGTCCGAACCCTGGGGGCGCAGGGCGTGATCCGAGTGGGCGGGAGCACTTCAGATTATTCGACGTTCTCGCCCGAGGGACAGGCGGTGTCAGCTGCGAAGACGACGGTGGTGAATGAGGCGGTGATTGAGGACTTGGGAGCGTTTCTGGTTGCTACAGGCTGGAAACTGATCTGGGGCCTGAATCTTGGGCGTGGCACGCCGCAGCAGGCAGTTGAAGAAGCGCAGGCGGTGGCTGCGAGTGCCAAGGACGGGCTTCTGGCGCTGGAAATAGGAAACGAGCCCGACCTCTTCGACAGGGTGCACCGACCGCCGGGTTACGGGTATGTACAGTTTCACGAGGAGTATCGGCGCTACCGGGATGCGATACGGGCGAAGCTGCCCAATGTTCCGTTTGCCGGGCCCGATGTCGCCAGCAAGACCGATTGGATCACCCGGTTTGCAGCCGATGAAGGCCGGGACATCAAGCTGCTCACGCACCACTACTACGCGGAAGGGCCACCGGAGAATCCGGCGAGCACGATCGAGAACCTGCTGAGAGGAAACGGGAATCTGACCCGAATCCTGGCACAATGCCGGTCCGCTTCACGATTAGTAAACTTGCCGTATCGCATCTGCGAGGCGAACTCCTGCTGGGGCGGCGGGAAACCGGGAGTGAGCGATACGTTCGCTTCCGCGTTGTGGGGTTTAGACTTTCTATTTACTCTCGCTGCGGCAGATGCGAGCGGGGCGAACCTGGAAACCGGCGTGAATCCCGGCGGTTTTATCAGCTCGTATTCACCCATTGGTGACGACGAGCACGGTAACTATTCCGCGAAACCGCTCTACTACGGCATGCTGGCGTTTGCGCAGGCAAGCCGGGGGCGGCGGGTGAATGTGCAGTACGATGCGGGGGATATGAATGTGAAAGCGTACGCGGTGCTTGGCGAGGACAGGCGTTTGTCGGTGACTATGATCAACAAGGAAGCCTCGCGGGGCGCGGAAGTGAGCATTGTTGGCACACGGGCTTTCGCTGCTGGTAGTTTGTTGCGATTGGCAGCCCCGTCGCTTGAAAGCAAGAGCGAAGTGACCCTGGGGGGGTCCGTAGTAGCCGCGGATGGCCAGTGGAAGGCAAGGCGCCGCGAGCAATTAGCAACTCGGCGCGGCGAGTGGGTAATTTCACTTCCGGCTGCGAGTGCGGCGTTCGTGACATTGGGGGGCTAGACGTTGCGGTGGGGACGTTTATAATACGTATGACGGCGGGACGATACCATGCTTTCTATTCGGCTTGACCCTGACATCGAAAGGCGACTGTCCGAACTGGCGAAACGCACAGGGCGGACGAAGACCTACTACGCCCGTGAGCTCATCGAGGGGAACATTGAAGACCTCGAAGACCGCTATCTCGCGGAGGCGCGTCTGGAGAAGCACCGCCCACCGCTCACCAGCCGGCAAGTGCGGAAAGCAGGCGTAGCGCAGACCGCTCTTCAGGGTTCGGGTTGGCCGAGGTTCAGGCGAACTCATACAGAGGCACGTTGCGGCTGGGTGGGGGAGTGGCTTTGAGCAAGGCTTCGATGCGGCGCACGGTTTCGGGCGCGAGCAGAACATCGCCGCAAACGTTGCAGACCTCTGCGGGAACGTGGTCGATCACCATTACCTCACCCCAGTGTTTGACGGTGTGGACGACCGTCTGGGGCTCATACACGCCGGGGCATCCCGCAATGGTGCATTTCATGGCTGGCTTCTCCTCTCCCGAGGCGTTAACCACTTCGGCGGCCGGGGTTCGTAGGCCGTGATCAAGATTAGCCCAAGTTCGTCACGGGGACACCGATTTTAGGTTTTTTCAGTGGAGATCGGCGGGGAAGTGATTTCGTTGCAACGCGGGCTTGGCGAAAAGCCGATGTAGTGCAGACC
>Ga0208689_1001559_pt1 | contig 11894 bp, 10 predicted proteins | sample June2015DPH_8_15_FD_184700 | JGI IMG/M metagenome (GOLD analysis project Ga0208689, IMG submission 184700) | Peatland microbial communities from SPRUCE experiment site at the Marcell Experimental Forest, Minnesota, USA - June2015DPH_8_150... | ecosystem: Environmental > Terrestrial > Soil >... | reverse complement strand
CCGGGCAACGTGCATAGCGCTGAGGACTGGGAGGAAGTGCTTCTGCCCGAAATCGAGCGCCAGCAGGGTATGGGTAAGGAAGTAGTGTTTCGGGCCGATGCGGCGTTTGCCAAGCCGGAGATCTACGTTTGAAGCTCACGAGGTGCAACTAGGGCCCGTGGCTGACGACTACTACCCGGTATCGTCCGGCCTGCATGAAGGCGATTATGCAGATATCCCCGGGCGGCACGGTCAGCCAGTTCGCCCAGATTGACGCTTCCAGTCTTCCCGCGGCGGATCATGCGATGCTGGACCAACGCCGTCTGCAGTCCGATAGAACGCTGCTCGTCCTCCGTCATCTGGACGCTTGCTGCTGGCTCGGTCGCTTCGGAGGAAGCGGCAGAACCGTGTTGACGCCGAGCAGGTTCTTGAGGTCTTCCCAAGCAACGTCTTTGGCCCATGGTCGGGTGGGCGCCACGTACCAATTGCGAGTATGCGCATAGCGCAAGGCCACCACAATCAGCATGACCAGCGCGAGCCGCGTCTTACCGAAGCGCCGGCCAGCTACCACAACGCGAAAACGCGCACGACTGGCAAGGACTTTGAACTGCGCTCGTCTCAGTCCAAGATCACCAATTGACTTGCCCGTTGAAGTATTGGGTGTCGCAACCGTCATTTATCGTTCTCTCAAGGCGGCGTGTACCGCATCTTTAGCAGCCGCCAGATCTTCGGCGTTATCTGGAGGCGGATCGTCGATATGGACGCGGATTTCAAACGTTCCGTACGATTCGTCGTCCTCCCCGCGAGCGTATCTCTCGAGTTTGCCTCCGACCTCCGCTAGCTTGGCAATATCACTGGCACTTAAGCGCAGCGGCCTTTTCTTCCTCTTGATAAGCCGCAGCAATTCGGAGAGACCATCGGCAGCCGCCGCCTGCATATCGATGCCTTGCCGGTCCATTCTTTTTTTCATGGCAAGGCGCTCACGGCTCAGTGCGTCTAGCTCAATCCTGTCTAAATGAGTGTCATACGCTGTGACGTGGCCGGTCCAATCCCATCGTTTCGTCCACCTTCGAATATTCGTGCCCGAACACTGCAACACGCCCGCAACAGATTCGAACGTACGATCGGCCTGCTTGTCCCGATAGAGCCCGAAAGCTCGGTACGCTTTTGCACTCTCGCCAGGTTGGCGATCCCAAGGTTTTTCTTCGGCCTGGAGGTTCTGCATCCCATCACTGGGTTCTCGTACAAGGTCCATCGAAGCCTCCCGTCTGCGGTGGTTGTGCCAACTTCATCGAAAACATCCGTACGTTTCCAGCGCTGCCTAGAAAGCCCCTGGTGTCGGTGCGCGGCACCATCTTTAGGACGCCCCAGAGTGCGACTTCGCACTCTCTCGCAGGACCCGCATTGGCACCCGTTGATGCTTTCGGCTACACGTACTATTAGGTACTTGGCAGTCCCCAGTAGCCTAGTTAAGTTGTTGAAGGTATTGGATAGGGAAGAAGTGTCAAGGTAGCGCTCTAACCATACCCCCTAACTACAACCGCCGAAATCATCGTACTCAATTTTCCCAACGATACAAGGAAAATCAATGGCTATGCGGGTTTTGACCCCGGTTGCCGACTTCCGCAAGAAACGCTGAAAGCCGCTCAAATCGCAGGTCGGCAGTACAAAAGCAGTACATTTTTCATGAGCACAAAATCAAACCGGAGGCGGGTCACTTAGAATTGCAACGCCACGGTGCGACTCTGATTAGAATAGAGCACCATGAGCGAAAAGCGCCTCCGAGATATGGTTACGTTTGGAACACCACCAGACGAGATCGCTCCTCTTCTACGAGCCGTCAGTGCCGCAATCGCCGATGCAGCCCAGTGGATCGACGAACATCATCCACGTGATGAGCGGAGAGTGCTTCTTTGCAATTTACTACGGGCTCCGCTTTCTTACATAGACCTGTATGCGCAGAATTCGTCCGGACAACTTCCGGTTCTACTGTATTTTTCGTTTTCTGCGGAATTTTGCGGTTCTGCGTGGTTAGTTGGATACAACTCGACGCTTTCGGGGCTCACGTTACAGAGTCGAACTTCACCGGAACAGTCCCACAAACGCAGGTATCGTGTCCTGCGGATTCCCCATGCAGTTTTCAACCGGGTGATTCATAAGATGCGCGTGCAGTGATCGCTGCACGGGGCGATTCGGACGTTTCATTGAACACGCCCTTGAACGGGGAAGAAGGGCTCCGGCAGCGCCATCTTCTTCCACGCATCTTTGACCTCAGCTTCGAGCTTCCTCTGCCGTTCCTTGACCCACGCTGAGTAGAACTTCTCAGTCGTGCGGGTCGTTTTGTGCCCCAACAACTTGCTGACCCGTTCGATGGGCACTCCAGCGAGAAGCATCTCGACGGCAAAGGCGTGGCGGAAGCGATGGGAAAGCATTTCTTCCTTGCTGTGCGAAACGCCCGCCTTGTTGAATACCTTGCGGAGCAGGACCGCAAATTCACAGACAATGGAGGTCTTTTTGATTCGCTCGGGATTCCAGAAAAAGTAGTCGGGGTGATCGTTGGTCAGGACGCGCAGCATCTCCGCCACAGCGGGGGGTAACGGGACGAAAACTTCCACGTTCGTCTTGTTGCGTCTTCGTGTCAAGTTGTTGTCGTCGCCGAGGGCATCACGCCTGAGTGTGACAGCGTCCATGCACGCCAGACCGCTCCACCGCATGAGCAAGATGACGGTCTTGACACGATAGGCGATTTCTGGCGAGAACCCGCAGTTATCAGTCGCCGCCAAGAGCCGCTGCATCTCTCCCTGCGTGAGCGGCTGGACTTGGTTGTGCTCTGAAGGTAGCGACTTCAGCTTCGCACTTGGGTCAGCCTCGATGAGGTCGGTGCGGAATGCCCATTTCGAGAACGTTTTGGACACCGCCCAGTGCACGGCAGGACTGGAACTCTTCGCCTTGAACGTCCATGTGCTGCGCCACTCGGTCAGCAACCGAGCAGTGACATCCTTGAGCAGGATGGCCCCCCGTGCGTTAGCGTAGTCCCGCAGGCGAGTGAGCATCCGCCGAGCCTTATCGATTGTTGGCTTGGCAAGGGCACGCTGGGTCATGTCGCTTAGGTACAGATCGACAGCCGTTTCAATGGTGATGTGGTCTACCTTCTTTGGAGGCTCGATGCCATGGGCTGCTAGTTCGAGTTCTTCTTCGAGTTTGCGTGCCGCCTTTGTGGCGATGTTCCATGACCGGGTCTTCGCCGACTTCTTGCCATACCTACCCCACCTTAGCCAAAGCGGGCATTTGCAACGCTTGTACTGCCCGGCTCCCTTCTCTCCTGATTTTGAACACTTGCTTGAATGCCTTGCATAAACCGTAACCGTCATACATTTTCCCCTATGACCTTCAATACTGAGAAAACTCCCGAGACCCCCGACTCAAAGGGTTCGGCAGTACAAAAACAGTACAAAAGTTTTTGGATTTGACTCAGGCAGTTGGGATCAGGGGGGCTAAACCATTGAAAGAAATGGTAGGCACGTGGGGACTCGAACCCCAGACCTCTACCGTGTCAAGGTCCTGTTCAACGGTAACTGATTGACATTCAACGGCACTGGCAGCCAGCTTTGGCGTTGTAAGGAACTCTCAGGAACTGTTATTGGACCCTAATTGGACCCAGATTTTGAAGTGCGCTTTGGATTACTACCGGATTGGCTTGGCATTCGGGAGGAACCCGTCGACTGACCGCAGCTGACTTCCCAGAAGAGGACTTCTGGCTCGCTCCGCGGGATTCGTATCTGTGAGCAGCGCGTATATCTCGCCCAATCTGCCCATGTCGCGCGATTGCTTGTATGAAGAGGGGGGCGTAATATGCGCTCACAGTGACCGATACCTGTTCCTTGATCGGCCAGACGATCTCGCATTACCGCATGCTGCAAAAGCTCGGCGGCGGCGGGATGGGTGTTGTTTACGAGGCGGAGGACACCCGCCTCCACCGTCACGTCGCGCTGAAGTTTCTTCCGGAGGAGCTGAGCCACGACCATCAGTCACTCGAACGATTCCGGTTAGAGGCGGAGGCCGCTTCCGCTCTGAACCACCCAAACATTTGCACCATTTACGACATTGGGGAAGAAAATGGCCGGGCTTTCATCGCCATGGAGTTGATGGAAGGTCAGACGCTGAAAGATCGCATCGGCGGCCAGCCGATGGACATCGAGGCGGCTGTGGAATTCGGGATTCAGATCGCGGAGGCTCTGGACGCCGCGCACGCCAAGGGGATCATCCATCGCGACATTAAGCCGACAAACGTATTCATCACCATACTTGGCCAAGCCAAGATTCTCGATTTCGGTCTCGCCAAGAGGACGGGCACAGCGGCTGGAGACGAATCGCTTACGCGGGACTTCGCTGATGAGATGCTCACGAGACCTGGTTCAACTCTGGGCACCACGGCCTACATGTCTCCCGAGCAGGCCTTGGGTCTGGATCTCGATGCGCGCACTGACCTTTTCTCGTTCGGCGTGGTGCTCTACGAAATGGCGACCGGCAAACTGCCCTTTAAGGGAAACACTGCGGCGGCCATTGTTGATTCGATCCTGCACCATGCGCCTGTTCCACCGTCGCGCGTGAATCCGAATCTCCCCGCTGAGCTGGACGCAATCATAGGAAAGGCAATGGAGCGGAAGCTCGAGCGCCGCTACCAATCCGCCCGCGAGCTAGCCGACGAACTCAACCACATCAAGCGAAAGCGCGCCTCCGGCGAAGCGGCCGCCGTCCCTGTTGCTGAACTCCTTCGAAAGCCCCGAATTGCCATCCCCGCAATCCTGGCAATCGTTGCTCTTCTTCTCGCGGGCTCATGGTTTGTTCGGCAGAATGCCAAGATCCGCTGGGCGAGGGAACAGGCGCTTCCTCAAATTATCCAGTTGGTGGAAAGCCGGAAAAATGTCGAGGCCTTCGCGCTGGCAAGGCAAGTGGAAGATTATATCCCCAATGACCCTGTCCTCGTGAAGTTATGGCCCGAAATGTCGCGGGTAGTAGAGATCCACTCCAGCCCCGAAGGCGCCGACGTCTACGCGAAACCATACGAAGCAACCAGCGCCGACTGGCAGCTTCTGGGTCGCACACCACTGAAGCAGGTCAGGCTTCCGATGGCCTTTCTCCGGTGGAAAGTGCAGAAGGAAGCTCACGGGACTCTCGAAGTGACGATGGAAGAGGGTAAGTGGAATGACCTGCGCAACAACCGGCCCGTCAACCTCAACTTTGTTCTGACTAAGGCGGAGGATATTCCGGCGGGAATGGTGCGCGTTCCTGGCGGGAGTTCTTCTCTTGATATCGCGGGCATGGATTATTTGAAGGAAGTCGCGTTGCAAGACTACTGGATCGGCCGCTACGAAGTGACGAATCGGGAATTTAAGAGATTCCTGGACGCAGGCGGTTACACGAATCCGCAGTATTGGAAAGAGCTGTTCGTCAAGGACGGCCGTACGCTGTCCTGGCAAGAAGCCATGCTGCAATTTCGCGATAAGACAGGCAGGCCTGGCCCGGCAGGCTGGGAACTGGGGGATTATCCTGAAGGACAGGCGGATTACCCGGTCACTGGCGTGAGCTGGTATGAGGCCACAGCCTATGCGCAATTTGAAGGCAAGAGTCTGCCCACGGTTTACCACTGGGATAAGGCGGCAGGAACCTGGGCCCTCGACTGGATCGGCCAACTCAGTAATTTTTCGGGCCGCGGCCTCGCCGCGGTCGGCACCTATCAGGGCGTGGGGCCGTTTGGCACCTACGATATGGCCGGCAACGCCAAGGAGTGGTGCAGCAACGCGGGCTGGAACCGGCGCTACATCATGGGTGGCGGGTGGGACGAAGCAGTTAAAATGTTTGTTGATTACGACGCGCAATCTCCCTTTACCCGCGGCCCGAACTATGGGTTCCGGCTGGCAAAGTATGATTCAGAGCCGGCAAAGGAAGCGTTGGCTCCGATTGAGTGGACTTTACGCGACTACAGCAAGGAGAGACCTGTTTCCGACAGCGTCTTCGGCATTTATCGGAGCCTGTACGCCTACGACAAAACCCCGCTCGACGCGGTTCTCGAATCGAGCGACGAGAGCCGGGAATACTGGAAAATGGAAAAGGTGACGATCAATGCCGCCTATGGCAACGAGAGGATGTCTCTTTACCTGATCCTACCCAAAACTTCCCGACCGCCCTATCAAACCGTAATTTACTTCCCCGGCTCTAATGTCATTAACCAGCGTTCGAGTCAAAACCTCCCTGTTCACGGTTCCGCGGGGCTGGATTTCATCGTGAAGGGCGGTCGCGCTGTGATATGGCCCGTCTTCAAAAGCACCTTTGAGCGCGGCGACGCCCTCAATTCGCCATTTCCGGTGGCGAACATCTTCTATCGAGACCACGTTATCGAATGGGCAAAAGACCTCGGAAGGGCAATCGATTACGCCGAGAGCCGCAGTGAACTGGACCATGACAAGTTAGCTTATTACGGGTTCAGTTGGGGAGCAGTGATGGCGTCCTCCACGACGGTCGTGGAGAGCCGCATCAAGGTCGCAGTCCTCCTCAGTGGGGGATTTTACCTTCAAAAGAGTTTGCCGGAAGTGGACCAGATCAATTTCGCTCCACGGGTCAAAATCCCCACCTTGATGATCAACGGCCGGTACGACTTCATCTTCCCGCCGGATTCCTCTCAAGCGCCCATGTTTCGCTATCTGGGAACACCGGGAAAGGACAAGCGCTATGTCGTCTTGGAGTCAGGCCACGTGCCGCCCACCGACCGGGTGGTCAAAGAGACTCTGGAGTGGCTGGACCATTATCTTGGGCCAGTCAAGTGATGGCCGATTCATGCCACCCTAAGAATCCCTCCATGAGCCTCAATAAGATGCCATAGCCCCTCCCGCCTTGTTGGGGGCGCTGGACATGAGGCCCTCGCGGCCCAGAAACGGGCTTGGAGGAGATCAATTGCGATCTCCTCGAAGCCGACTTCTGGACAGTCAGCTTGGTTTGCGACGTCCTGTGGCTCATCCTTGGCTGTCTTACCTTGCGCGCAGCTACATAGTGCCATGCCACTGTGTTCTGGCCCTTTTCGAGTCGACATTGCGTTGCAAGCCACCGGTGACGAACCCTGGTCTGGCCTAAACACCTAGAAACGGAAGTAAGGCCCGTTTAACGAAACCGATAGCACACCGGTGTCTATTCTGATAGAGAAACGCTATGAGTCAGCGTGTATTTCATTGGATGAGGATAGGTCTGTTTCGGCGGCTGTTGCTTTGGATGATCTTCTTGCTAGTTCTTCTCACCCCGGCCTTTGCCCAGATTGGTCAGTTGTATCCGTCGCGCGTAGTCAGCATTACCGGCGACTGCGAAGCAGAGTTGCGGCCGGCAACGGCGGTCGTCTCGGGTGGCGTCGCCGTGTCCGCGCTCAAGCCATCGAGCGCCGTCGGCCAGCTCGACAAGCAAATGGCGTTGATCCACGACTACGTGCAACAGAACCGGGGCAAGTTGAAGGAGCTTGAACGGGTGCGGATGGTGCACACCGAAGGTTCCATCAACGGCCAGCCACGCGACCCAAGCTTTCAACTCGCGCAGAGGATTCGTGCGGAATTTCCAGCCGATGCCCCAATGGAGAGTATTCTCGAGCATTTGATGGAACTCGGCTTGGACCGCTTTGGCGACAATATGTCGCCGGCGGAATCGCGCCAATCGATCGTCGTGATCCATTACGAGATCGCAAACTTCGACGAACAGCTCAAGCAAATCCGCGATCGCTGCACCGTTGAGGCATGGAAGCACTGGTGCGTCTCGGCAGGAGCGAAAAGCCTGTCTTGCAAATCCGGCGAACTGTCCGAGTCGCTCCAGCTGCAAAGCCTCACCTTGCGCTCCACGGAAAAACTTATGCGCGGCGAGGGTCCGACCGACTATTATCGGGTGAACATCGCCGCGTATCAATCGGGCCAACAAATCTCGCCCCCCGAACTGCTGGGGAACGTGCCACTGCACCTAGTGGGTAACATCATCTTGAACAATTCGGAGCCCGAGAAACAGTGAATCGGGCCATCGCCAGCGTGATTCTGCTGTTGCTCGCCTGCACCGCAAGCTGGGCCGATGACGAATCCCTCACTCCGCGGCTCCTCCGCACCGTGCAGATTGGATCTCCACAAGGCATTAGCGCCGAGCAGATCACCGCCATTGTTCAGAACGAGCACGCTGCTTATCTGGATGTAATGTTGGCGCGCTCGGCCCTCGTCGTGCTTCATCACGACAATCCCGAATGGGAGAAATTCGACAACCTGCTCTCGTCGGTTCTCAACTCTGCACTCAACAGCGGCAATGTGTATCCGCAGCCCCGAGACTTGCACACGGGGTTCGACGGCAAGGAACTTGTTTTTACGATGGTGTACGCCTTGGTGATGTCCGGCCAGCAAGAGCGCGCCGTCGGCATTTTGGAGCAACATCTCTCCAATGGCAGTCAACTCAAACAGGCTGTCGTTCTCCAGGCGCTGCGCAATATTGGCACGCAGCGGGCGATTGGTATGATTCAGAAGTATCAAGAAAACGGCGACTACCATAACCTCGCAGAAAACACGCTTGCCGATCAGGACATGCCGGTTCTCTCCGAGATTTACGCTCGCTGGAATCTGGTCCCACCGGAGGCACGCACGCGAGAAAACCTGCTGCAAATCGTACAAGGAGGCTGCGGCGTGCGGGAAGCCCTCGCAGCTTACTGGCTGGGCTACTTCCCCCCCCATCCTGATCCGGAGTTGGAGCGCACAGAACTGGCGGCTCTAAAAAGCTTGTACGAACACGACAATTCGAGCTGCGATTACATGGGCCGTCTCATCGCCCTAAAGTCCTTGGGGTTACGCTCGCCGCAAACCATCGGTTATTGGTCAGACATTCTGCATCAAGAGCCGGATCCGTGGCTGCGGCACCAGGCGCTGATTAACGCCTTTGGGCACTATGGCCGCCAATTCGCGCCTGCTGCGCTGACCCTCCTTGCGACCGAACCGTCGCAATACATGCAGTGGCAGCTCATGCAAGGAAACATTGAGACTCGCCAAGGTCAACGTTTCCGAAGTTACTGGGACATTTGGATCCCCGTTACCCTGCAGTTCATGCTGGTATTTCCCGACCCAGGCCATGGGGACAAAATGAGCCCGGCGGATCAGAACGATCTGCTGCACTGGCTCGAAACGGGCCATCGCCCGCAGGATCGTGTCGTCTTCAACCACATGCTTTACAACATCCTGCCACACACGCGCGGTGACAACACGCGGCGCGCACTGACGTTTTTCAACAGTCTTCCCGACCGCAACAACAATTGGTGGATCCTCGCGCCGCTCGAGGACACCTCAGCCCTGCCTTTGCTCCGCTACTACGAAACGCTGCCCTCTGCCAGAGACCAGCGGGAGCAGTTACTCGGCATTATCACGAGGCTGGAGCGCAGACAAGTGCGACCAGAACAGAACGCGACGTGCTGCGAACCCACGCAGGTGTGCCTCCGCAGTTTGTTGGAAAAGGAGGCGCCTCAGAACGCAAAAATCCAGTCCGAGCAATCTGCCCGCGCCTGGCTCAAAGGCACGTTCGAGCCGAAGACGTCTTATCACCTTGCGTTCTCCGGCCCATTAGAGCGCATGGCCACTGTGCATCACTCGCATGGCCCCGACGAGCACTGGGAGTATCTTTACGACTGCTGGCGCAGAACCGACACCGCTCCATTACAGCGGCCTAAATCGCCCCCGCAAGATTAGAAGAAGATCAAGGCGAGGTTCGTGTGGTTGCTATTTGCAGACTTTGTCTCGCCATCCGGAAAACGGGCTTGGAGGAGATCAAATGGCGATTTCCCCGAAGCCGACTTCTGGCTAGCGTCCGTTCGAGAGTCCGTCGTCGGGCATAACTTCCGGTTAGCCCGTCAAACAGGGAGTGGCTCCGAATCGATCTTTGCCAGTCGACTTATTCGTATTAATGCAGCCACGGAATGGACTTGCTCGTCCACAGGCTAGACGGATAAGTGTTTCGAAGTTCCTCGGCGACTTTGCCCAGTACGGCGTGATCGTTCGTGGCCTTGTAGCGCGCCACAGCCCGCCAGTACATCGCCTCCGGTGCAAAATGCGAATTCCCATAGCGAGCGACCACATCGCCGTACCATCGTTCCGCATCGGAGTATTTCTTGTGAACAAAGGCTATGCGACCAAGACCATTCCTTAGAGCAGCGTTGAAATCATTGTTGGGAAGATAGCCTTCCAGTCGCGCACGCTCCTTGCCCTCGCCATCGAGCAGGAGCACCGTCGGCGTCCAGACCGCATCAAAGCGGTGAAACCATGCCGGGTGTTCCTTAATGTGAGCTTTCAGCGGAAGGAAGTTGTCGTGGATGAACTCCGCAGTCTTCTGATCTTCATACGACTCGGCATCCAGCCGAGCACAGGCTCCTCAAGCCGGAGCCGCGCTGAAATCCAGTAGGATGGAGCGGGATAGCTCCTTCGCTGCGGCCAGAGTCTGATCGATATCCATGCTCCAATTCACGCCCATCATTCGCCTCCTTTAAGAAGCATGTTGCCACGAATCGAGTTTGCCCGGTGCTGACGGTCTAGGAGAATCCCGGGGATTGGAAATGGCTCCGATAGAACTCGACATTCACAAGACACCTCAACCGCCAGAGTATTGCGCGACTACTCCAAAGTGTTGCGTATCGCGGTCAGAGCCTTCTGCAGATTCGACAACGAGCTACTAACCGCTGCTTTTCTGACGATAGAACCTTTCAACCCAGTCAGGCCCACTTGCTCAGAGCCCATAGCCTTGATCAGGTAAAAACCGGGTTCGCCGGCGTTCTCGCCTGCGCGCACGCAGAAGGAAAGGTCAAGCGCGGTTTCGAAGTAATGGCTGGAATAGAGCTGTTTTTCCGCCACGGCATAGATAACCGGATCACCCGGCTTGCCACGCATGGTAATAAGATGCACGATCCGCAGCGTCGGCTTCAATCCGAATTTGACCTTGCCCCAGTAGAACGCGTCATCAGTATTGACGGGCCTGTAATCCGGGTATTCAAGAAGGTAGCGATGGAAATCCGGCAGTTGCTCCGGCAACACTTTGGCGTAGCTGAGCATATATGCGAATTGCTGGGGCACATCGGTCGGGTTGCGTTTGTCGTGGAAGACGCCCAACGCTTGATTGCCCTCTCTTTGGTATCGACGTACGTGCTCCAGTGCTGCCTTGTGTAGAAGGTCGTTGACCTGCTGGCTGAGATCCGTCGCCGACCAATCGATCGCTTTCTGGGCCTGGTCCATGGAACTTGCCGGCATCTGGATCAGACAATCGCCTGGTTTGCAGTCCTTCAGGGCCTTGATGTCATCATCATCGAAGGAGAAACCACTCAGATCCGAAAGCTGAGGCGGGTTGCTGAACACTTCGAGCGCCAGGTAGTTCGGAAGTTGCCGAAGACGATCAAAATTATGAGCAAACTGGATGTATGTCTCCGGCGCAGCGTGGACATAAACCGCTCCGAAGAGAAAAACCTCGGCGGGGCTGCGCGATGGCATCGCCTTCACGACGGCTCTCCCGCTCTTAATTGCGGTAATCTGCTCTTCGCTCAGGCCGATGTTGTTCCGGAAGAACTCCTGTAGCCTTGAGTTCGACTGCGAAAAGCTGGGAACGCTCGCCAGAAGCATCACCGAAAGCGCAGCTCTCGTCACAAGCCTTCCCCATTTTCGCTGCCGAAAGTTGCTGATTTGCATTATGGCTTTTCTCCTTAGAAGAGAGGTGTCAGGCTGCAGGGGCATCCAGGTTGGTCTCGCGCAGCATCGCGAGCGCCACGAGTGTAACCGAAACTACTACAGGTCCGATGAACAGCCCGAGGGCCCCGAACGCCTTCACACCCCCCAAGAGCGCGAAAAACATGAGTAAAGGATGCATATTCGCTCGTTGACTGA
>Ga0208689_1001527_pt1 | contig 12074 bp, 10 predicted proteins | sample June2015DPH_8_15_FD_184700 | JGI IMG/M metagenome (GOLD analysis project Ga0208689, IMG submission 184700) | Peatland microbial communities from SPRUCE experiment site at the Marcell Experimental Forest, Minnesota, USA - June2015DPH_8_150... | ecosystem: Environmental > Terrestrial > Soil >... | reverse complement strand
AGGAACCTGCCGCGGCCCACCCGCGCGGCGGTGCCGGAACGCGCCGTGACGCCGCCCGGAACACCGGCCGAGTGCAAACTCCATGCCCGGTGGTCTGAACTGTTCGCGCCCGCTGCGGTTTCCATCGACGACGACTTTTTCCTCGATCTCGGCGGCCACTCGCTGCGCGCCGCCGCCCTCGTGTCAGCCCTGCGGAAGGATCCCGCACTACGCCACGTCTCGATGGCGGACGTGTACAATCATCCCACGGTGCGCCGGCTCGCCGCGCATCTGGAGGCGACGCGGCCGGCGAACGGCCGGGAGAAAGCGGGCGCAATGTTCGCCCCGGTCCCGCCGTGGCGCTACTTTGCCTGCGCAACGGCGCAGGCGGCCGGCCTGGTCCTGATTTACGGACTGTTTTCGCTGCAGTGGCTGATCCCCTATTTGTCTTACGCCTGGCTTCTGAGCCAGGAGGATGTATCGCGGCGCAGTGCGATTGCGATTTCGCTGGGCCTTTTCATTGCCGCAATCCCCCTCATGCTCGCGCTGGGCATCGCCGCCAAATGGCTGATCCTCGGCCGGCTGCGCCCCGGGGAGTATCCGCTGTGGGGCCTGACGTATTACCGCTGGTGGCTTGCACAGCGGCTCCTCGACACGGTGCCCATCCATTATCTGGGAGGGTCACCGCTGCTGGCGGTTTACCACCGTCTGCTTGGAGCGCGCATCGGTCGCGGGGTGTTTCTCGGCAGCGGCGCGATCGACGCGCCCGACTGCGTCGAGATCGGGGACGACACGGGTTTCGGTACCGGGGCTTCGCTGTCGTGCTGCAAAGTCGAGGGCGGACTGCTGAAGGTCGGCGCGATTCGCATCGGCCGGGCCTGTCACATCGGCGCCAGTTCGATCGTGGCGATGAACACCACGATGGCGGACGGCGCCGAGCTCGACGATCTTTCGATGCTGCCGCCGGACCGCACAATCCCGGCGGGCGAAAAATGGGGCGGCTCGCCGGCGCGTTTTCTGGGTCCGGTGAAACCGGGCGGTCCGGTCCGGGCCCGGGACTACACGCGCCGGGCATTTGGGGTCGGTTACCTGGCGCTGCTGCTGGTTTTTCCGCTCTTCGCGATCCTGCCGATTTTTCCGGGCATGATCCTGATGACGGAGCTCGACCAGCGGACGGACGGCTATGAATTCATGATGCTCTCTCCGTTGCTGGCGACGGGGTTCGTGGTCTCGATGTGCCTGCAGATCGTGGTGCTCAAGTGGCTTTTGGTCGGCCGGGTGAAGCCGGCCCGGATCCCGGTGTTCAGCCTCGCGTACCTGCGCCACTGGCTCGTGGAGCAACTGATGCAACTGAGCCTCGACGTCGTCGACCCGCTCTACGCCACGCTCTATTTGAATCCCTGGTACCACCTGCTTGGCGTCCGCCTCGGACCGCGGGCCGAGGTTTCCACCGCGTCCTCGATCAGTCACGATCTGCTGCAGATCGGGGAGGAGAGTTTTATCGCCGACGCGGTGTCGCTGGGCGCCCCGCGCATCCATCGGGGCGTGCTTTCGCGGGAGGCGACGGTGATCGGCCGCCGGGCGTTTGTCGGCAACAGCGCGGTGATTCCGTCGGGCACGACGCTGGGCGATGGAGTGCTGGTCGGAGTCCTCTCGGTGCCCCCCGGCGACGCGGCTGCGGCGCTGAAAAAGGATTCGTCCTGGTTCGGCACCCCGGCGGTGTTCCTGCCGCGAAGACAGACCGCCACGCAGTTCGACGAGGGCAGCACGTTTCGCCCCAAGCGCCGCCTGATCCTGCAACGACTCTGCATCGAGTTCTTCCGGGTGATTCTGCCGCTCACGGTGATCATCGCGCTGACCTCCCTGATGATGAGCGTCGTGGTGGACCTGGATGACGCCGACTGGGGCCTGGATGAAATCGCCCTCGTCTTTCCGCTGCTCTACATCGGTTACGCGCTGGCAGCCGGCGCATTTGTCGTCGCGCTCAAATGGCTGGTGGTCGGCCGCTATCGCGCCGTCGAGAAACCGCTCTGGAACCAATTCGTGTGGCGCAGCGAGCTTGTCACCTCGACCTACGAGAGCCTCGCCGTGCCCTTTTTCGCGGACATGCTGCAGGGCACCCCCTTCCTGCCCGCCTACCTGCGTTTGCTCGGCTGCCGCATCGGCCGCCGCGTGTTCATGGACACCACCGACATCACCGAGTTCGACCTCGTGCGGATCGGTGATGACGCGGCGCTCAACAGCGACTGCGGCCCGCAAACCCACCTGTTTGAGGACCGGGTCATGAAGATTTCGAGCGTGGACATCGGCGCGCGCTGCACGATCGGCGGCGGCAGCATCGTGCTCTACGACGCGCGCATGGAGGACGACAGCACGCTCGGCGAGCTTTCCATGCTGATGAAAGGTGAAACTCTCCCCGCCGGCACCCACTGGGCGGGTTCGCCAGCCCGGCCTGTCAAATGAACATGACACGTCCCATCTATCCCGGCGTCACGGGGCGGGTGGTTGACGCCCCGGCCGATGTCGTCGTGATGGCTCACCAAGGAAACGGCGTCGGGATGCGCCGGACGCTCGCCGGTGAAATCGCGGCCCGCTGCGGACTTCCTCTGCACGAGGTGGCGATTTTCTCTTGGGCTGGAAGGAGGCCCTCGGTGGAGATCCGCGGACGTCCGAACACCCGATGGCAGGTGAGCTTAAGTTACACTCGGAACTGCACCGTCGGCGCGCTGTGTGCTGGAAGGGCGATCGGTGTGGACGTCGAGTCGATCGATCCAGAGTTCAGGTGGCAGCCCATCGCGGCGGAATTCTTTCCGTCTGAGGTAATCGCCACATGGGATCACCTGTCACCGCAGGAAGCGCGCCGAGGTTTCTTCCGGCAGTGGGTGCGATGGGAAGCTGCTCTGAAATGCCGCGGAGTGGGTTTCGGCGCAGCGGATTTGACGTATGAGGTCGCGTTGGACGGACTGGAACTCTTTGATTTGGATCTGGGAGAGGGTTATGCAGGCTGCCTGACTCTAAAGCCGATATGACTTTTAGTGAGGCCAGAACGCCTGCGTTGGATCAGCATCTATGGGTTCAGGATTGTTTATGTCTTGGGCTTCACCGCCGCCTCCAAAGTCCGCTTGTCAGAGACAGCAGTGTCTTGCGGCAAGCGCAAACGGAAGAAGGCTGAGAAACGCGGCAACACTTTACCCCTAAGGACGCTGGCTGCCCGGCATGGTTTGGTGCTGCTGCGCAGCATCGCTCCGCGATCACCCTCCGAGTGCCCCATCTCCGCTTCGCTCCGTCGTACCGAGCGAAGCGACATCAGCCACCATGTCGTCATGGTTCTCAACCAGCCCGTCAGCCAAACTGCAGAGGAAGAAATCAGTCGTGTGATTTGCTGAGCCTCTTAAGCAAGCCGCGGTCACATCGGATGAGTGCTAGCTTCTTGGCCCGGCTCCAGCGTTTGAGCTGAGCTTCGCGACGCCGGGCCTCGGAAAAGGTTGAGTAGATCTCAATCCTCAGCACCGCCACAGGGGGATCCAGCTCGGTCGTGCGGCAGGCTTGCCCCGTGATGTGATCGTCAAGCCGCTGTTCCAGATCAAGCGAGCAACCGACATAGATGGTTCCCGATCGCAGCCGCAGGAAGTAGACAACTGGAGTGCCCCTCGACAGGCTCGGGGCCATTCGCCGCGCTTCGGCGATTAACGCGTTCACGTCAGTCGTGTATGCCGGCCGCAGGCCATGAGCAAGCCGGGCTTGGGCGGCGCGTCGAATGGCTGCACTGAACGGATGACGACGCGAAATGGCTGAAATGAAACGTTTTCCCCAGAGGAAACCGCCCAGCCTGTTCAAATATCGGGTGACGGAGCAGTCAGCGTTGCGTCGCTTTGGCCCATTTTGCGTTTCACTTTTCTCGCCAAACGGATTCTGGATGCCCGTCATGTAGAACTATGGAAGCAAGGCGCCGATCCGAGCTCTACGGGAATCGCTGCGGGTACGGGTGGACTCGCAGCCAACGGCGAATAACGTCAATATCAATTCCCGCAACCTGACCGCTTGTCGGCTCTGATCTCAGGCGGTTGGCTTAGGCGGCTGTTCGGCCTGTTCCTCAGGAAATGCAGAACAACGCCACAATTCGGGCGGCAGCGGTGAAGCGTGCCGAATGGAAGCCAGTATCAATGGAGCCAGCGGAACCTTGAACTCGGCTGGGAACTTCGCGGCTACCCGCATCTTGCGCACGAAGTCCTTCATCTCGGCGACAAGTTCCGCGGCGCCGGCGTCGGGACTATCGGCCAGAGGCCCGCGTGAAACGATCTGCCCATCATCCACCGGTCCCCGCAGCACCTTGACGTCCCAATCATCGGGTGGAAGCCACGACATGAGATGCAATGGCTTCAATTCCCGTTGAGGCCCGGTGTCGGCCGCCCCCAGCACTAGTCGGCGATGAACTAGAGGCACGAGTCGATCCCGGGTGTGATCATCAAGCAGGCAGCAAATCTCCAACAGCACCATCACGAAATACGAGCTCTGGGTCGTAATCAGTTTCTCCTCGTTGCTTTTGGCGACCTGTTCAAAAACGTTCTCCAATGAATTGTAGCCGTCGAGGAACGGGATCTCGCCAATTTCAAGTCGGCGCAGGTAGAGTCGCTGGACCAATTCCGGCAGAATCAGTCCGAGGTCGCGCAAACGATTGGTATGGCTCAGTGCGAGCATCAACAACGTCAACTCGATGTGGTGAATGTCGAGGAGCGGTCGGAGCGTCGCTTGGTTTCCATTAAACAGTCGAATCATCCAGTTAGCTGTTTCGACCAATGAGTCCCGCCGCTGACGCTTCTCCTCGGGAGTTTCAGCCAGCAAAGATTCACCCAGTCCCACGGATAGGATTCCCAGGCGCCCGATGTGCCAATAGGCAGTCGCCGACGCGGCCACGACACCCACCATGCTTCCGTGCGCCAGCTGGTCGATGGCATTCTCCACAGCCAGCGCGTCGATGTGGATCTGATAAAAGCGGCGCAGCTCGCTCAGGTAGAAGTTACCCCAGAACAGATAGATGAAAGCGCGAGTGCGCAGGTCCTCGGATTCGGAGAAACGCCGCCAAAGCGCGATAGCGGCCCATTCGATCAGATCGATCCATCCTGTCTCTAGGCTCTCGTTGTTCGCACCGTGTTGGCGCAGGATGATCAACGCAACCGGCACAAGGGAGACACCCCGCATGCCGTTGTCTTGCGCTAGGACATCATCCACAAAACGCTTCCACCCCGGCACCAATTGTTGCTCCCATTGGTCCGACCCGTGCGGGAAATCGGCCACTTGCGCGCACAAGTAATTAAGCTGGCCGAAAAACTTCTGCGGCACGAGTGCAGGCGTTAGCAGATGCCGCAGCGTCCGGTCGACCAGTTCGGAAAGATTCCACCGAGACAACGAAAGCGTAGCCCGGCCCGCAAGCGTAGGCGGCGCGTTGGCTACAAATCGTTCCCAAAGCGTTACACCGTTCGCCTCTTCATCCCGGTTATACGCCAAAATCACTTCTACTTCGGTGACCGCCTCCAACCCCTCGGCGTCAAGGTCGGGCATGATCGCCTTGGACAGGTCCTCAAAGAATCCATTCTCAACCCAAGTCTTGTTGGTGAGTTGCTCATCCTTGAGGACAAATATCGCCAAGCAACTCCGGTCCGTGGAGAGAAAGGCGGCATCGATGCCAAATTCCGCCTCCGTCTTGCTCTTGGCAGTGGTAGCCCCGCCCTGTCGGAGGAATGGAAGGCGTATCGGCTTTCCATAGATAGCTTGGCCGAGGTTGTAGATGACCCAGTCAATTCCCCATTTTACGCCGCTTTTCTCTTCGCGGGTTCGTTCGCGCAGGCTGAGCAGGTACTCTGTAGTGAAGGCCTTGACGAGTTCGGGTGTCATGCTTCCTCCTCCGCGGACGACTGCAATTCCCCGATCCGCATCGCCGCGTGAAGCCGCCGCAAACGCATGGCCTCGGGAGATACAAGTTCAAGGCGGGGCATTTCCATACTTACTTCAGATTTCTTCAACTCTGACGCCGAGCTCAGGTTTCCGCCGGCATCCTGCATCCGCCACGTCTTGGTGTAGAGGAGCGGCACCGTCGTGCAGAATTGCGCGAACACCGAGTATTTCTTCACCCCGCTGGCGACTTGACGTGAAAACCTCCGCAAGGAGAGAGCTTCAGCTCGATCACGACCCGGAATTCGCATCTTCAAGGCGGGCGATTTGCTGGCCTGGACCGTGGCCTCAATTCGTCGCAACGCCTCATCCACACACGCCATGAGTTTTTCATGGCCCTGACACTTTGCCTTGATCTCCTCGCGGTAGCGGTGGGTATTCAGGGCCTGAGTTGTCACTTCCTCATAAAACATCTTCGCAAGTTCACCGCCTAATTGGTCAACACGTGGGGCAAGGCTGACATGTAGCCCAGCGACAAAACGATATTCGTGAAGATTGAGCGTCGCCTCTAGGATCAGCAGTTCGAGTTGAACGGCGTTTGCCATTGCCACCGCTCCAGCCTCCAACGCCGAAACTCCACATCGCTCGACGACAATGACACCAAGCCGCCGAGCTTGGCGTGACGATGCAAGACACAAATCTGTTGCCACAGCCACGGCCTGACCCTGCTGAACGAGGTGTCCGAACAGCCAGTTAAAGGCATCATGTTTCTCCTCAAGGATCGCGCACCAACCCTGACCTGATGTGGCGGCCAAGCGCAGCATGAGTGCTCGCGCGGCTTCCCGTTCCTTGGTAAAAGCATCGACTAGGCATTCCTGTACCTTCCCCCAGGCATCGGCGTCGGAAATCTTCAGGGGCGGCAACGCGAACAAGAGAGAAGCCCACTGCTCGCGCGTGACCGCATGTTCGGATTTCGCCGCTCTCCAACCCTCGAGCGCTGCAACGACCAGCCAATAACGCGAGCGCTCAGCTGTCACTGTGCCGGCCATGCGCAGTAATTCGCGAAATGCCCACGGCCAATGGTCCGATCTCTCCAGAACCACGCGTGCCAGCAAAAAACACCACGAGAGTTCCTCTTCACCGATTCCCTGTACCAGTTCATTTCTCAAAGCTAAAGCGCGAGTTTCATCCAGCGATGGCGAGTCGGCCGCCAGGGCCCACGACTCAAGATAAAGTGCTCGAAACTCCGGATTGCCCGGCGCACACAGCAACGTTTGAATCTTTTCCAGTCCGTTGCGCCATTGGCTGGCACCAGCATCAGCCAACTCCCGGATCCAACGCAGCATGCGGGCTATCGCGTTGCGTTCACGATCAGCCGGCCGACACTGGAGCCACTGTTCAATCAATTGCAGCGCCGCGGATGTCTGATATCGCGTATAATTCTCGACACAGCCCCAAAGGCCGCGCTGATAAAGATCATTCCCCACAGCACGGCGGGCGTCGGCGATCCAACCCAGCATGAATTCTGCGGAAAGCGGAATCTCCCGAAACACTCCAGGAGCAAAATCGAGCGCCTCAAAGAGGGAGGTTCGGTCCGTTCCAACGATCCGTCGAAAGAATTCCTGTCTCGCCAGCTCCGGCCATTGTCGTAGCCCAGCACACCACAACCGGCCGACGAATCCTCGCACTTCATCTGCGACGCCTAGATAGAAATAAGCCCGCACTGTACGCGCAAAAAAACGTTCCTGGAATGCGCCCAGTTGGGTCCACATGGACTGAAAGACCTCATCCAATGCTTCACAGCTAGATTCGATCTGCCGAAGCTCATGCAGAATTGCCTGCTGTACCGATGGCTCGTTGATCCCGCGCCCTTCTTGCGCGTTGATCATCGCCACCAGCGCGCTGCTGACGGCGGGGTACTTGGAAACAAAAGCTGCAGGTAGCATGATCGGATTCTCGCTAAATGTGGCCATTTATTCGCAGAAAAAATTGGATTATTTGCGCGGTCGGAACTCCCATTTCAATAATCTCGGTCACGGGGATTTCGGCACGGGCGATTAAATCGGTCCCAAAGCTAGAAAACAAGCACGCCATGACTGACCAGCGGCGTGTATCCCTGATGCCGTTTCCTCGGATTCTGGGCATGCTCGCCCTCGTGCAACAGGACCCATGTCTCACCAGTATCCGGTGCGCCTGCAGCGACGCGTCGACGGAATCGAGGAGTATCCCTGGACCGAAACGAAGTCGCAGCGGACTGGTGGCGCCCTAAGCCAACCTGGAGTTAGGAAATCCGGACGCCTTTGTGTCTCTATGCGGTGGCGACCACTTGTGAGACGATTCTCCGGATTTCGAATTGAGTTCGTGTTCTTCACGAACTGGCTGCCCGGCATGGATTGGCTCGTTTCGCTCGGGGCTTCGCCCCATGCGCTGACGCGCATGCCCATCTCCGCTGCGCTCCGTCGAACCGACGAAGCGATATCAGTCGCGAGACCGGCTGAGCGCGCGAAGCTGATTCTTGTCGCCTTGAATCAACGCCTCCTTCTTGGCCCGGGACCAGCGCTTGAGTTGTGCTTCGCGAGAGCGCGCGGCGGAAAAGGAGGCAAATATTTCAACGCGAAGGATTGCTGCAGGCGGATCCAGCGCGGTAGTCCGGCAGGCTTGGCCGGAAGTATGGTCCTCGAGTCGCTGTTCGAAATCCGTAGAGGCGCCGAAGTAGATGATCCCCGAACGAAGGCGTAGGAAATACACCACTGCCGTGCCCCTCGACAGGCTCGGGGCCATTCGACACGCTGCGAACATCAGTGGGCTATAGGGCATGGGTTCGCGGGCCGGAGGCCATGAGCAAGCTGGAGCGTAGCGGAAGCGCGTCGAATGGCTGCCCGGCATGGATTCGAACCATGACTAGAGGATTCAAAGTCCTCTGTGCTACCATTACACCACCGGGCAATGCCGCAAGGCCGCCTACGTTGCGCCGAACAAAAGCACGGTCAAGGCCGGAAAGGTCCCGGGCGGTGCGTCGCGGGCCACCGGTCAGCGCCGTCCGGCGGCAGGTGTTCCCATCGGCAAGGTGGCGAGGCCTTCGGCGTGCGGACCAACCGCGGCGCCGGGGAAACGAAGCTTGCGCCGGCTGGGGGGCTCGATTGGTTTGGCTGCCGTCTCGCCTCTTGCCCGTCTCCCCCATCTCACGCTCCGTATGAGCGCCTCGGCTCCAGATGCTCTGCCCTCCGGGCCGCCCGTGGCCGCCGGACCGATTGCGGTGCTGGTCGGTTCCGAATCGCACTGGGCTCTGATGCGCCGGCATTTCCGACGGCACCGACTCGCCGTGGCCTCGCTGTATTTTCTGGCGGTGCTCTATGCCCTGGCCATCTTCGCCGAGTTTTTTGCCCCCTACACCTGCGAGTGGCGGAATCTTCCCCGCGCCTATTGCCCGCCGCAACTGCCGCGCTTTTCTTTCGCGCACGGTCTCCACGTGCTGGGCATGAAGCGCCTCATCGACCCCGTCACCCTTCGCAAATTCTACCAGGAGGACCCCGCCACGGTCGTGCCGCTGGGTTTCTTCGTCCGGGGTGAGCCTTACCAGTTCTGGGGGTTCCTCCCCTGGGACCGCCATTTCATCGGCGTGAAAAACCCGGTGCCCGCCGCCGACGGCCGGCTGCCCACGTTTCTCTTCCTCGGCGCCGACAAATACGGCCAGGACATCTTCAGCCGGCTCATCTACGGCGCACGCATCAGCCTCTCCGTCGGTCTGGTGGCGATCGTCATCACCTTTGTGCTGGGCGTAACCATCGGCGGCATTTCGGGCTACCTGGGCGGCGGGCTCGACAATGTCATCCAGCGCCTCATCGAGATCATCAATGCGTTCCCGCAACTTCCGTTCTGGCTGGCGCTCGGCGCCGTGTTGCCGCCCGACTGGTCGCCCCTCACCACCTATTTCGCCATCACGATCGTGCTGAGCCTCATTGGCTGGACGGGTTTTGCCCGGGTGGTGCGCGGCAAGATCCTGTCGTTGCGCGAGGAGGACTACGCGATGGCGGCGCGGCTGTTGGGTGCTTCGCACACCCGCATACTTTTCCGCCATCTGCTGCCGGGATTCACCAGCCACATCATCGTGGTGCTCACCCTCAGCGTGCCCGCCATGATTCTCGGCGAAACGTCGCTGAGCTTCCTCGGCCTGGGTCTGCGTCCGCCCATCGTGAGCTGGGGCGTGATGTTGCAGGACTGCATGAGCATCCAGACCATGGCCAACTATCCGTGGCTGCTCATGCCCGGGGTGTTGATCGTGCTGACAGTGCTTTGCTTCAATTTTCTGGGTGATGGACTGCGTGACGCCGCAGATCCCTACACCACGCTATAGCCTCAGGGGCCGCCGCTCACGGTGACGGAGGTGGCGCGGCGGGAGGCGGGGACGCGGTGGCGGGAGGCGGGGAGGACCCGGCAGGCACTGTCGATGCCGGTGCCGGCTCCTTGACGGCGCGCAGTGTGAGCACCTGTTGCTCCGTGCGGCCGCCCACGTGCAGCTTCACGGTGAGCGGGATCTCGTCGGTGGAAATCCCGAGGCGTGAAACCATCGGCTCGGCCTCAACCGACTCGCCCGGTTTGACGGTGATCTTGGGTGGCTGCACCACAAAGTTGCCCAAGGCGGAATTAAAATCGACGACTTCCACGTCGGCCGGAGCTTCGCCATGGTTGGTCAGGCGCAGTCGCAGCTGGATGGGCGGCAGGTTGCTGGCGCGTATAGGCGGTGCATGCTGGACACTGTCTTCAGCGTCCCCTCCCGGCGGACCGCTTCCCCCGCCGCCACCATGGCCCCGACCGCCGCCGCGGCCGCCGCCCATGCCGCCGCCGCCACCACCGCCCATGCCAAAGCCTCCTTTAAAACCACCACCGCTCCCCTGGCGGCTGCTTCCGCCGCCGCCCCCGGATTCAGCATCGCGGGACCATTTCATTCCGGCAGGGGCAAGCATGGCCTCGATCTCGATCTGCCCATCGAAAAACATGCCCCGCGCCTCCATCCGCTGGATGGCGGCCCGACCGCTGCCGTCATTGGATCCCATGGCGCCGGGCGGCGGGCGGTGGGGGCGTTCGCCCTCGCAGGCGGCGAAGCCAAGGAGAAGCAGCGTCAGCGGCAGCCCGCGTAAACTGCGACAGAACCAGACTGAACCAGAGAGGGGCATGAGGCGCACGCCCTTTTGACGCCTTCGTCGGGCAAAAGTTTCCCCGGAATGGCAGCGCGGCGCCGGGGGCTGACGATTTCAGAGGAAAGTCTGGCCCAGGCCCGCGGCGGCGATGACGACCGCCCATGGCGGCAGTTTCCACACCTGTAACGCTGCGAAGGCCATGAAGGCCAGCGCCGCGCTGCGCGCGCCGGTGACGCCGGCCGTCCATACGGGATTATAGAACGCCGCGAGCAGCACGCCGACCACCGCCGCGTTGGCGCCGCGCAGCGCGGCTTGGGCGCCGGGCTGTCGCCGCAGCGTCTGCCAGAAGGGCAGGGCGCCGGTGACGAGCAAAACCGAGGGTGCAAAAATGGCCGCCACCGCCCACAGGCCGCCCAGCCAGCCACCCGGGCCGACATGCATCAGGACGCCCAGGTAGGCGCAGAGCGTGAAGAGCGGTCCGGGCAATGCCTGCGCCGCGCCATAGCCGGCGAGAAACTGGTCGTGAGTGAGCCAGCCGGGCGCCACCACCTCGCGCTCGAGGAGCGGCAGGATCACGTGCCCGCCGCCGAATACGAGTGAGCCGACGCGATAAAATCGGTCAAACACCACCAGCCAAGGGTGAGCTGTCACCCGCGCCAGCAGCGGCAGTCCAATCAGCAGCAGAAGGAACGTCGCGAGCCACGGCACTCCCGCCCGCCGGCGCGTCGTGACCGCAATCGGTCCCGCCAGACCATCCGTCGCTTCGCGAAACAGCCACCAGCCCAGTGCGCCACCCAGGGCGATCACGCCCACCTGGCTCCACGCCGCGGGCAGGAGCAGCAGCGTCACCGCCGCACCAAGCGCCAGGGTCGCGCGCGACCGGTCCGGGCACAGGTTGACCGCCATGCTCCAGACCGCCTGCGCGACGACCGCGACCGCCGCCGCCTTCAAGCCCGGCAGCCAGCCCGCGGCGCCGAGCGCGCCGAGCGTCGTCACGCCGTAGGCGAACGCGATCATGAGCACGGTCGAGGGCAGCGTGAACCCGAGCCACGCCGCGAGCCCGCCGGC
>Ga0208689_1001519_pt1 | contig 12103 bp, 10 predicted proteins | sample June2015DPH_8_15_FD_184700 | JGI IMG/M metagenome (GOLD analysis project Ga0208689, IMG submission 184700) | Peatland microbial communities from SPRUCE experiment site at the Marcell Experimental Forest, Minnesota, USA - June2015DPH_8_150... | ecosystem: Environmental > Terrestrial > Soil >... | reverse complement strand
GGACCGGCAGCCGCCCATCTACAACTGGGTCGATCTGGAGAAGCGCACCGCCGGGCTGTTCAAGAAAGCCGCGCCGTGGATCGACCCGGCGCGCATGCAGCCGGTGAACGTGATGAAATTCAAGACCCGCGACGGACGGACACTCGACGCCTATGTCACGCTGCCGGCGGGCGCCTCCAACAAGAAACCGGCGCCGCTGGTGGTGCTGTCGCATGGCGGGCCGTGGGTGCGTGATTCCTGGGGCTTCAACGGCGAGGCCCAGTTTCTGGCCAGCCGCGGCTACGCGGTGCTCCAGACGAACTATCGCGGCTCTCCGGGCTACAACTGGATGTTTCCCGAGCCGGACGTATGGGACTTCCGCAAGATGCATGATGACGTGACCGATGCGGCCAAGACCCTGATCGCCTCCGGCCTCGTCGACCGCGACCGCGTCGCGATCATGGGCGGGTCCTTTGGCGGCTATCTGGCGATTTCCGGCGTGGTCAATGAACCGGCGTTCTACCGCTGCGCCGTCACCATCGCCGGGGTGTTCGACTGGGCGCAGCAACTGAACGACTACAAGTATGACCAGTTCGACAACCCCACGTACGGGCGCATGCTGCGCAAGCTCGGGGATCCCAGACAGCAGCAGGAAAAGTTCGCCGCCATCTCCCCCCTGCGGCAGGTGGAGCGGATTCGCGTCCCGGTCTTCGTCTCGCATGGCCGGGACGATCCCGTGGTCAACATCAGCCAGTCGAAACGCCTGATCTCCGAGCTGGAGAAATATCATGTGCCGCACGAGGCGCTCCTGGTCAGCGAGGAGGGCCACGGCATGGCCTACCTCGACGATCAGGTCGAGCTTTACTCCCGCATCGAGGCCTTTCTCGCCAAAAATCTGGGGACCGCGACGCCGACCACGGCTGCGCCCGCGGCCCCGCCCTGAGACGGCGCCGGGTCACCCGCGGGCGAGGAGAGATACAGATCCCAGAAATCGGGGATCGTCTGCGCGCGCGGCGGGTAGCGGTGGAGGCCCCCGGCCGCGAATTTCTTTTCGCCCGGCGGCGCGGAGGCCGTCAGCTTATTTTCGTTGAAAAGCAAGAGGCGCCCGGGCGGGCGCCTCTGCGAATGCCGTCGGCGAAGAGACCGCGCCTCACTGCTCGAACTGCTTCTCCATCTCCTGCAGTTCCTTTGACTCGCGCTTGCTCTGCCAGATCGACCAGCCGATGGCCACGGCGCAGAGGAGTGCGACCACGAGGCCGATGACGCGGGTGGCCGTGCCGGTGATGAGATTGTATTTGATGACGAGGCCGAGCGCGAGGAGGCTGACCATGTTCATCACCTTGATGAGCGGATTGATGGCCGGGCCGGCGGTGTCCTTGAGCGGATCGCCCACGGTGTCGCCGGTGACGGCGGCCTTGTGGGCTTCGGAACCCTTGCCGCCGTAGTGGCCGTCCTCGATGAGCTTCTTGGCGTTATCCCACGCGCCGCCGGCGTTGGCCATGAACACGGCGAGGAGCTGGCCGGTGAGAATCATGCCGGCGAGGAAGCCGCCGAGGGCCTGCGTGCCGAGGAGGAAGCCCACGGTAATGGGCGTGAGGATGGCGAGAAATCCGGGGCCGATGAGCTCCTTCTGCGCGGTGGAGGTGCAGATGTCGACGACGCGGCCGTAGTTGGGTTTCTTCTTGCCCGACCAGATGTCGGCGTCCCGGAACTGTTCGCGGCACTCCTTCACGATGAGGAAGGCGGCGCGACCGACGGCGCGGATCAGCATCGAGCTGAAGAGGAACGGCACGGCGCCGCCGAGGAGGAAGCCGATGAACACCATCGGGTGGGCGACGGTGAGCTTGCCGGCCTCCGCAATGTACTGCCCGGTGGTCATGAGGTTGATCTTCTCCTCGCTGCCGACGGCGATGACGGCGATGAACGAGGCGAAGAGCGAGACGGCGGCGATGACGGCGGAGCCGATGGCGATGCCCTTGGTCTCGGCCTTGGTGGTGTTGCCGACCGCGTCGAGGTCCGCGAGAATCTGGCGGGCGCGCTTGTAGGAGCCCTTCTCCTCGGCCTCCATCGCCTGCGCGTCGTAGCCCATTTCACCGATGCCGTTGGCGTTGTCGGCCACGGGGCCGAAGACGTCCATCGAGATGGTGTTGCCGGTGAGCGTGAGCATGCCGATGCCGGTCATGGCCACGCCGTAGGCGACGAACAGCGGCGGGGTGCCGTGGTAGCAGAGGTAGGAAAGCAGGATGGCGACCGCGATGACGACCACCATGGCGACCGTGCTCTCATAACCGACCGCGATGCCCTGGATGATGTTGGTGGCGTGGCCGGTCTGGCAGGCCTTGGCGAGGCCCTTCACCGGCGCGTGCGAGGTGTGGGTGTAGTAGCTCGTCACCTTGTTGAGCGCGATAGCGAGGATGACGCCGATCAGGCAGGTGAGCACCGGACGCATGTCGAGGCCCGCGATGCCGAAGCTGGCCCAGACCGGCAGATTGCCCGGGACGGTGTTGGGGAAGTTGGCAATGTCACCCGGGCTGGCGTTGCGCAGCAGGTTGATGGCCGGATCGAACCGGAGATAGGAGAAGCCCAGGATGAAGAAGCCGACAATGGAGATGATGGATCCGATCCAGAAGCCGTTGTGGACGCTCTTCAGGGCGGTGTCGGAGGTGTCGTTGGGGCCGGCCTTCACCGTGTAGGTCGAGATGATCGAGCCGAGCACGCCGATGCCGCGGACGAGGAGCGGGAAGATGACGCCCTTGTGGCCGAAGGTCGCGAGGCCGAGGATCATGGCGGCCACGATGGTGACCTCGTAGCTCTCGAAGATGTCGGCGGCCATGCCGGCGCAGTCGCCCACGTTGTCGCCCACGTTGTCGGCGATGGTGGCGGCGTTGCGGGGGTCGTCCTCCGGGATGTTCTTTTCGATCTTGCCGACGAGGTCGGCGCCGACGTCGGCGGCCTTGGTGTAGATGCCGCCGCCCACGCGCATGAAGAGGGCGAGGAGGGTGCCGCCGAAGCCGAAGCCGAGCAGCGCCTCATAGGCCTGCTCGCCGTAGGCGATGAAGATGAGCGTGCCGCCGAGGAGGCCGAGGCCGTCGGTGAGCATGCCGGTGACCGTGCCGGTGCGGTAGCCGAGCTGCATGGCCTCGCCGTAGGAGCGGGTGGCGGCGGCGGCGACCCGGAGGTTGCCGGTGGTGGCGAGGCGCATGCCGACGAAGCCGACCAGCCAGCTGAAGAGCGCGCCGACCGCGAAGGCGCCGGCGCGGCCGAACTTGAAGGCCCCCAGGTCGCTCTGCGTGGTGAAGTAGAGCACGAACGTGATGATGATGATGAGCGGCCCGATCTTGCGGAACTGCGCGGCCAGGTAGGCGTCGGCGCCCTCGCGGACGGCGGCGGAGATGGCCTGCATGCGCGGCGTGCCCCGGTCCGCCGCCTTCACCTGCTTCGCGAGCAGCAGGGCGTAGAGCAGGCCGGCGATGGCGATGCCGAGCACCACCAGCAGCGCGACGAACTCGAGCTGCGTGTACTTCGGATCGCTGAAGAGCGCGAAGAACTTGAAGGCGTGCTCCCCCGGGGGCGCGGCCGGGGCCGCCGGGCCGGGCGTCTGCCCGAACAGCGGCCGCGCGTAGAACGCGGCCACGAAGAAGACCGCCATCGCGGCCAGAAAGATCGTGTTGGCGCGACGATGGCGCGCCCATTTGACGAGTGTGTTGAACATAGTGGAATCTCCGGAAGGAAGGGGGAGGGGGAAACGCGGTTCAGCTGCCGAAGCAGGCCTGCGCGGAGTGCCACCAATCGTGGTGCTCAATGTCGAGTTCGGCTGGCGACGGCATCGGGTAGTATTTCATCTCGCGGCCCTGGCCGGCGTAAAAACCGCCCTGGATGGTGCGGTAGAGCACGTCGTCCCGGACGTTGCGCACGGTGACCTTGGTGGGTTTGCCGGGCTTGCGGTTGAGTTCGCGCAGACACTCGCGCAGGTGCTGCAGGCCGGTGTAGGGCAGGTTGCCGACATTCGTGGACTCGAGGTCCGTGGCGAGTTTGCCGAGGGCGAGCTCGCCAAAGGCGATCTTGGGGACGTAGACCGGCACCGTCGGATCGGTGAGGCGCTGGCAGAATTCCGCGGGATCCAGGGTGCTGACGACGCGCGGCGTGACCGGGCAGAATTCCTGGTAGAGGTGGAAGCAGCGGTCCACGGGCGGCGTGTACGGCGCGGAGTTCAGGCTGAGCACGCGGCCGTCGTGCGTGGCGAGGTGGAGCCGGCCCAACGCGGCCACCGGCACATGCTCGAGCACCCGGTAGATCGCCAGGTAGGTGGAGCGGCGCGGCGAGCCGTCGAGATGCGGCACGCAGCGCTTCGCGATTTCCTGGAAGGGCGGGTAGTCGCTCTGCATGTCGGGGTCGACGTCGAAGAACATCGCCTGGCCGCGCGAATACTTTTGGGTGCCGACGGCGAGGTAGGCGCCGAATTCCTCCGGCGCCAGGTGGGAGGCGATGAGCGCCTCGGGATTGAGCGAGAGGTAGAGATGGATTTTCATGATGATTTCGGCTGGAGGGTTGAAAGGGTCCGATCAGGCGGTCCAGTCAACGCCCCGCATGTCACCCTTCTTCAGGAACTGCTCGTGCATGCGGAAGGCGGTGGAGAGGGACTGCGGGGTGTGGCCGCCCTTGGCCATGTCGAAGTAGCGGCGCAAGGTGTCGCGGAAGTCAGGGTGGGCGCAGCGCTCGATGATGAGGCGGGCGCGTTCGTACGGGTCCTTGCCCCGCAGGTCGGCCACGCCGTGTTCGGTGACGATGACCTGCACGGAGTGCTCGCTGTGGTCGGCATGGCTGACCAGCGGCACGATGGTGCTGATCTTGCCGCTTTTCTGGGTCGAGGGGCAGGTGAAGATCGAGATGAAGGCGTTGCGCGTGAAGTCGCCCGAGCCGCCGATGCCGTTCATGATGTTGCGGCCCATGATGTGGGTGCTGTTCACGTTGCCGAAGAGGTCGGTTTCGATGGCGGTGTTGATCGAGATCAGCCCCATGCGGCGGATGACCTCGGGCTGGTTGGAGATTTCCTGCGGGCGCAGCAGGAGGCGATGGCGGTAGTCCGTCAGGTTCGCGTAGATCGAGGCGAGCACGGACTGGCTGACGGTGAGGGCCGTGCCGCTGGCGAACTTGATCTTGCCGTTGTTGATGAGGCTGATGACCGAGTCCTGGATGACCTCGGTGTACATCTCGAAGGGCGGGATGTCGGGGTGCTCGCCGAGCGCGCCGAGCACGGCGTTGGCGATGTCGCCCACGCCCGACTGCAAGGGCAGGAGGCCGTGGCACATGGTGCCGCGCTTGAGCTCCGCGGCGAGGAAGCCAGCGACGTTCTGGCCGATGCGACGCGTGACCTCGCTGACCGGGTCGAAGGCGTTCGTTTCGTCGGGAAGGTTGGTTTCGACGATGCCGGCGATTTTGGCGGGATCGACCTTGATGAAGGGCCGGCCGGCACGGTCGGAGGGTTTGTAGATCGGAATCGCGCAGCGGTACGGGGGATCGTCCGGCTCATAGATGTCGTGCATGCCGAAGAGCGATGCCGGATGGTAGCGGTTGAGTTCGATGAGAATCCGGTCCGCGATGTGGCAGAACGTGGGCGTGGCGCCGACCGAGGAGGTGAGGACGATGGCCCCGTCGTGGTTGACGTCGGCGGCCTCGAGGATGGCCCAGGAGAACTTGCCGAGGAAACCGTAGCGCGCGTTCTGCGGCAGCATGCTCAGATGCATGTCGAAGAAGCGGGTCTCGCCGGTGTTGATGCGCTTCCGCAGGTCCGGGTCGGACTGGTAGGGCGTGCGCCACGAAATGGCGTTGGCGCGCGCCAGCTCGCCGTCCAGCGACGGGCCGGTGGAGGCGCCGGTGACGACGCCGATCTGGAACGGCCGGCCGGCCTCGTGCTCCGCCTTTGCCCGGCGGGCAATGGCCGTGGGAATGACCTTGGTGGCGCCGGCGGGGGTGAAACCGCTGAAGCCGACCGTCTGGCCATGCTGGATGAGTGCCGCGGCTTCATCGGCCGTCAGAACGGCGAAGGGGGAGCGCGGTGGTTGGTGGTGAGCGGGAGCCGTCATGAGAGGTTCGGTTCAGAAAATTTCGCGGAGCAACTCGACCCGGTGCGGGGGCAGCACGCGCACTTCGCCGGCGGCGCCTTCCAGGAGGAGGCTGCCGTGGGCATCGATGCCCACGAGGTGGCCGTTGATGGCGCCCTGCCCGCCGGCGAAGGTCACGTGCACATGGCGGTGCAACCAGGCGCCGTTGAGGTCACGGCACAGGCCGGCGGTGTCGCCGACCTCGAGGCGGTGGTGTTCGCGCGTGAGCGCCGCGAGGAGGCGCACGAGCAGCGCGGCGGGCGGCGGCGCCTCCGGCAGCAGGTCGGCCAGACGCGTGACCTGGTCGGCCAGCGCCGCATCCGCCGCCTCGGGGTGGTTGACGACATTCAGCCCGATGCCGACCACGGCGGCGTCGGTGGAAAACCGGTCCACGAGGATGCCGGCCAGCTTTTGCCGGCCCGCGAGGATGTCATTGGGCCAGCGCAGGCGCACCGTGGGGAGGCCGAGCGCGCGCACAACGGTGAGCACCGCCCAGCTGGCGGCGAGCGGCAGCAGCGCCCAGCGGGCGGGGTCGCCCGGCGTGGGCACCACGGCCGAGAGCCATAATCCGCCCTGGTCGGACACCCAGCGGCGCCCGGCGTGGCCGCGCCCGGCGGTCTGCACGCCGGCGGTTACGGCCGACCACGGCGGCAGATGCGCGGCCAGTGCATTGGTCGAGGTAACCTCGGCAAACTCGTGCAGCGTCCAGCCGTCGATGGCGCGGACGTCGAGTTCTGGAATCAGGGCGAGGTCGTTCAGCATGGGGGCGGGCTTCTCAGCGGACCTTGTGGGACAGGGAGATTTCCCGGCGACCTTCGGCGGACCAGGCGTGCTGGGCTCCATAATCGGGGTGCACGGCGACAATGCGATGCGGAACCCTGATCACCAGGGCGACGGCGGCGGCAATGGCGGCGACGACGCCCTCATCGAGGGCATCCGCGGCGGACATCACGGGGGGCGTCGGTTTCGCGGGAGCGGGCGGGAGGGCGCGTTGCTCGAGGAGGCGCACCGTCCGGCTGAGACGGTTCACCATCAGCCCGAGGTAGACCAGCGCCCCCAGCAGAATGAGCATTCCCACGGTTTGATAGTTCATGGCAGGAAAGGGGCGGGCGGGGCGGCGTCAGGCGATGGCCATCAGCATCGCGCCTTCCTCGACGGCGTCGCCGGGTTTGACCTGCACGGTGGAGATCCGGCCTTTTTTCGGGGCATAGATGTAGGTGTTCATCTTCATGGCCTCAAGGGTCATGACCTGCTGGCCTTCGTTGACCTCCTGGCCTGGTTTCACGTCGACCGACACGACCTTGCCGGTGAGCGGGCTCTTGATGGCGCCGGCCGCAACGGCGGGCGCGGCGATGGGTGCCGCCACCGGGGCGGAGGCGAGGTGGAAGGCGACCGGAGCAACGGCGGGCAATCCACCGGGATCGATGCCTTCCTCGAACATTTCAACCGTCACTTCATACACCTTGCCATCAACCGTGACTCGCAATTTTTTCATGGTGACTGCGGAGGGAATAAAACGGCGCGCTTACAGGGGGATGTTGCCGTGTTTCTTCGGTGGCCGCGTTTCGCGTTTCGAGAGCGTGTTGCGCAGGGCCATCGCCAGCACGCCGCGCGTCTGCGCGGGCTCGATGATGTCGGTGATCATCGCCTTGCCCGCGGCCTCGTAGGGCGAGGCGAATTTCTCGCGATACTCGGCGGCGAGCTCCTGCTCCCTGGCCTGGGGGTCGCCGGCGGAGCTGATTTCGCGCTTGAAGAGAATCTTGACCGCACCCTCGGCGCCCATGACGGCGATCTCGGCCGTGGGCCAGGCGTAAACGACGTCCGCGCCCATGTCGCGGCTGCACATGGCGAGGTAGGCGCCGCCGTAAGCCTTGCGCAGGATGACGGTCAGCTTCGGCACGGTGGTCGCGGCATAGGCAAAGAGCATTTTCGCGCCGTGGCGGATGATGCCGCCGCGCTCCTGCGCGACGCCCGGCAGGAAGCCGGGGACGTCCACCAGCGTGACGATGGGAATGTTGAAGACATTGCAGAAGCGGATGAAGCGGGCGCCCTTGTCGGACGCGTCGATGTCGAGCGCGCCAGCCTTATGGGCGGGATTGTTGGCCACAAAGCCGGCCACGACGCCCTGCACGCGGCCGAAGCCCACCACGAGGTTCTTCGCAAAGTCGCGATGCACCTCGAGGAAATCGCCCTCATCGACCAGCCGGGCGATGACGTCGTGCACGGCGAAGGGCGCCTTGGCATCCTCGGGTACGAGCTGGTTCAGCACCGGGTCGGGCGACATGTCCACCTCCGGGGTGGGGCAATGCGGCGGATCCACCACGTTGTTGGAGGGCAGGAAGGAAAGCAGCTTGCGGGCGATCTGCAGGGCGTGGGTGTCGTCCTCGGCGAGAAAATGCACGTTGCCGCTCACCGTGGCGTGGGCCACCGCGCCGCCCACCTCGTCCATCGTGGTGCTCTGGCCGGTGGCCGCCTTGATGACTTCCGGGCCGCAGATGAACATGCTGGAGTTCTTCTGCGTCATGATGATGAAGTCGGACAGGGCCGGCGAATAGGCCGCGCCACCCGCGCACGGCCCGGCAATGATGGAAATCTGCGGCACCAGGCCGGAGAGCTCGACGTTGCGGAAGAACACCTCGCCGTAGCCGGAGAGCGATTCATCGCCCTCCTGGATGCGCGCTCCGCCCGAGTCGTTGATGCCGATCAGCGGAATGCCCGCCTTCTGCGCATAATCCATGAGGTCGCAGATCTTCTTGGCGTGGATGCGGCCGAGCGCGCCTCCGCCGACGGTGAAGTCCTGGCTGAAGGCCGCGACCGGCCGGCCGTCGACATAACCGACGCCGGTGATGACGCCGTCGCCCGGCATGGATTTGCCCTCCATGCCGAAGTGATGGCAATCATGCTGGGCATGCAGGCCCCATTCCATGAACGTGTTTTCCTGGAAGAGGACGGCGAGACGTTCGCGGGCGGTCAGGAGGCCCTTCTTGCGGCGCTCGGCGAGCTTGTCCTCGCCGCCCGCGGCGTAGGCGGCGCGGCGTTTTTGCTCGAGGTCGTTGAGCAATGCGGAGGAAATGGGCATGGCGAAGTTACCGGAGATCGAGGCGGGTGGGTGCGGCGAGAAAGGGATCGGTGAGGGAACCGGCCTAGGTCGGCTTCGACGCGCAAAGTTCAGTCAACACCCCATGCGTCGATTTGGGATGCAAGAAGGCGACGAGCTTGCCCGCCGCACCTTCCAAGGGCTTTTCATTGATCAGGCGCACGCCGGCGCCGGCAGCCTGCGCCAGCTGGCCCGTGATGTTGTCCGTGCGGAACGCGATGTGATGGATGCCCTCCCCGCGGTCGGCCAGGAATTTGGCAATCGGGCTTTGGGGCGAGGTCGGTTCCAGCAATTCCAAATGGACGCCACCGACATCGAAGAACGCCGTGCGCACTTTCTGCGAGGCGATCTCCTCGCGATGCTCGCACCGCAACCCAAGCGCTTTTTCATAAACGGGTACGGTCTCGTCAAGCGATCGAACCGCGATGCCAAGATGATCGATTTGCTTAATCATTTCTTATGGGTATGGCTCGGGGGCACGCAGTATGACGCAGCGCGAAGATTAGCTCTGCGCATATTTTGGCAAAGTGCCCTCATCGCTTGGTCTTTCGGCGGTTCAGCGTTGCCAAGATAAGATTGCAGTCTGATGCACAGCGCCGAAAAAGCGGACAGCCGCGATTTGCGCTTTTATCACCTCGATGACAGCCCCGGTTAAACACGAAAAATCCGCTCCTTCTTTCTCACCAGCGACTTATGCGGATTGGCGGGCAACCGTCGAGCGGGAATTCAAAGGCGCACCGCTCGAGAAAAGATTCATGACGCGCACGCCGGAGGACATCGACGTGCTGCCACTCTACCGCCGGGAGGACGTGGCGGCATGGAAGCTCATGACCCCGCCAGGCGAACCACCCTACCTGCGCGGCACCCGGCCGCCCGGTGAAGGGGCGGGGCGCTGGGTGGCGTGCACCGAGCCTTCGGAATATGACTTTTCACCGCTGCCGGCGCTGGCCCTGGCCTTGGCGCGCCCCGGGAAAGATGCGCCGGTGCGGGCCGATCCGCTGGGCTGGCTGTTGCGCCACGGATCGCTCCCCATGCCGCTGGCGCGCTGCTTCGACGATGTGGCGGAGGGTATGCGGGAGACCGAAAAGGCCGGCCGGCCCGCCCGCCTCGTGGGCATCGGCGCGCACCTCTGGCATGAAGGCGGCGCCACGGCCGTGCAGGAGCTGGCGTTTGCCCTCGCCACCGGCGCCGAATACTGGCGCCGGCTGCTGGACCGTGGACTGGCACCTGCGCAGATCGCCGCGCACACGCACCTGGGTTTTGCGATCGGCGTGGATTTATTCATGGAAATCGCCAAGCTGCGCGCGGCCCGCGTGCTCTGGGCGAAGATGACCGGGGCCTTCGGCGCCGACGCCGGCGCGCAGAAGGTGTTCATGGTCGCGCGTACGGCCACTTGGGATAAAACGATCCATGATACCCACGTAAATCTGCTTCGCGTCACCACGCAGGCGCTTTCCGCCGTCGTCGGCGGGGCCGAGGCGATCGACATTCGTCCCTTTGATGAGGTAAGCGGCGGACCGACCAAGCTGGCGGCGCGCCTGTCGCGCAATCTCCACGCCATCCTCGCCGAGGAGTTTTCGTTCGAGCACCAGATCGATCCCGCCGGCGGCGCCTGGTACGTGGAAGCGCTCACCGAGCTGCTGGCCCGCAAGGCGTGGACACTCTTCCAAGAGGTGGAAAAGCGCGGCGGCATGGCCGAAGCGGTGCTCGCCGGCTACCCGCAGTCGCTCGTGGCCAAGGCAGCCGGGGACAAGCAGGCGCTGGTCGACACGCGCCGCCGTCCGATTCTCGGCACGACGGTCCAGCCCAACCTGCGGGAAGAGCCAAGGCACGCGCCCACGGCGGTGGCGTCCGGCATCGCGAGGCGCAAGTCCGTGCCGAAATCCATCAAGAGTTTCCCCGCCCTGCAGGCGGCGGCTGCGAAGCGCACCACGCTGCCCACGCTGCGCATCGCCTGGACGCAGAAGCGCGAGGCCAGCCCGACCGCAACCGCCCTCAAGCCGTTCCGCGCCGCCGAGGGCTTCGAGGCCGTGCGCCGCGCCGGGGACGATTTTCTCACCCGCACCGGCCGCCGGGCGAAGGCGTTCCTCGCCAAGATGGGCCCGCCGAAACAGCACCGGGCGCGTGCCAGCTTCTCCTCGGCCTTTCTCGCCATCGCTGGCCTCGAGACCGACGACCGGCAGAGCTTCACCACCGCCGAGGAGGCGGCCGCGGCGGCGGCGGCCTCCGACGCGGTCATCGCCGTGCTCTGCTCGACTGACGACACCTACCCGCAGCTGGCGCCGGTTTTCGCCCGGCGCATCAAGGCCGCCCGGCCTGCGCTCGTTGTGGTCCTCGCCGGCCATCCGGGCGAGCGGGAGCAGGAGTTCCGCGCCGCCGGTTTTGATGGATTCATTCACCCAGGCTCCAATGTCCGGACGACTCTCGCCGAACTGCAGCGTCTCGCCGGTGTCCTCTCATGAAAGTCCACCCGGATTTCACCCGGATTCCCTTCGACGATCCCGCGGCGCCCGCCGCGCCGGTCCGCCCCGCGGTGGAAGCAGCCCCATGGATGACCCATGAGCAGATTGCCGTGAAGCCCGTCCACACTGCGGCTGACATTGCGACGGTCGGGCAGCCGCTCGATTCGATGCCGGGCTTCCCGCCGTTCCTGCGCGGACCATACCCGACAATGTACGTCGCGCGGCCGTGGACGGTACGGCAGTATGCCGGCTTCTCGACCGCCGCCGAGAGCAACGCCTTTTATCGCCGCAATCTCGCCGCGGGCCAGATGGGCCTGTCGGTCGCCTTCGACCTCCCGACGCACCGCGGTTACGACTCCGACCACCCGCGGGTCGTGGGCGACGTCGGCAACGCGGGCGTGGCGATCGATTCGATCCTGGACATGAAGCAGCTCTTCGACGGGATCCCGCTGCGCGATGTCTCG
>Ga0208689_1001516_pt1 | contig 12122 bp, 15 predicted proteins | sample June2015DPH_8_15_FD_184700 | JGI IMG/M metagenome (GOLD analysis project Ga0208689, IMG submission 184700) | Peatland microbial communities from SPRUCE experiment site at the Marcell Experimental Forest, Minnesota, USA - June2015DPH_8_150... | ecosystem: Environmental > Terrestrial > Soil >... | reverse complement strand
CATTGATGCGATTGCACACTATTATGAGCAGTACGGAGTCCATGCTGGCCAGGAACAGATCATATGTACGTCAGGAGGCAGCGAGGCCCTGCACCTAGCGTTCGAAGCTTTAGTCAATCCGGGTGATGAGGTCATACTCCCTGATCCCGGATTTGTTGCCTATTCACCACTCACGCGCGTTGCTGGTGGTGTGCCGGTCAGCGCGAGGGTAAAGGCTGAGGACGGTTTCAAGTTGCAACCGAACACCGTTGCGGAGTGCATCACGGAGAAGACAAAAGTCCTCATCGTCAACTCACCTGCAAACCCCACTGGTGCGGTGCAGCGGTATGACGAGATCAAAGGGTTTGTAGAACTGGCCGAGGACCACGACTTTTACATCGTTTCTGATGAGGTGTATGACAAGTTGCTCTACGAAGGAGAACACGTCAGCCCAGCTAGCTTCGACTCTGAACGCGTCATCGTCGTTAATTCAGTGTCAAAGACGTATGCGATGACCGGGTGGCGGCTCGGGTACGCTATCGCACCTGCCGCGCTTGTCGAAGAGATGCTAAAGGTGCACCAGTACATTCAAGCGTGCGCTCCCTCTATCTCACAAAAAGCCGCTTATGCCGCATTAATTGGCCCTCAGGACAGCGTCAGGTCGATGGTTAAAGAATTTAAGACGCGGCGCAGCGTCGTGATGGAGCACCTTAACGAAATAGCGGAATGCGTGACGCCTGAAGGGGCGTTTTACGTTTTTCCACGGTTTGCCACGTCTGACACGAGCCTCGACCTTACAAAAAAGTTAGCGCAGGGCGGCGTAATTGTCGTGCCAGGGTCGGCATTCGGGCGCTTCGGGGAAGGACACGTCCGAATTTCGTTCGCGGCGAGTAGACAGGACATAGACCGCGCGTTCTTAACTATCAAAGAAGAGGTTTCGGCAAGATAGCAGTAGCGTGACGGCTAAAACGCGCTGCGCAAATCCACTACCTTTTTTGTCTTCCATCGTTATTCAGGGGGTCGCATGCAAGAATGGTTTTATAGCCGTCACTTTGAAGTTTTGTGACGGTTCGAAAAAGAAGCTTTGAGCGCCCTCCAATTGTTCTAAAGACGCTCCTATCCATTTGTTATTATTTACCTCTATGATAATCTTCGCTATATACGGCGAACCCCGCTTCAACGAGCGTCGCCGCCTCTGAACTGTCGAGCTGCAAGCCATAGCCGGCCTTGTAACTGCCACAGCTTTTGACAAACATTATGGGTCTAGAGCCTCTCATTCTTCGCTCACCTCCTTTTTTGCTTAGGTTCACTCGAACAGATTTTTGGTCGATATTTCTTTCTGTCAACTTCGATCTCTCGAAGTCCTAAACACCGTTCACGTTACGTGATTTTATACCCCTATCTTTTCCAACCCCTCTAAATATTTTCTCGACGTCTTTTTTTTAACGAGGCTGCACAGTTTTCTTCCTCATCACCATCCCCGTCAGTCCCGATTCTCACTCTGAATGGAAAAAAGGAAACTATTAACTCGTCTGGATTCACTGGCGCCACCACAATTGTAGAGTGGTCACGATAGTTAGCTTTCTTATTGAGGGCCAGCGCGTTTCTGGGCAATCAGTTCCTTGAACTGCACTGCTTCGAGGCTTTGCGGGTCTATTTCGAGCGCGCGATCAAAACAGGCTAGCGCCTCATCATAGCGCTTAAGGCTATAAAGGGCACTGCCCTTAGACGTCCACGCGAATTCATCGTTCTCGTCAACTTCCAGCACGCGATCGAAGCACACAACGGCCTCTTCGAACTTTCCTACGCCATCATATGCGCTACCCTTAAACGAAAGCGCATACGTATCGTTGGGGTTTGCGTCGAGCACCTTATCGAAAATCGCGATCGCTTCTTCGTAGCGGTCGGCACTGAACAGGATAAACCCCTTCCTGTTGAGCACCCAGAAGTTTTCCGGATCCAGTTCGAATGCTCGGTCTAAGCATGCAACGGCCCCGTCAAAACGGTTGAGACTGTCGAGCGCAAGACCTTTGTTGATCCAAGCGAGGATGTAGTTTGGACTAATCTCGAGAGCTTTGTCGAAGTTTTGCAGCGCCTCGTTAAACTTTTGCAGGTTGTAATAGACGTAGCCTTTGTTATTGTGCGAGATGAAATAGTCGGGATCGAGGCTGAGCGCCTTTTCGAAGCTCTCTAAGGCGTCCGACCACTTGTACAGACTCGCGAGAGCAAGTCCACGGCCGTCCCAAGCGGGGGCGCGAGTATCGTCTATCGCCAGACCCTTATCATAGTTGATAACCGCGTCATCGTAGCGTTCCAGGTTCGCAAGCGCGTTTGCTCGGTAAAACCAGGCGTCGGCATTGTTGGCTTCGAGCATGAGCGCCCTCTCGAACATCCCTTCCGCTTTTTCGTTATCGTTCATGAGCGCGTAGCAGACACCCATGTTGAACCACGGGAGGTCAAACTCTGGGTCGATCTCTTGCGCCTTATTGTAGCAATTGAGTGCTTGTTCGTACGAACCCTGCTTTTGGAACAAATAACCCTTGGCGTTATAGGCTACGGCAAAATGACTGTCACTTCCAATCGCAGCGTCGAATAAGCCTAAAGCGGTGTCAGTATCTCCTGAATCACGGAGAATACTTCCTTTCGCCACGAGAGCAGCTGCGTGCTTTGGGTTCGCCTCTAAGGCTCGGTCGTAATAGGTAAGCGCCTCGTCGCTGTCGCCCATCTCCTCTATCAAAGAGCCAAATGTGAATAGGGCATCAGCGTTTGAGGGTTCCACCTTGAGAACTTCTCTGAGTCGATCTAACGCTTCTTTCGACTTTCCTTGCCGTCGAAGCAGCAGGGCCTCTTCGACAACGTCCAATCCTGTCTTAGCTATCTGAGCTCCGCATTCACAGCACACCTCTGCCTCTTTTGGATTGATAGCCCCACATCCTGCACACAGCTTTGTCATCTTTTTTCTAGATGCGGCTCCTGGCTGATATGCTTTACTCATTTTTCACAGCAGCGGTAAGCACGGGGCTTTAAATGCGAAAAACGCGTTGCGACCTGCATGAACCTGCGTCGACGCAACGTTGTTACGTGCCATTGTCATCGTGTAAGCGAACAGGATGACTAATCACGCCTTGACCACCTTCTGCCCGAGTTTGAACGCTCTGAGGTTAGCTTCCAGAGCCTTCTTGGGAACGTACTCTGCAATGACGTCTTCCAACGTCGAGAGGGGTAGCAGGTGTGCCAGCGTCCCGAGCATGATGACGTTAAGCGTTTGTGAGTGGCCCGCTTCGAGCGCAAGGCGCGTCGCATCGTACGCAATGACGCGCCCGCTCGTAGCCTCGAGCGCCTGCACCAAATCCCCTACCGATGGATAGTCTCGACCCGTAGCTGGGACGACGTGCGTGTTGATGATCGCCGTGCCCTTAGGCGAAAGGTAGCGTGCGAAGCGGAGACACTCTGCGGGCTCCATTCCAACGAGGGCATCTGCGCTTCGCAGTGGGATAAGCGGTCCGTACGATGAGCCAATTCGGACATGAACCTCAACGGTCCCCCCTCGTTGTGCCATCCCGTGCGTTTCGGCAGAAATCACAGCGTAACCCTCGCGCAAAGCAGTTTCGCCCAGCACCCCCGAAGCGAAAATGGAGCCCTGGCCGCCAACGCCCACGATAATGCAGTCAAATTTGCCCTCTCTTACCATAACGTATCCCTCAGGCCGTTTTAATAGCATCAAATTCGCAGATCTGCTCACAAACGCCACAGCCAACGCAGTCTTCTGATATGAGGGCGCACGTGTCGCTATAGCTAATCGAAGGGCAAAAGAGCGTGCCACAAAGCTTGCAGCTCGCAAAGTAGTTCTGACACGTTGAGGTAACGCGCTTTTTCGTTTTTGCGAGTGCTCCGGCTTTCTTGACGCTGATAATGCAGGGGCGCCGCGCGATAACCACCTGAACGCCGTCACCATTCTTAGCTTTGATAAAAGCCTCCTCTGTTTCAGCCAAGTTGTAGGGATCGACAACGTAGAGCCCCTTAACGCCGATGGCTTTGATAAGGTCTTCCATAGGCGTCGGGGCGTTGCATACGCCGGTTGCGGTAACGCCGGTGCACGGGTGAGGTTGGTGTCCCGTCATCGCGGTCGTGTTATTATCCATAATGACGAGCGTCATTTTGGCTCCGTTGTACGCAGCATTTATGAGTCCAGGAACGCCGGTGTGCACGAAGGTAGAGTCACCGATGACGCTCACGATGTTTTTGACCCCGCCGCATGCGGCGTCGAACCCACTACCCATACTGATGCTTGCGCCCATGCAAAGCGTGGTATCGATCGTCCCTTGACTTACGCCCAGTGTATAACAGCCGATGTCCCCCACGTAGATCGCGGACTTCCTGAACACTTTCTTGAGCGCATAGAACGTCGCACGATGGGGGCATCCGGCACACAACACGGGCAGCCGGGAGGGCAGCGCGTGCTCCGCAGCGATCAATTCTGCTGGGACGTCCGTTGTCACGAATCGGCCGATCACCTCGCCGAGGCTCTGCAATACCACATCGACGGTGAGTTCGCCTTCCCGCGGGACGTGTCCGGTGAACTTGCCGAACACCTCAACGGTACCTGCGAGCGCTTTGACCTTCTCTTCAATGACGGGCTCAAGCTCTTCGACAACCAAAATCTGGCTTGAGTTGTTGACTAATGCCGCAATAACGCCGGCGTCGATAGGATAGGCAGCGATTCGCAACAGTGAAGGCTCGAGTTGCAGCTTCATTACCGCTTCCTCAACGTATTTTGCGGCGATGCCTGAAGTCACCACGCCGAGCTGAGACTTCTTGAGGTCAAGCCTGCTTAAGGAAGCAAGCTCAGAACAGAGAAGGGGTTGAATTTTGTTCAGCTCTACGTGCCGCTGTCGCGCGTTCGTCGGCACCATGACCCATCTCTCGGGTCTTTTTTCGAAGTGCGGAAATCGCTGGTCCATATAGTGACCGCTTAACGTGACGGAGGCTCGTGCGTGTGAAACGCGGGTGGTCGGACGGAGCATGACCGGGATTTCAAATCATTCGGACAACTTAAACGCGTATTTCGTAAAGTCATATGCTTCTTGCGGCGTTGACGGATCGAGACACGGGATTTTTGCAAACTGCGCATACCTGCGTGAGTCTTGCTCATTCTGGGACGAATAGCAACCGGGATCGTCAGCGACAATGAGCACCAGTCCGCCTTTGACCCCGGTGTACGCTAGCGTCATGAGCGGGTCGGCGGCTACATTGAGGCCGACGTGTTTCATAACGGCGGCGGCGCGCACGTCGCAATATGAGGCGCCAGCTGCAACCTCGAGGGCGACTTTCTCATTGACCGACCACTCGACGTGGGGTGGTTTATCGTAGCGCTCGACGTGTCGAGCAACAAAAGGGATGATCTCAGATGAAGGAGTTCCCGGATAGCCGGAAACGACTGAAACCCCTGCCTCAAGCAAGCCGTAAGCAATTGCTTCGTTTCCCAAGAGATACTTGCGGTTATCTTGCTGCATGAATTATTGTTGGTCGCGGTCCGCTTTCCGTATTCTTTGATACTTCTTAAACGCAGGTCTTGTAAAATCTCGGCTGGCTGACTTCGAAACTATCGCCGCAGAAAGAATGCTAGCACTCTTCGCGACTTACGGGATGTATGTGGGCGAGTTTTGCGCCCTGTGCCCGCACGCGCATCACGTTACCAAAGTCGCCCGATTCGGGGTTGTCTTCGACAAACACAACCTCATCAATGCCCGCGTTTTTAATGAGCCGCCAGCACATCTTGCAAGGGGTCCCGTTCACGTAGAGTGTTGCACCATTGATGGAGACGCCTCCTCGAGCGGCCTGTATTATCGCATTTGCCTCGGCGTGGACGCTAACGCAGAGTTCGTACCGTTCCCCCTTAGGTATGTTCAACCGTTCTCGTTCACACCCAACGTTCAGACAATGCGGTTCGTTGCGTGCGGCCCCGTTGTATCCGGTTGACAGTATGTGGTCGCCGCTTGAAACGATAATCGCGCCGTATTGGCGCCTTATACACGTGGAACGCAAAGATACCGTCTGGGCGAGCGCCATATAGTACTCATCCTTAGAGATTCTGTGGTAGCGCGGTTCTGAGGTCTGTGACGTTTTTTCCACGGCTTTCCCGTCCCGTGACCGCTTGTTTAGACGTTCGACGTGCACTGTCTGCTGTCAATATATCGTTTAGTCTATTTTAATACTTGGGAAACTACTTTAAGCAACGGAGCCAAATTCACGAAGCTAAGTTTGCACGGAAGCGAAGTGATGGTAATACAGTGAAAGGCGATAAGCGCGTAATCAAAATACTCGGCGCGGGGAACTACCTTATGGCAGACGATGGTGTAGGGATCCACATCCTCGAAAAGCTCGAACAGATGAAAAGGACCGACGTTGAACTGGTGAACGCCGGCGTCGGCGGGTTAGCAATACTTGACTACATGGAAGATGCTGACGATGTGATCATCATCGATGCCGTGCGAGGGGGAGGAGGGGAACCGGGATCGATCTACAAGTTTACAGACAAAGAACTACCCCCCGCAAATCTCTTTATGATGTCTTTGCACGACCTAAGTCTGGTCGATACGCTGCGTTTGGGTCGGGAGATTCAACCGGAGCTTATGCCGGACAACATCACTATCATCGGCATCGAAGTTGAACGGGTGGAAGGGATTTGCACAGACCTTTCACCTCGAGTCGAAGCTGCCGCTGATGCCGTCCTGCAACTCGTTTTTGAGGAAGTTCAACGATTCAAGAATTGACAAGGATAGAGCGATTCAGTCAGGCAAAACCATATATATGGACGTTTTCACAGGGGGAATAACGAGGGAAATCGTTATGGCAAAACCTATATTGATGGATTTTTATGCTGACTGGTGCGGACCGTGCAAGATACAGGATCCTATACTCGAGAAGCTCGAGGAGAAGCTTGGAGATAAAATAGAATTTAAGAAAATCAATGTGGACGATAACTTACAGCTTGCAAATAAGTACGGGATTCGCGTCGTCCCGACCCTAATACTGGAATGCAACGGGAAGATCATTGAGCATTATATCGGCGTAACGCGTCCTGAAATCCTCGAAGCGGACTTGAACAAGGCAGCTGCATCGTGCACTGAATGAATGAATCGGCGCGGCGCTGACTACCGTTATCTCTTTTTGCACTGAAAACCCGCGTCTCGATTCCAACTGCCCATTTTTTGAGCATTTTCGAAACGAGTTGTATCCTTTGCACATCTCTCAGCGATAAGACTACTGAACACTAAAAAGAGCAGCACACAACTAGACGTCGACCTTAATAGCGGGGAGTGGATTTGAACCACTGGTCTACGGGTTATGAGCCCGTCGGGATCTCCTGACTACCCCACCCCGCTGCGGATTGTGGTAGGTGCTATTCATTTAAATAGGTGATGTTTGCACGGCTGTGCGCGAACGGATTCGTCAGAAGAAGGATGGAGAGGCCCTCAGTCTAGCTCTGTCCTTAACCGAGCTGCACTGCCTATGGCTTGTCAGCTCGAAAGTAACTGTTGAAGTCTAGTAAGCCTCATTAGCGCCGCGAAAGGTATAACCCAGGGGCTCAGTAATAGTTGTTGCCCAGAGACGAAGCGGCAGCTGAAGGAGACGTTGGCATGCAAAAAGCAAGGCTCATTATTGGAATTCGAAAAGGGTTATATGATCCTGAAATGGAAATGTACTCGCTTCCTACCTGTTTCGATAGTGAGCAATCAGCCCAAAGGGCCCTCCAGAGCGTGGCGAGGGAACTTGAAGGCCTCCCCGATACGCAGCTTAGTGTCGTACGTCAACGGATGGTGAGCTTGCGTCCCGAGACTTATGAACGGTATGACGAAGCAGGGGAATTTCCACGATTATATGAAGCAAGAAAAGATGAATTTCAGGGATTCGTGCTCCAGATTGATATCCCCAATGCCGAAGAACTCAAAAAGATTGCCCGACGAATCGTCGATGAACACGGCCTACAGGTCATTGACGATGGACCTGCCACGGAAAAAACCCTTATATTTATAGCATAAGCTGCGAATAAATCCGGTCCACTTCGCCGCACTGCTTCGAGTCGCTATGAAGCCTGTTGTTTCCGACTAGTGATCCGATTATCCGCTTAAGGACGCGACTCTATGGGCACGATCGACTGGCATTTGCTTTTTGCGACTACTTCTTACGTGGCTTCCACTCGCGCGGTCTCTTGGACGTGTTCACGTGATCTCGAGGGAGCGATTCGTCGCGAAAAAAGCACGAACCCGCACGATTACCAAAACTTTATGGCGAGCGCCCGCGATTATGGCGGTGCATGCGTGCCGCGATTGTTTGCTCAGAAATCGACGATGCCTCGCAAAACATAGCGCGGCATTTGCTGAAACGTGTTTTTTGGGCGCGCTGCTCAGAGGGCCCCGCCCAATGGACGTATGGAAACTTTCAGCTGCTGGTGACTAAAGAAAGGCTGATTAAACAAGAAGCGCTCGATCGAGGCCTTAATGCGGACTTGCTCATATTTGCATCTCGGCACCAGAGCGAGAAACGGAAAGGGCCAGTATTCACTGCGCACTTCACGGGTGACATCGCCGGATCGACGCACGGAGAGTCGATCCCTACGTTAGCGCGCGCGGCTCCTCGTGCATTGAAACTCGTCGTGGAAACACTAAAACGATTATCGAGAATCGAGGTTCTCGTCGAAATAACGCACCATGGCCCGTGTGACATTGACACACCCTCGCTTTTCGTGGAGATCGGCAGTTCGAAAGCCGAGTGGACTGATGAAGCGCTAGGCGATATCGTGGCGCAGGCCATTCTCGCGCTCGACTCGCCATCGCTGGACCTCGCATGCGCGACAGCAGTTGGGTTCGGTGGCCCGCACTACGCCGTGCGTCACGCCGACGTTCTTCTCGGCACCGACATTTGTTTCGGACATATGTTTGCGACGTATCAACTGGAACGATTAACACAAGAGACGGTCAAAGAGGCATTTGAGAAATCGCGTGCGCAATTCGCTTACTTTGACCGAAAACAAATGGGGACCAACCGGGATCGTATGTTGTCCATAGTTCACAACCTCGGATATGAGGTGCTTCGAAAGGGTGACATCGAGGGACGTGGGGACGTGTCGTGGGAACTGTACCTCCGCATAAAGCGCGCGTTGAGGTTATGCGGCGTAGCTTCAGAAGGAGCACGAATACGCGTGAGCGCGTCGTTGCGAGACGCGCTTAACGCTCGAACTTCGTCCATAAGCCGCTTTGAGTTGAAACGTCTTGACCTAAACACTGCAATAATTAAACTAGCACGCGCTGTCGATGATGAAGCCCTTATGCAATTGATTGAAATCGAAAAAATAGTATACCTTGAACGTAAAGATGGAAGTATTCCTGCTATCTTCGTTCCTGCAGAAATAAACGCACAGGATGTGCAGAGTGCTTTGCTGGAAAGATGTACAGACATACTAACACAGCGATACGAAGTCGAGTATTCCCAGCCAAAATCAAAACTATATATATCCGAACGCAAATTTAACGCACGATTGGCACGATCGCTTGGCGTGGCTGATGGACCACTATTTGCGAAGCTGGCGCGCGGAGAGCCGATCAGAATAAATAGCAAGGTAATTAAACCCGAGGACGTATTTACGAAGGTTAGAAAGGCATTTGATATCGCTAATGCTGACGAACTCGGTCAACATTAATACGTCTTGCAGACTATGAAGTGGAGGATACGACATGAAGTCGATAATTGAAGACGCGCTTGCACGGGGCGCAAGCGACGAAAAAAGCGGATCACCGCAACCGTCCTATACCCCTGACCAAGAGCTCGAGGAAGTGCTCAAAACGCTACAAACCAACATTATCGTTCTCGGATGTGGCGGCGCGGGATCCAATACCATCACGCGGATGACGGAAGAGGGAATCGAAGGAGCAGAACTTATTGCGCTCAATACGGACGCTCAGCACCTGAGAAGCACGACAGCGGATCGGAAAATCCTGATAGGAAGAGAACGAACGCGCGGACTCGGCGCTGGTTCACTGCCCCAGATAGGCGAAGAAGCCGCGCTCGAAAGCCAAGAAGAATTGCGCGCAAGCGTTGCAGGGGCGGACATGGTATTTATTACGGCCGGTTTAGGCGGGGGCACGGGCACTGGCGCCTCGCCTGTCGTCGCAGAAGCGGCACGTGATGCGGGCGCTCTGACGATTGCCGTTGTGACGCTCCCGTTCGGCGTAGAGGGCATGGTCCGAAGGGCCAATGCCGAAGCGGGGCTTGAGCGGTTACGTGAGATGGCAGATACGGTTATCGTCGTACCAAACGACCGACTGTTAGAAGTGGTGCCTCGATTGCCGTTGCAAGCGGCGTTCAAGGTGTCTGATGAAGTACTGATGCGAGCCGTCAAGGGTATTACCGAGCTCATTACAAAACCCGGACTTATCAACCTCGACTTTGCTGACGTCAGAACTGTCATGCAAAGAGGGGGCGTTGCAATGATCGGGCTTGGCGAGTCGGATGCCGAAGACAAAGCGGTTGACTCGGTGAAGAAAGCTTTAAGAAGTCCGCTTCTGGACGTCGACATCTCAGGCGCTACGGCTGCCATAGTCAACGTCATCGGAGGCACGGACATGACCGTGACTGAGGCGGAAGGTGTCGTACAGGAAGTTTATGAGCGCATCGACCCCGACGCGCGCATAATTTGGGGAGCACAGATCGACCCCGAGCTTGATCACATGGTGCGGACGTTGCTTATTGTCACGGGCGTTAAGTCGCCGCAAATCTATGGCAAGAGCGAAACGCTCAAGATAAAAACTGGGGCTCAACGATACGGCATAGACTTCGTCAAATAAGCCTCGGCGGAAAATCCTCCACAAAATAATTTATACTATCGAGACGCAAAGTGGTATAGAGCGCCGCCTCGGGCGCCGATATTCACTTTGCGCGTTTTTGCTGCACTGTAGTTCGGTAAATGTACGATGGCTAAAAAACAGAGGACTCCTTCGCCCAAGTCCAAAAAGCAACGAGAACCCCCCACGGAAGACAAAAAAAGAGAGGGTGCCGCTTCGAAGCTTTCTAAGCCACAAGAGACCCCAACAGAAGGGCGTTTCTCTCGAAAGACTATCGAGCGCAAGCTTGGTGAGTATCGAAGAATCCTGACGCTAACAAGACGGCCGACGCGAGAGGAGTTTTCAACGATAGCGAAGGTTGCTGCACTAGGAATCGTAATAATCGGAGTAGCTGGCTTTTTGATATATCTAGCTATGGTACAAGCACCGCAGACCCTAGCCAACGCGACGCACGCGACTGCAAGTCCAACACCCAGCAGCGAACTGAACATCACTCAAGCGGTGAGCAACGCAACGACAAACAATACCAATGCCTCAGTGGTGAATGAAACGAGGAACGCGACTGCTACGTCAGTCACGAGTTAGCGAGTCATCGAGAGGGAGACAATGTCCAGTCAAGAGCAAAATGAGCTCGAATCTTCAATTTACGCCATAAAGACCACGGCGAATCAAGAACGCGCTGTAGCCAACTTGCTGGCACTCGCTGCCAAAAAGGAGAATTATGATATTCGCGCGATACTCGTTCCAAAGGAACTCAAAGGGTACGTGCTTGTGGAGACAACCTCCTTTGAAACGGTAGAACAAGCAATTCAAGGCATACCACACGCGCGTGGCGTGGTGAAGGGAAACACAAAGTTCGCAGAGATCGAGCATTTCTTGACACCAAAACCAGCTGTAGCAGGAATTGAAGATGGTGACATCATTGAGCTCATTGCAGGGCCTTTTAAAGGAGAACGAGCCCGCGTAAAGCGAATTGACGAACGACGTGAAGAGATCACGGTAGAGCTTTTCGAAGCCATGGTTCCGATTCCCATTACGGTGCGCGGTGATCACGTGCGAGTGTTGAGCAAAGAGGAGCGTGAATAACATGGTCGACGTAATCGAGGTATTAATTCCGGGGGGCAAAGCAAGCCCCGGCCCGCCGATCGGACCTTCCCTAGGACCCCTCGGGATTAACATTAAGGCGGTCGTTGACGACATAAACGAAAAAACTGCCTCATACAACGGCATGCAGGTACCGGTAAAAGTCATTGTCGACGACAAAAAGAATGTGACGCTCGAAATAGGCATACCTCCCGCATC
>Ga0208689_1001494_pt1 | contig 12218 bp, 13 predicted proteins | sample June2015DPH_8_15_FD_184700 | JGI IMG/M metagenome (GOLD analysis project Ga0208689, IMG submission 184700) | Peatland microbial communities from SPRUCE experiment site at the Marcell Experimental Forest, Minnesota, USA - June2015DPH_8_150... | ecosystem: Environmental > Terrestrial > Soil >... | reverse complement strand
TCAATCTCAATTCCAATGAATTTTCGATTTAGATTTCGACATGCTATACCTGTTGTTCCTGCACCCATACAATTGTCCATCACAACATCTCCTACGTTTGTATAAGTTTTTATCAAATACTCCAATAATTTTATTGGCTTTTGAGTCGGATGTCCATCTTTCATTCTTGGATTTGGAATCTTAATCACACTTCGAGCATGCCTAAACCCGTCATTTTTTTTAGATGACGGTCTTTGAGGATTATAACTTCCCGCTTTATATTTTCCTGTACGATTAATTTCATAAGGAGTACCCTTTGTCCGTTGTTCGTTATAAGTTGGAAGTTTTTTATAGAAGACCAAAATCAATTCATGGCTTCGAAGTGGTTGATTATTTATATTCATTTGTCCCGATGAAATAGTTTTTTCCCAAACTATATCATATCTAAAAAATTTAAGATTACTCATAACAAGTCGGCTAGCAAATGGCTGAGTTGCTGTAAATACCATGGCACCATTGGGTTTAATAATTCTATGATATTGTTCCCACAATTTATCGAATGGTATTATAATATCCCACTTATTCTGTGTAATCCCATAGGGTAAATCAACTAAAATCATATTCACAGATTCATCAAATACTTTTTCCGGCATAATTTTAAGACAATCACCTTCATAAATTGTAATAGTTTTTTCTACCATAGTAATATTATATAGTATAAATACTAATTGTCAATTTATATCATATTGCAATTTTTAGTCAACATTTCGAAAAAAAATACGCCTAAACATTTAGGCATATTTTATAAATTATCATTAAAGTTCACAAAAAATGTCAAGGATTATCACGAAACGTTCCCCGAAGGTCTATCTCGACAATTTTGTGATTTACTTTGAGTGAGAATACCTCATTGTGTACCGGCCTTCTAAGATTATCACTACCTTGCGGATAGTCTTCCTCTTCATCCAAATCCACCGTTGCGGGACAACGTATGGTTTATCCGGTAAGTCTGCCTGATTTAGTTGGTGGCATTTCCAACCTGACGACAACCTATTCCGCGTCTCATTTAACGTCTGCCTTGCGGGCAGTAAGAGGGGCTAACCTCTCCGTTACCTTCAACACGAACAACTTTCACCTTGCGAGCTACGGTTGTCTGAATTACCTTGCGGCTCCAGAATTAAGACTTTTTCAGTCATCGCGGGCACCGGCTTTGCGTTTTTTAATAGATAGCCAGATTTGACTCCGGCAGCCTACTGTGCTGAATACAGTTGCTCTACTTTGAGCTATATCAACCTAACAAACTTGTGCGGTGCCTGTGGATTCATACCTTTTGGAGATACAAAATGCCACACAAGTCCTAACTTTCCCTTGCGAGTACTTATTCATCTTTCAAGATTCCGTCCTTGGTATGAGCCGTGGCCGGTTTCTATCAGATTGTCGTGAAGCTTTTGGTTGCTGGCCTCAAACCTCACTACTTTGCTTAAATCTTAACTCTCACTGTTGCGCTTGGCAGATGGTAGTGCTCGACGGCATCGTTAGTAGATATCTTACAGTGTTACCCTCAGATACCATTTTCCATCCCAGCTTTAAGTGTAACACCATCTTTTGGATGATATTTACAGATTTCGCTCGTTGTATCGGTGTCCAACCTTGCGATTGGTGAGTGGCCGTTAGGGGCCATCCCTTTGGCCGTATTGCTACGGTTTATCTTTATGAAGTCACCTTGCGGCAACTCCAACGGAGACGATACTCCCCGTTAAATCTACTGACAAAGAACAAATATTCATAGTGTGAACAACTATAGTGTTGTTTACTTACGCCGTCATTACATCGGCACACATGATACGGTTGACTGAACAACTACTACCTTTCGGCGTTTCGTACCGTATGAACACAAACCATTATGATTTCATTCGAAAGCGTTCCGAATTCAATCGTGAATACATTTTATCATATCCACACTTTTTGTCAAGCCTCTCTCCGATGTTTCGGCATCTTGTTGAAGATAGCCTTGACTAAATTGGTCAGAATGGTGAGATTCGAACTCACGCTCTCAAGCTCCCGAAGCTTGCGCTTTCCCAAACTAAGCTACATTCTGATTTCAAGATACCGATTTACTCTTTTCTGAGGGACCTTTTTATGTTGTTTCCTACAACTAGACAATTTTTTATTGCTGTGTGTATCTTAAATTGGTGGGCAATATAAGAATTGAACTTATCTCTATACCGTGTCGAGGTATTATTCTGCCGATAAACTAACTGCCCATAATCAGCAATAACTATATCAGATTTTTGGAAAACGTCAAGCCTCTTTAATATTTTGCGTAAATGGCGGGCGGGCAACGACTTGAACGTTGTGAGACGGCAAAACCGCCATCCCGCCCGTGGTGGTCAAGAGTGGGTTTGAACGCACTACTTTCCCGTAAAGGATGTTCTGCTTTTAAATTACTTGACCAAAATGGCGCTTCATAAGGGACTTGAACCCTTATAAGGCGGTTTAGGGGCGCCTGTTCTTGCCATTGAACTAATGAAGCGAAAATGTGAATATTTGAAGATAGAATGAATGAATTAATGATTTTGTCATTTTCCGAAATCTATGTAAAGATGTTCTTCATTCTGGTTATAAGTATATCAAACTTTTGGAAAGTGTCAAGCCTTTTTATTTTCGCATAAAAAACCCGCTGGAGTTTTAATTCAGCGGATTTTTTCTATAACTTGTAACCTGAGTTTTTAAGTAACTCTTAGAACAGAACTTGAAGACCAATTGTATAGCTAAGTTTATTTTCAAATCTACCAAATGTATCATTAGCAGCATTAAGGTCAAATGGAGCTTCAATACGACCAAAAAGGTTGACATCTTTCTTCAAATAAAATCTAAGGTCAGCCTCAGGAGCAGCAGTCCATTTTAACGGTTGATCACCATAAGCAGCACCAATGTTAACACCTGCATCAGATTGCAAATTACCTATTCTAAACAATCTTGGATCCAAGTATGCTTTTGTAGATAATGCCCAACTACTATCGGTAACATCTGAATAACTTATACCTTGGCGAATACCGCCCTCAATAGGGAGAAGCAACTTACCAGTATGACCAAGTTCAAGATTAAGACCGACAGTAGAATTATTTAATTTATCGTTATTAATTGCCGATGAACCACCACCGCTTAGAGCAAATGTCCACGGACCTACAGCAGCTGCGTTGGTTGATAAGTCAACAGCAGAAACTGCGGTTACTGATAACAATAATGCTATAGCAAATAACGCACCAACTAATGTTTTAATATATTTCATGATTTTTCCTTTTTTATTTTTTACATTTTCATTATAACCGTTTTAATGATTAATAACTATTCTTCAAAAGCTATTTTCAATCAATAAAATTTCTATAATTATTTTCTAACATTAGATTATACTATAACAAATCTATCAAAAAAGTCAACGAATTTCTTTTCAGATTATAAAATCCTTATAAGATTCATGATATTCTCCAATAGTATAATAAAATTTGTTTATTAACTCAATTATTTCAGGCGTCAACCTTTGTTTTGCTTTATCAATTGTGGATTGAGGAATAGAACGAACACCATAAAATGCTTCGGCAATGGAACCTGCAATGGCTGCAATAGTATCAGTATCACCCTTGGTATAAACTGCATTACGAATGGCTGACTCATAATCCGTGGATTCCATAAAGCATATTAATGCTTGAGGAGCGGTTACATCACATCTGATAGTAGTTTTTGGTAACAATCGTAGTTCTTCAACAGTCATATTCAACATATGACCAAAACTCTTTTCCACATATGATTTAATTTGTAATTTTGACTTTCCATGCAATGCCATATAAATGGCAGAAACAATTGATTGAATTCCACGAGCCGATTCTGGAGAATTATGTGTCATTCTGATACTTTCTAATGCTACAGATTTTGCTATATTAAAATCGTCATAGTATAAACCAATAGGACTACAACGCATCATACATCCATTTGCATAACTATTCTTTACTGTAATTCCGCCTTCACTAACCCATTCATAAAATCCACTTCCATATCCTTTATTTGGATATTTTGACGCCCACTTTTTGTATAATTCTGCAAATGGAGGATAACCTATAGGCGAATCATTAATAGTAAATGTTTGTAAAATTGCATCAGCAGTAGCGCAAGTAAGAACGGTATCATCCGTAAAACGTGAATTTCTTCCATCAAACAAAGAAAAATTTCTATCATCTACAAAATTAAGACCAGCACCTTCGTAGGGTGAACCGACTATATCTCCTATAATTGCTCCAATCATAAATTATTTTTCTTTTATATTGTTCAGTATGTCTTTTATAGCATCTTTATTAACATTGTATTCTGTTCTTTTTCTTTGTGTTGTAATTTCAGGCAACGGGTCACCCATTACTCCTTCCATTGGTTGACAATATCTTATCCATTTTTCAGGTGGAGAACTGATAATTCCAATCATACCACCAACAATAGCACAATTTGTATCAACATCACCAAAACATTTACAAGTATCAATTAAAACCTTTTCATACATTTCATCTAATGGATATAAGGATAATGCCTGTATTGTTAAAAATACACATAATGGAACTGTATCTTGACAAGTAACATATGTTCCATTTCCTAAAATTTCAATCAGTTTCATCAAAGGTATGTCCAATGGAAGTTCCTTTGCTTTAAGAATACCTTTTTTTACTTGGCTATCAGGAATAAATTCCAAGATGTAATCATAGATTTTCTTGGTATCCATATCTGTGACATAATTTGTATTCAACACCTTTTCCGATTTATATACCCATTCAGACAACGAAATACACTTTGCTAATGATGCAATAGCAATAGCACCAGCAATCCCTTCCGGATGACAATGAGTTGGTTCTGCTGATAACGTTGCTTGTTTAACAACTTCTTCAATTGGAGAAAGATAAAAATACGCACCCAATGGAGGAATTCTCATAGCAGACCCATTACCACACGAACCAACTTTTTGTGGAAGAAATTTTTGACTACCATCTTTTCTTAATTCCGATAAAGCATCTTTGACAGATTTACCATGCGCAATATCACCTATTAACACATCAATGTTTGATGGACTTTCGCCTCTCTGAAATGTTAAATTTGCTTCTCTCCAAGGTTTACCCTCATAAATATCTTTTAACACTTTCCTAGTCATCAATCCGTAACCATAAATTTCACCATCAGGGTCACGGGTATAATATCTAGTTGCCCATTCCATCGCTAACTTATCTTGTAAAATTTTCTTGTTGTTAAACAAGTGATTTACCAAAACGATTGCCTCTTCCGTGTCATCGGAATATTGGAATGATTTTCCCATAGGGTCTATGTTATCTATCCCAAATTTAGCAATTCCTTCATCCAACGCTTTTAATATGTCTTGAGCGTAATAAAACTGTCCAACATTTCCAATACAATCACCAACCCACAAACCTTTGAGGGATTTTACCATTAATTCTATATTATTCATAATATCATTATATTCCAGCTACAATTTTGATTCCCATATTTAATACGGTATTGATTGAGACATTCTTGTAGGAATTGACATTTCCTCAATAGTCGATATTGACTCCGCAAAAGTAAAATGATTCTCCAATAGAGGAATAATATTATTCTTTTTAATAACAACATCTCCATCAAAAAACCACATGATACCCATTAATGGGGATAAGAATACTAAAACTTCAGGATATATAGATGACTCATTTTGATACCATTTTTCTCCAACCAATCCTTCTATGGAAGGTATTATTCTTGGATGAATATGACTTTTTCTATAATTTGGAAGATTTGCTATGTTTTCATAGGCAGATTTGTAAAATTGAAATGATGACATATTTTTAGTAAGAGAACAAGAACCAAGAAATGCATCATCTTTTATCAATTCTGCCATATTTTCCAACGCATGATAATGAGAAATTTGTTCTTCAACTTCACAACCAAATCCAAAAACAACCAACCACTTTTTTATTGGAATGTTTTTAAAAGCTGCAAGAGCCACAAAATCTTCTCCTACAGTTCCTTTAAACTCTTCATCACCATGCATTAAAGAATCCACACCACAATCAACCATAATAACATGGTCAATATTATGTTTTTCAATTATCTTTTCATAACTTTTTCGGAGAATAGAAGGACCAACTCTACCATCAATATAAATAGGTTTCTTTATAAATTTGGCAAGTGGAATTTCAGGCAAAAAAGATGAACTATCATGTTCATTCTCATCAACTATTGAAGAAACTAAATGGGAAAATTGATGACTATGAAAGAAACAATTCATGCCCATTCTTGTTAACGTGTAATAAATAGGTAATGTTCCGTAAATATCAAAACCACCACCCATACCACACAGCAGAACGTTAGCACCCTCTACTTTACTAGGTAGATTTAACATAGTTATTTTTAATCAACCTTTCCAATTTCTTAAGAGCATATTTCGTCAGAGGCATTGTTTTCTGTAATTGTAACAAAGCTTCCTTTTCTGTTGTTAAAGGATTGTTTAACCTACCTTCCAATGTTGGCCAATTCAGAACATTTTTTTTCATATCATTTTATGATACCACAAGTTTAGAAAAAGTCAAGCGTATGATTATTTTTTATTTTCAACAAACTTGTAGAATTTATTAGCAACTAACAAAACATCTTCTTCTGTGGGAACAGGAGAATTAATATTTTCAAAACTTCGTTTATATTGAATCCATGCTAATGATTGTCCAAGAATATCGGCACGGATTTCATAAGCATTTTTGTTAACTGATTTTACTTCCGATGAAGGTATAATTTTTTTGGTATTGGTAGGTAAATATTCCATTTCCTCAGAAGTTAATACATTAGTAAGAATATTCTTTTCTGTACCATTTTTTATATCAGAAGATTCTTTATTGACACCACCAAAACAATTCTTTGATTCAGTGGATGTATTTTCATTCACAATTACTTCAAAATCTTCCAATCCTCCAAATATTTCTTGTTTAAACCAATTTTTAGCAGCTTCTATCCAACGTATCTGTTTATCTTTTTCAATATTACTTAATTCTCTATTTCTTCTATTCCAATTAATATTCCATCCACTATCCGAGCCATCACTCGGATACCATTCATCTATTTTTTTAATTATTGCAGCTGCATTTTTAATTTTAAGTTCTACTTTACCTTTTTTTAGAATGATGATGGGAGTTGAATCTGAATCCTTGTAGTTTGATTCGCTTTTATTCATAACGTAAACCTTTCTGTGTGTGTTGTTGTAGAATTCTTTTGAATTCCAACAATATATATTAACACGAAAGAGAAAGTTTATTTTTTATTTTCTATTTGTTTTCTTAAATTCTTTACAAATTCATGAAGTTTATAATTGTATTTGATAGGCATTTCATAAAGTAATTCTTCCTTGGAAAGAACCCAGTCACCTTTTGCTGTAGGGTCAATTCTAGCACCGACAGAAGTTTTTCCTGATTCTGCATCAGTTCTATATGTAAATGCTAATAAACCTTTTCTTGACAACTTCTTCAATCCTTTTTTTATCTTCATCAGAAATGTCAAAATCATCAACAAGTTTAATACCATTTAAAAATCCAATAACGGATTCAGTTATAATTTTTTTTACTTCAAATTTTTTCATATTATATTTCTTTCTTACCAAATCCAGAATCAAGACCTATTTTAAATAATTCATCAACTGATTCTCTGGTTACATCAAAAATTTCATTCAAATGTTCAAGTTCATTTAAAGCATTGATATAATTTTCATAATCTCTAATATTAGTAATTGCATTATTTCCTTGCCTAGAAATTTCTTTAAAATGACCACGAAGTTCATTCATTACTCTTTCCACATCATCTTTTCTTTCAGGCGCTTTTTCATAAATTTTTTGAGCCCAATAATCTAAAAATTGGAGTAATGATTCACGATGATTTAAAAATAAATCACTTGCACCGTTGACTACTAATTTATTTTTTTTCAAATATGCCTCTACCATCAATTTTATATCATTTATCATAGCTATTAATACCTCATGAGAGTGTTTATGACCTTCACTTATATTAACAAACGATGAATGTTCTTCCACTTCTTCTTGTATCTCTTTAATAACAAATTTTATGAGTGGTTTTAATACAGACTTATTTACAAATACTTCTTCTTGTAATCTCTCCAAAGCTTGTTTAAGTTTTTCAACCAACAAATCATAATCTGCATCCCCATGTCCAAATCTAAGTTTCAAGGTATCATAAGCTTTTTGTAAAGCTTTAAAAATATCCAATCTATCTTCTGTTTTCAATGCTTTGTAAACAAATTGAACTGCAACTTCAATTTGTATTATATAATCCGCACCCGGCAGGCTCATCCCCGACGCTTGAAAGCTATAATTCGGCACGTCCAACAACCGCTGACCAATAACACTGTGCAGTTCTATTAATTGTGTTTGTGTTTCTTCCAATAATAATCTGGTATAATCTTCCATGTGTATTATAAATAGAGAAAGAAATGATAGAAGAAGGTACAAAAAATGGTGGACGTGACGGGAATTGAACCCGTGTTTTTACCATTACACCCATCCAGCACTACATGTTTATCAACTTTAAACTTCGGTTTAATATCAAAATTTGAGAAAATTATCAAACCTAGATTGAGAACTGCCCAATCTAACCAGTCCTGTAATTTTAACCACAAGCAGTTTTCTCACGGTTTTACGCCATTATTGAATTAGTGAGAATCACTCAACATGACGGAGCGGAAACTAGGCCGCTACAGCGACTTCCTCAAAGGTATTAACCTCAAAAGCAAAGTCAGCATTTACCAATCGATTTAGATTAGCATTTAGTTTAGTCTTCGTTTTTTAAGAGGCCACAGATGACCAATCCTCTACATGCTCTGTATGACTGTTATGATAAATCGATACCATTACACGCCCACATCAAGTAAAAATAAATATACCACATTTACAAAAAATGTCAAGCGATTGAATTTAATAAAAATATTTATAAACATGAATTATTTGATAGAACCATATAATGCTTATCAGAAACCACCCAAAAAGAAACACTGGATGGAAATTGCTGAAGAAGAGGCACTTTATCACCAAATAGCAATAGACCAATTAGCAAGAGAACAAATGTTGCTTAAAGAACAGAGTGCTCTTAAACAAAGTCAAAATTTAGCATTACTTTCCCAAGTACCTCAACCACCTTCACAACAAGTTCAAGATGGGCAATTTGGCGCAAATTCTGGTGCTGGTGGCGTAGTACCTGTCGATGTACTTATCTATCAAGAGGAACAATCAGAAACGGCTTCATTCTCTACAACACCTTCATCTGGTGTAGGTCCTTTAACAGTAACTTTCTTGAATTTAACCTTTACACCAGAAAATGATACATTCTACTGGAATTTAGGCAGTGGCTCATTGACAAGTACAGCTATAAATCCACCAGCAGTTACTTATACACAAACAGGAAGTTATACAGTAGCATTACAAGAAACAAGTTCAACAGGTGCATCTTCATCAATTTCTAAAACAATTACTGTGAACGCACCAACATTGACAGCAGCTTTTACCGTTATTAGCAGTTCCGCAAATACAGCTCATAAATTCACAGCTTCATTTACGGGGTCAGTAACTTATAATAGTATTGGAACTCTATCAGGACTTTGGACATTTGGTGATGCAACTTCTTCGGCATATACAACCAATAATCCGTTTACTCATAGTTATACCACAGGTAGTTATACAGCTTCATTAGCGGTGACGGAAAGTTTATATAACATTATAGCTACGTCTTCAAATGCTTATATCAGTCAATCAACTTAACCTTATTATTTATAAGTATTCTAATTTTATAGATAAGAATAATAGTTAATTAAAAAATTTAATGCTTCAATGTTCCAAGACCCAATCTTGGCATAACTTGACCAGTTTTACTCTTTTTATAGCTTGGCCTGTATCCTTTACCTGATGGTGTTTCTTCCGGATGTTCCCTATTCCAAATATCCCAATCCCTATCTGTCCACAAACTTGTATCATTGGGGTCATAAGTTCCTGCAGCTATTTTTGCTTTTTTCAATTCAGCTTTTTTTCTATTTTCTTCTCTTTCCTGCTTTTCCATTGCTTTCCATTCAGCTGCTTTTTCACCCGGTTTTATTAGTGCTAATCTTTCTTCTGGTGTCATTTCATCTGGGTCTTTTGGTTCTGCTGCTAATTCTCTGTCTATATCTGCTTCAGTTGGTGTAATTCTTCTTAATTCTGGTTCATCGATAGCTAATACCGACTTTCCTTGCTTTTGTATATCTGCATTGATAACTTTCAAATCATTCATTTTAGCTTCATATGCAGCTTGTGCAATAAAATCTTTTATTATATGAATAGCATTTTTATTTACACCACCAAGTTTTAATCTAACAATGGTGTCACTTAATGTTCCATATTCCCTTTCATGACCTAGAGAATGTTTCATGCCTATATCAGGAGCTTTGGGTTCTTCTTGCTCTTCTACCGCTTCAGCTAATATTTTTTTTGTTTCGCGGATGACTTCTTTAATCAATATTTTGAGTTCGTATATGTTCATATATGCTAAATAAATATAGTTTAATTTATACCAAAGCATAACTATTTATACGCTTATATGAGTTTCAATAAACAGGAATTCCACATACCTTCTATTGATGAACCGGTGAATTTTTCAATACAAGAAAGGCAATTTTTACTGGATTTATCTAGAATGACATTGATAAATATAATAAATAGCAATATATCAAATATGGACCTCAAGGATATTCCACCAAGATTAACTGATATAAAAGCATGTTTTGTAACACTAACAAAGAATGACATTTTAAGAGGTTGTATTGGTAATATTATTCCAAGAGAACCACTTTATCAATCAGTTATAAATAATACACAACATGCAGCCATTCGTGATTGGCGTTTTTTGCCGGTCCAATCTAATGAACTGGATAAAATCAAAATTGAAATCAGCATATTGACCGAACCAAAACCATTAAATTTCAATTCACCAGAAGATTTATTAAATAAATTACAACCTTACAAGGATGGCGTAATATTAAAAATTGATTCTCACAATGCTACATTTTTACCGCAAGTATGGAAACAACTTCCCGATAAAGTTGAATTCTTGAATCGGTTGTCAGAAAAAGCCTGTCTTGACCCGTTAGTATGGAGAGATAAAGGAACTTCTGTTTCTATTTATTATGTGGAATCATTTGAAGAAATCAAAACATGAATGCGGTTAAAGTAAAAAAGTTAATTAAAGAGTATATAATTGCTAAAGCAATAGGTCAATCTCACATAATTAAGGAAACTGCCACTCCAACAAGAATACCACTAAAAATGTATCATGGCACCATTGAAAGTAGAGCTAATCGAGCTTGGAAGTATGGGTTGGACCCAATGCATAATAAAAATTATGCTTGGGCACAAAAAGGTATATATCTTACAACAAATCCATCCACAGCAAAGTATTTTGGTGCCTCTGGAAATTATCCTCCCGAAGATAAGAGTGGAAAAAGTAAGAGAGCTATGCCATTTGGTATAGGTGGCAGGGAAGATGTAATTGTCATTACTATAAGCACACAAGGATTAGACCCAAAAAAATTCAAAGTTGACTCAAGGGTAAAAGATTCATTGATTTATTTTGGATCCATTCCAGCAAAAAATATTATTGATTGGGATAAAATGGAATCTATTGATGAAATATCCAGAGAAGATTTTGCAAAAAGTCTTAATAAAGTCAAACAAATGAGCACAATTCAAGCAAGAATGACCACTCGAATAAAAGATAGAATAAAAAACTCATTGATTAGAAAAGACCATATAAATCGAGGTAAATGTATTCATGATGAAAATGATGCATATGAATATCCAAATAAAATGAAATCTCTCATTTGCAAGCATTGCATTGAAACAAGATACGAACCAAAAAGAAGTAAAGCGATTCTTGCAGGTAAATGTCCAAAGTGTATGACATATGGCTTGTATGTAATCAAACGTTACAATAATAGAATATCAGTCCTTTGCCAAATTTGTAATGAAAGAAGAGCAGGAAAAAGAAGGTAAATATTAAAATAGTTTAACTCTTGAATTCAGGAATCCTATAAATTGTTTTTCTATAACCAGAAATATTAAGTGAAGTGGGATAACTGTAATAATACAACATATGGAATTTTATGAAATTTAACTGATCGCTTATACACA
>Ga0208689_1001490_pt1 | contig 12247 bp, 9 predicted proteins | sample June2015DPH_8_15_FD_184700 | JGI IMG/M metagenome (GOLD analysis project Ga0208689, IMG submission 184700) | Peatland microbial communities from SPRUCE experiment site at the Marcell Experimental Forest, Minnesota, USA - June2015DPH_8_150... | ecosystem: Environmental > Terrestrial > Soil >... | reverse complement strand
CCTTGAATATATTCCATAAGGGATCTTTTCCTTCGCCATGCCGACACCTCCGTGTTCTGTAGTGTACCTCAACTTTGGTGTCCACTAAAGGCATCATAGGCCACGGCGGATTTCCCGATATGCCCAAAACCGTCCACTTTCGTCCACTTTCGTACACCCCCTCCCCCAAAACCCAAGGAGAGACAAGGGAATCCGCAGATTTTACCTTTTCGGGGAAAGTACACTTTCAGCCGGAAAAGAGGCCATTTGGGCCATATCTTGACCGGTTTTAGCAGAAATTGTTATTACCTGTAGCGATGGGGCAATTCTCATCGGTCCGAAAATCGTGCCTGCTTTGGGAGGACATCTATGCCTCGGCGCACGGGGGGACTGAGCTGTCTGGGAAGATGATAACATTTACAACTCAAAACTCAAAACTCAACACTCAAAACTCAAAACTGTCCCAGGGGCGGTTCCTCGTTGACATTGCTTCGGGGAGATGCAATCATTACGCGACGGAAAGGGAATCGCGGAGACCACCTTAAGGACGTTTCACAGGGGTGAGCGTATGGTCAACAAAGCCGGGCGGGAGATACCGGACTACGTAGCCGGCTACGGGACCGTATCCCCTTTCGCCGGTGCCTTTTCGACTCTTCCCGGAAATATTTGCAGATACGCGCCGCCTGTAAAGGCCGTGCGCCCGGGAGAGCGTAAACTCGCCGACAGCCTTGAGGACGACGAAGATTACGCTTTGAAAGCGAGTGACGAGCGTAGCCACGGGGAGCTGGACTTGCAAAGCGAAGCCGAGGAGTGATCTGGTGAGGTATCGTCTTTTCCGAAGGTGATGATCGCGACAAAAAGGCCGCAGTTGACTATTGGTTCTTATTTCGGGAATCCAGCACCCGCCGTATAGTTTCAGCCACTTCCCGCTTTGAGATAGGCTTCATGATGAACTCGCTGATACCCGCAGCTTTAGCCATGTCTGGTGATACCGTTTCGCTGTAGCCGGTAAAGAGAATAACCGGCATGTCCTTTCTTGCTTGTAGTATCCTCTTGGCAAGGTCAATGCCGGTGAGATTGGGCATTGTCTGATCGGTAACGAGAAGATCGAAGCGGGAAGGCTCATCCATGAACACCCTCAGTGCCTCGGCGCCACTCCGAACAGAAGTCACACGATACCCGAGACGCTGAAGTGTCTGCGACGCCACCTCAATGATACTCGGTTCGTCATCTGCCAGGAGGATTCGTTCCGTGCCGTGGGGGATGGAGCCTCCTTCTTCTTTTCCTTTCCGTGCCGGTACCTTGGTATGGGGGAAGAATACGTCGAAAGTTGACCCTTTGCCCTTCTTGCTCCCTACGGTAACTGCGCCATCATGGTTTTTCACAATACCATAGACCACCGCCAAACCCATTCCCGTGCCTTGACCAGGTTCCTTGGTCGTGAAGAAAGGCTCGAAAATCCTTCGCCGGACCTTCTCGGTCATGCCTGTCCCTGTATCCTGCACGCTCAGCTTTACGTAAGGACCTGATGAGGCCATGTCCTTGTCCGGTTTCAGGCTGTTTTCCCGGACGGTGACATCAGAGAGGCTGATTTTAAGGACTCCACCGTTATTGCGCATGGCATGAGCAGCGTTTGTCGCGAGGTTCATAATGACTTGCTGGATTTGAGAGGGGTCAGCGAGGATGGTATCTGATCCCGTCTGAATGTCGAGGTCCATGCGAATCGTGCTCGGAAAGGTCCCACGGAGGAGTTTGTACGTCTCCTTAACGAGTGGAGTCAGTTTTAATGGCTTTCTTCCCTGCTCATTCTTGCGACTGAACAGGAGAATCTGCTTGACCAAGTCCCTTGCACGCTTGGATGCCTTGACTATCTGTTCAATATTTCGCCTTACTTCATAGTTGCCTTCAACATCATCAAGGACGAGTTCGGCATTGCCAAGGATGACGGCAAGCATATTATTGAAGTCATGAGCGATACCACCGGCAAGGGCGCCGATTGCTTCCATTTTATGCGCCTGGCGAAGCTGCTCATTGAGCCGCTCCCTCTCCCGGCTCTCCTCCACGAGCCTGTCATAGGCTTCCTGCAATTCCGCGTTCAGCTTCTCCGCCGCTTCCGTAAGTTCATGCTGTCGCACAGAGGAGAGCATCAAGTCCTGGTTCATCGCGGTCACGTTCTGGCGGAAAAGCTCGGCCTTCGTCGTATCCGTCACCTGGATCATGACTCCGACCGGGTGGTTCGAAGCATCTGGAACCGCCCATATGGCATAAGACCAGTGTAAAGGATGGGGTGCAGAGTGTACCTTCACAACACAGGTTTCGGCCTCTCCTGTATGGTACGCCTGGTCAAGATGCGGTAGGCACTCTCCCGCCTCCGGCACTGCACGGGCGAAGGGAACTCCGATCAGTTCTTCGCTCTCTCTCGATACCAGGCGGCAGAAGGCGGGGTTGACATAGCGCACGATGTGCGTGCTCCCCTCCATCGCGGCCATCGGCAGGGGCGAACGCTCGGTTACCTGGCGGCTGAGACTTTGCAGATCAAGTGTGTGGTAGTCCACGCCGGACTTTGTTCCCTTACCCACTGATGTTCTCCTATTCCTCGCCTTTCGGCTTATCCGGCGGTTCTTCTTCTTGGGCGGAAGAGTCCAACGATTCGGGGACTTTCGTGATAAGACCGCGATGCCCTTTCATACGGGGGCCTATGATGAACCCCTTGGACGTGATTCCATATTCCCGGATATCATTGCTGTTGCCGCTGCCCCGCATTTTGATGATCATGAGGATTTTGCGGAGCTGACCGTCGATCTCTACATAATTTAGCCGGATAATGTCATCGGCGAGAAACGAAACCGAGAAGTTGCTGAAGCGGAAAGCGGTAAAAGACACCTCTACCTCCACCGTGCTTAAGATCGTCACCCCGATTCCTGTCAACGCGCTTATCATCCGGTAGAGAGATTCCCGAAAGTCGGTCCGGAAGCCGGGAGCCAGCGCCATCTCAAAACCAGCGACCGAATCGATAACCAGGCGCTTGGCGTCAACCCTCCGGACAGCTTCAAGTATCTCATGCAAGGTTTCATCCACGGAGAGGTCCAAAGGACGAAGGTAGAGAATATCGAGCCTACCGGCCTTCTGCGCCGTTTCAAGGTCCAGATTGAAGTTCTTGGCCCGCTCCATGTAACCTCTTGGACGTTCTTCAAAGACCGCCACAATCGCCGACTCCCCCCGTCGGAGGCCCTCGGCAATGAAGTGGGTTGCCAGGAGCGATTTTCCCGTCCCCGAGGCACCAGACACAAGAATACTATCCCCTTCGGGGATTCCCCCACCCATCATCTTGTCCAACTCGGCAATACCAGTGGAAAGACGCCGCTTGGAGCGTTCTTTCTCTTTCTTTCCGGCCAGGCCGAGAGTACGCGAGAAGGTTTCCAGCCCGGCTTCAGTAATGCGGAAGGTGTGCATCCCTGGTACGGACGACTGCCCGCGCAGCTTCACGATCTGCAACTTTCGCACAACGGCGTTTCGCTCCACGATCTGATAGAGCCAGACGAGGCCGTCGGCAACGGTGAACACGGGATTACCGCGCATTTCGTCCTCGGTATATTCTCCGAGTAGAAAAGTTGTCGCCTGCCAACTGGCCAGGTGCAGGGCCAAGTTCTGGACGAACGCTTGCAGTTCCATTTCACTGGCGGCCTGCGTCTTTCGGGCGACCGTGCGAAAGGAGTCCACCACGACAATGCCGGGGCTGGTCCCCTCAACCTCTTTTGCGATCTGGGCCATGACCGCGTTCAGGTCCTTCTCCAACACAAATTGGCTCAGGTTGATAAAGCGGATGGTGTTGTTCACCTTGGTTTGATCGAAGAAGGTAAACTGTTGCTGGTACCGTAGCATTTTCATGGCGGGTTCGCCGAGGACGGTGAAATAGAGCGCGGGGTGCTCCGGGGTCGCATTGGCGAAAGCGATTTGATGTCCCAGCGTGGTCTTGCCGGTTCCGGGGGAGCCGGCGATGATGTTAAAAGACAATTCCGGGAGACCGCCGCCCATGATCTCATCGAGACCCGGAACTCCGGTCGGCAGTTTGTGAATCTTCACTTTGTCTTGTTCACTCATAGCTCTTTCTCCGTTTCAGAATTCATGTCCTCGAAAGGTGCATCCGGCCACAGATCACGAACCAGGCGCACCGTCAACGTTTGGCCGATGAACGTAACAAGCAGTCCGAGCAACTGCGTCACGAGGACAGCTCCCCCCTCCTTCCCGGCTTCATCCATGCCCTGTTGCAGCTCAATCGCTCCTGTCCACTCCAGCGATCCATCTTCCTTGACCTGCACCTCCCCAAGCGAGGGAGCTTCCTTCTTTGCCAGCGTCAGAGCACGGGAGATGAGGGACCGATAGCCTGTGACTCCCGCAAGTGTCGAAAGGCGCCGGCGCAACTTCTCGCACACGCGAAACGCTGCGTACATCTTTATCTCAGAAGGTTTGCCCGCATTGGCCTCCTGAGCGAGTAACCAAAGGGCTAAATTTCGCATCGCTGGAGTGGGTGGGTTCACCATGTGGCCGCCTCTTCCCTTATTTTTTCAAAAACTATTTATGCCATGACTGTTCGCCAAGTTTAGTTAAAAAAACAGTATAACAACACGCTTCACGAAGATAAAGGATATTCATCTAGAACCCGTTAAAACAAGACTTCGGAACTTCCTGTATGTCATTTGGAAGCACCTTGGACTTCCTCCGCCCACCAAAGTGCAGTATGACATAGCGGATTTTCTTCAGAATCTCAACATAAGACGCAAGATTATCGAGGCGATGGCCAGTCCACCCTCATTGAGGCAATCCTGGGGTCAGATACTGTCATCAAAGTCAAGCCCCCGAACTCTCCCTTAAGTGATCATCGTGCTTCGCAGTAAACCGTCTTGCTCTTGTAGACCGCATGAGCAATGAGGAGGAGCTTCCTCATTGCGGCAATAACAGCAAGCTTCTTGGCCTTGTGATTGCGAATGAGCCTCTCGTAGGTAGCCTTCACTACCTGATTGTGCTGAATGCAATTGAGGGTAGGGAAGTAGAGGATCTTCCGTATGGTGCTATTACCGCCTTTGCTGATCTTTCTTCTCCCTTTCACCGAGGTTCCCGATTCTGTCCGGGTAGGATCAAGCCCGACAAGGGCAGTGATCTGGGCCCGTGAGGTATCGGGATAGGTCCGAAAGAGAATAAGGAGACCAAGGCCGCTTACCCTTCCGATCCCCTTGATCGCAAGGAGGCGGTGATAGTCGTCTCTCAACTCCTCGTTGTTTTCCACATAGTGCTCCATCTGGTTCAAGAAGCTCTCTTCCCCCTCCTTGATCCGCGTGACTTCCCCGGTGAGTGTCGCCACCAGCTCAGGTGGAACATCCGGTGTATGGGCGAGTGCATGGAGGTGGTTCGAGAGAGCCGTCCTTGTCTTGATCATGAGTTCATAGCTTGATAGATAGAGCGAGAGTTGTTCTGCCTCTTTATCGATGCGCGGGACGAGGATGTCCTCCGGTTTGATGACCTTGCGGAGCTCGTAGAGCATCTTCGCATCGATCGTATCGGTCTTCGACCTGTTCCCCAGCGTTTTCGTAAACGATGCGCTCTTTAGGGATTGACGATCCATACCCTTATAGACTGGTGGGCACAGAACTCTCTCAAGTACCGGGAATAGGGGCCTGTTGCCTCGAAGATGAGAATGATGTCCTTCAGGTCTTTCTGCCTGAGATGATCCTTCAAGTCAGCACACCCTCTGGTGTTCCTGCAACTAAACTCCCTTTTCCCGTCATAGACCATGAGCGCTTCCTTTGCTACATCAATTCCGATATACTGATCCACAAGGAACCTCCTGTCTGAAAAGGTAGGAGAGTTCGTGATGGGCATGCCCTTCCAATGCGCTTCGCCTCGTCACAACGCAAGCTCAAGGGGGTATCTCCTGGCTTCTGATACTGTGCAAGCTCGTGGAAGGGCGGTCCATCTGACCCACGAACTGGTCTTTGCCTTCAAACCGTTCACGCCTTGACCGACCTGACCACCCACCGAACTCAACCGTTCCATCAGCCTATCGGATTTCCTTATCCATGTCTCTTGAATCTTGCTTAATAGTACGAGCCATTGAATTGACATGGGACAATCCCTCTTCTATCCGCCTCATCTCGTTTCTCAGGAGAAGGAAAAGGGGACAGGCTGCTTTTTAGATAAGGGTTAGACGAAGGAAGGAGAGTCAACGTGAGAAAAGTAGCCTCCCCTTTTCTTGTCCAGACGGAGGGTGAGCCCTTATCAATAAGCATTCCTGATGATCCGGCTCACAGGGCAGAAAATGCTACAATGAAAGACCTGACCCCGTGACCTTACCCAAATATTCAAATCACCCAATGATCCGCATCACCGTGTGGACCGAACCGCCAGGACGCGCTGGTCTTTGTAGTAGTTGCCACGGTAGAGCGGGTTCTCCTGGCCCTGGCCGCCGAAGTAGAGTTCCCACGCAAACTGCCCTTCTCCCTCGGAAGACCATACCCCCACGTTTCTAACACCGAACTTGTCAAAACCGCCGAGAGATCCAATCCTTTGGTTTAGAGAGCGCAGTTCTGCCCTTGTGGGCAGTCTCCAGCTCCCGCCAGCAATACTTAAATTCTTGGCATAGGCATCTGCCTGATACCAGGTCATATCCTGATTAGGCGCACACACCCACTGGAGCCCCGCCCCTTGGTCATCAATCAGTCCTTTGACTTCTTCAACCCTCCGCTGCTCCTCAATCCGCCTTCGCTGCCCCTCTTCCCGCGCTGCAAGGGCTCTCTTCTCTGCTAGCTTCTTGCTTGCGTCTATCTCATAGATTTTGTCCTGTGCCTCCCTGGCGTCCTTTGGGCCAGTTTCCAGGTACAACTTTAATGCATTGATCGCATCATCGTATTGCCCGTCAGCCGCCAAGGCCGCGCTCAGATTGTAATAGGCATCGGACCACCAGGGAGCAACCAGTAGCGCCTGCTTATATTCCGTTACTGCGAGTTCATAGTCTTTTTTGTCCGCAGCCCCCTTTAGCAACACTCCTCCTTCAACAAAATGTTTCCTTGCCTCTTCCGCTATCGCCGGCGCTGGCTTCATCGTCTGCACGAGCTTGATGATCTGCTCCCGCAGGGCATAGTCGTTCGGGTTCTTCCGGAGGTCGGAGAGGTATTTATTGAGGGTTTGTTGAGAGTCTGACGACTGTGCATGTACGGCGGGCTGGAGAGCCCATCCGAGCACGACGACGAAGAAAACTGTGAGGCATATCTTTTTCATGTTTTCCTCCCGTTAATCCTGTCTTCTGTTTCCCTATCGTTGAGGCCGGAAGTCCGACTTGCTAGATAGCCCACAACAAGAGACTGCACTAACTGATTTTGCCTTCATGTGACTCTCCCGAAAGAGCAGGACTTGGCTGCTTTCCGCAGTCTCCATATTACCAATTACGGGAGACACTGCACAAGACATTTCTTGCCCTTGGTACTCATGGCCGGGGAAGCTGAATCGGCACGGCGCTCACCTCGCTTCTCCCGCATCCTGCCTTCCCGTTACTTTAGGTAAGGAGATAGGGGGGGCAAGGGGGTCAAATCTGGTGAATTCCACTTCAAAGTGCACCACATGAAAAAAGAAGAACACCGTGGAAATATGGAAAAGGCTCCGCCTTTACCACATTCCCACAGTACGGCGGCCGAGGGGTCATGAGCAGGGGATCGGTACGAGAAGAGAAACAGACAAGAGGATGCATACCGGACATTTTTACTTTGCTAAGAACAGGACATTTTTACTTTGCGTTGACAGTAGTGAGAGATTCTGCTTGAAGTTCGGACATCCGGATGGTAATGATTAACAGACATAGTGGCAACGATTGACCCCAGCGAACCGGGAAAGTCCGAGTACGCGAGAGGCAGGGTGGCCGATCCGATAATCACGATTACCATAGACGAAGCACAATGCAAGGCATACGCCGTTTTGTCCTCCCAGGGGGAACTGCCCACGCTCGAAGAGGTACTTAACGCGTCAAAGGCCCAAAATGTACCTTTCTGGATCGACGAGGCGGCGATCGCAAAGGCATTGGAGAACCGGCTTCTCGACCAACCCTTTGAGATCGGCCACGCAAAGGACGGCCGGGTCATCGTCACCGTGGAGGCGAGAGAAATGGAGGCCTATATGCTCGTCGAGCCGGCCTATGGCGGCAAGAAACCGGATTTAAAGGATGCTGAACGGGCGCTGAGAGAAAAATCGATCGCTGTAGGCGTCGACGAGGCCGCAATAAGACAGGCTCTTGCAGATGGCAACCACGGCAGCAAAGTCCTCATTGCCCGGGGAAAAGATCCTGTCAACGGAACGGATGCCACAATAGAATACCTTTTCCGAAAAGGATCGACCCTCAAGCCAAAAGATACAGACGACAAAAGAATCGACTACAGGGACCTCGAAAGCGTTGTATCCGTCCATAAGGAATCCATACTGGCAAGAAAGACCCCTGCAATTCCGGGAAAGGATGGAATGACCGTGACCGGCAAGCCCGTTCGGGCTATTCCCGGGAAGGACGTGAAACTGTCTCCAGGCAAGAATACGAGGCTTTCCGAGGATGGGCTCGAACTAGTTTCCAATATCGACGGTCAGCCTGTCCTACTCGCCAGGGTCTCTGTTGAGCCTATCATCACTATTGACGGAGACATAGACTACAAAACAGGAAACGTGGATTTTGCCGGAAGCGTCAAGGTGTCGGGCAGCGTCCTCTCCGGCTTCTCCGTAAAGGCTACCGCAAACATTCAGATAGATGGGGTAGTGGAAGACAGCTACGTCGAGGCAGGAGGCGACGTCCTTGTCAGGGGCGGCATACGGGGCAGAGGAAATAAAACGGTCAAAGCCGGCGGAAACGTGGGAGCCCTCTTCATCGAACAGGCCGCGGTGGAGGCAGGTGCAAGCATCTCTTCCCAGGAGGTTCTCCATTCCGACCTCGTGGCAGGCGATCAGGTAAGCGTGACCAAGGGGAAGGGCTTGATCTTCGGCGGCCGCATATCGGCGACGAACCTCATCCACGCAAATACCGTCGGCGACGATTCCGGCATACGCACCGAGCTTGCAGTAGGCTTCAATCCCATGCAAAAGGCAACGCTGGATAGATTGAAGGAAAAACGGACGAAGCATGAAGCGACCTTATCGGAGATAGAGATCGGCATCGATACGCTTGAACGGTACAAATCACAGGGCTCGTCGACGTGGCAACGACATGAGGAGACCCACGAGAAACTCGTCGATGCTCGACGGAAACTGAAGGACAAACTGGACGAACTTGCCTTCGAAATCGGAGTCATGGAAGAAAGGATGATCCGGGCAGAACACGCCCACATAAAGATAGCCGAGACCATCTATCCCAATGTCGTAGTCCGTATAGGACGGCTGCAGTTCAAGAACGAAAGCGAGCTGAACCCTACATCTTTCTATGAGGAAGAGGGTGAGATAAAATCGTCGGTGGATGTTCTCTAGTCGATATCATGATAATTCAACACTCAACACGCGAATTAAGTTTTGCGTTTTGAGTTGTTCCTTCCTACAACTCAACACTCAAAACTCAAAACTGCTTTTTGTCACTCCTAATGTCACCTCTGGTTGTCACCCCTCCTTGTCACCCCTGGTTGTCACTTTGACAGGAAGGATCGATTGAGAGAAAATTTGGTTAGCGGCCGGAATCGCCTGCGTTTCAGGGCCTCAAGGCCGATGACATAGATCGCCGTTTTAGGCCGGTTCCATGCTTTCGGCCCCGGCCCGGCTCTTTGACAACTGAATCCCCCCGGTCCGGCATACCTCGGCGGATTTCCCGATATGCCCAAAACCGTCCACTTTCGTACACTTTCGTACACCCCCTCCCCCAAAACCCAAGGAGAGACAAGGGAATCCGCAGATTTTACCTTTTCGGGGAAAGTACACTTTCAGCCGGAAAAGAGGGCCTTTTGGACCATATCTTGACCGGTTTTAGCAGAAACTGTTGTTGCCTGTAGCGCAGCCGCTATGTTAATTTCAATATCTCTTCCGGAACCCTGCCGACGAGAAAGGGCGAGGGGCCCGGTCCATTTTCAACGATGGGAGCGAGGTAGGGCGAACTTATCATGACGCGTTCAACATTCAGGACATCGGTAGAGGACAGGTACTTCGAGGACTACGAGCCGGGCGCCGTGCACGAGTTCGGCGACATAGCCGTCGAGGAGGAGGAGATGATAAGCTTTGCCAGGCGTTACGACCCGCAGGCATTCCATACGGACCCGCATGCGGCGGCGAAGACTGTGTTCGGTGGACTTATTGCAAGCGGATGGCTCACGGCAGCACTCGCCATGCGCCTCATTGTGGACCACTATATCTCCCATGTGGCGAGCCTCGGCTCGCCGGGCATAGACGAGGTGCGGTGGCTCAAACCGGTGCGTCCCGGGGACAGGCTGTCCGTAAGGATAAGCATCCTGCAGGCGCGCCGGTCGCGCACGAAACCGGATCGGGGTACAGTCCGCGCGCTCGTCGAAGTGACCAACCAGAACCGTGAAGTGGTGATGAGCTGGAAGGGGATAAGCATCATTGGCTGCCGTGACGCCTTGCCTTCTGTATGATGATCGGGGATCGCCAATGGTGAAAATGTCGTGCCTGCCGCCGAAAGGCATGGACCGCCCCACACTGTAGAACTGAAAAACCGAACTTACTCCATTATGTGCGGTAACTCATCACCTGATCCCGCGAAAATCCGGTTGCGGCCGGCCAGGCGATTGTGGTAGAAGGGAGTTGACAGCCTGTGACGATGAACCGGCAGAGGCAGCCTTATCTCTCCGTCAATGATTAGAGCGGAAACAGCGGATACGTAATAGAGGGCTAATTCCGGAGGTGGTAAATGAGGGCTCTCAGGTTGTTTGCGGCAGTGGTCGTATCAACCATTTTCATCATCTCCGGGACCGTAAAGGCTCAAACGTCTCTCGACCCCATGCTCGATCCTTATCTGGCCCGGTACGACCTGCCGGCCATCGCCGCTGCGGTAGTCATGGACGGAAAAGTCATATCGGCCGGGGCCGTGGGCACGCGCCGGGTGGGAACAAAGATCCCCGTGACGATAAACGACCCCTTCCACATTGGCTCGGATACGAAGGCCATGACCGCTCTGCTCGCGGCTATGCTGGTGGAGGAAGGAAAGCTCCGATGGGGCACAACCGTTTCGGACGTTTTTCCCGAGCTTGCCGAGAAGATGGACCCTAGGCTCCGGCGCGTCACACTCGAGCAACTGCTGTCGCACACAGGCGGCATCCAGACCGACAATGAAGAGATCGTCAAGGTTTGCTCGGAAGCGATGACCCGGGACGGAAACCTCGACGAGCTGAGGTACTGGGTCGTCCAACAGTGGAGCAAACGGCCTCTGGAGTTCGAGCCGGGCACAACATTCGCCTATGCGAACATGGGATACGTAATCATAGGCGCGATGATCGAGCGCATCGGGAAAAAGACCTGGGACGAAATGATGACGGAACGGATCTTCGTGCCTCTGAAATTGGGAACGGCAGGTCTCGGACCGCAGTCTTCGCTCGGCAGGGTCGACGCGCCTCTCGGACATCTCGTGGTTGGCGGAAAGGCGAAGGCCATGCTGGCCGGTCCTAACGGCGACGTCCCGGCGGTCATCGGTCCCGCCGGCATTGCGCACATGTCCATCCTCGATTTTGCCGGCTGGGCAGGATGGAATGCGGGCGAAGGGAAGCGCGGCCCGGCCCTTCTCAAGCCGGAGACTATGCGCAAGCTCCACACGCCGGTCATCAGCATGCCGAAAAGAAAGGATGCCGCACCCGGTACGCCGCCGGGAGGAAAATATGCCCTCGGGTGGGGCCAGCTGGCAGTTGATTGGGCTCCCCGCCCGCTGCTCTTTCATGGCGGCTCCAACACCATGAACCTGGCTCATATCTGGGTCGATACGAAGCGCGACTTCGCGATGGTGATAGCAGCCAACATCGGCGGACAGAAGGCGGACGCGGCATTCTTCGCCCTTGCAAGAGAATTGTATGCCAAATTCGCGGAAGAACGGAAATAAGGCCGAATAGCCTTGCCGCCGATCATCGATCACGGGAACGACCCAAGCCTTCGGCCTGGGTGCCCCGTCGAAAATTGCTCCGGCCCTTGAACTCCTACCACAAGACAATGTTGCAGAAATAATTCCCGTTTGTTTCGAGGCTTCACCATATCCTTCCCTGCGACCCACCCTTCGGGTGGGTGCCCCGGCTCTCGTCTCTCACCCGCCCTAGCGCCTCCC
>Ga0208689_1001489_pt1 | contig 12250 bp, 8 predicted proteins | sample June2015DPH_8_15_FD_184700 | JGI IMG/M metagenome (GOLD analysis project Ga0208689, IMG submission 184700) | Peatland microbial communities from SPRUCE experiment site at the Marcell Experimental Forest, Minnesota, USA - June2015DPH_8_150... | ecosystem: Environmental > Terrestrial > Soil >... | reverse complement strand
ATGGCTTGCAGAAGTAGAATATGGCATGGCTCCGGCTGGAATTATAAGTGCGCCACAAGCCTACAATTGGGTTGGCGCAGTGCAGAGTATGAGAGGAACGGTAGACAAGCAACCCATCTTCGTCTACAGGATGGACGGTAGCACTTCCTTCCCGGCCTATCAGTTGAAAGGCCAACGAAACGTGGACTTTTCGATAACCTACTGGCCACAGAACATCGGTGGTGGGACAAGTGGAGACCATACACAAGGCATCTTGTGGGACATGATTAACGCCATCGGAACTCCGGCTGGCGGGTCTCTTTCGCCACCTGTGACTGGCATCTCTCACTCTTTCATCATCAAAGACTTCGACACTGGTGCTGTTTGGACTGTCACAGGAGCGATTGCCAATACCGTGACAATCAGTGGAAAGACAGGGCAAGCACTTGAAGTCAAGGTTGACTACTGGTGTCAAAACATCATGTCTGCACTTCCGGCCTATGTGACTTTTCCAACCGACCCCGGCAACGTCCCGTTCTACTTCTCCCAAGAGAGCGTCATATTCAACCAACAGTCTTCGCCAACTGTTGCGCCACAAGCCCTGACCTTCACTGGCACAATCACCAACAACCTGTCGCGTGTGCCGCAGTTCGGCTCAGATGTCATCAGAAGCCTACCCCAACTGACGCGCAAGGCTGAAGGTGATATGACGGCCACCTTCGCCACTCTCTCTGATGTGACTTATGAGGGCAATGTTCCAGCGACAGCAGAGACCTACACACCGCCTACCACATACACAGACCCCGATACTACTCTGTCTGGTCTGGCTATGCAGACCATTCGTATAATCCTTGGGAAAGAAGGTGCGCCTAGTGCTACTTCTCCGACCTACACTGCCGCAATAGACTACACAGGTGCGGTGCTACCCAAGATAGACCTCACTGTGCCGATTTCAGACAGGGTTGCCCTTGACCTACCTTGGTCTGCCACCGGAGCCGCCGTGAAGGTCGTCTAGTTGACGGTTAGCCAGAAAGGTTTATAAAGGTTCATGCCTACCCTACTGGCAATGACAGGACAAAGAGGAATCATCGGAATAGCGATACTGGCCTTCTTAGGGTCAATCGTAGGACTCTGTATGTTAGGAGTGGACATCGCATCTGCAATTGGTAGCGGCTTTGTGATTGCGTTCTTCTCAGGAGTTGGAGCCGCCTTCTTGAGCGTTCCAAATCTAAGAAACTCACGCTTCCCTATGAGAAGCCAGCCCTATGAGAACGTCAAGTATGGGACTGCCGCTAGTGAAGTCATGGAACTCAGACAAGGACTGACGACTCAGGACGTTGGCAACATGATTGACGGCAACGCGAAGAAACTACGCGGAGACTAAATCTTTATATAGTCTCCTGTCCTTCTATTGCTTGTGTCTACCGAAACCAAGCAAGTGACTGTAAGAGGCGCGAATTACACTATCAAACGCTTCAATCTTGAAGAGGGCAGTGTAGTGGATAGGCTTCTTACAACCAACAAGGACAAACTTGTGGAACAGCAAGCCATCATGGTCTTCTATGGGACAGTCGAACCGAAGTTTGAGTCCATTGAAGCCGTGAAAGCGGCAGACAGAGAGACGGTTCTCCACCTTTGGATTGAGATACAGAGATTCAACTCCTATGAGACCAGTTTTTTATCACTCTTAAAGAACTTACCGTCACAGGAGTCACCAACACCAAGAACGCGGAGACGCTAAACGAAGTCAAGGCCATACTCGGCAAGTATGACAAATACTTTGTTCTAAAGACGCTTCAAGACCTTTTGGGAATCCCCAGAGAGGAAGCCCTCAAGATGACGACTCTTGAGATAAAAGAACTGCTTCTAGCCCACAGATTCGCTGTTGAAGCGGAGAACAAGAGACGCGAGAAGAAGCGTCAAAGGGAACAAGCCCTAGCCGAACCGCCGACAACCTTATTAAGCGAGAAGTAGCCTTATAAGGTAGTATGAGTGAGAGAGCAGAAGCCATTAGAGCGATGGCCTCAGACCTGAAGGAACTGAATGCGGCCTATGAAGAGGGTGCTATTTCTGCAAGGGAATACTCAGGAGCGATAAAGGAAGTAGCAGAGGCACAGTATGGACTAACCATAGGTGAGCAAGCAGGTATTCAAGCAACGAAGACGCTTTCCACCGTCATGACCTCATGGAACAACGCTTTCAGTGCGGCGGCTGATTTAGCGGCACACAACATTGATGAGTTGGTGAATCTGTATAACGCTCAAATCACTGCCATCCGCACCCAGAATGTCTACACACAAGCACTTGCTTTGCAAGCAGTTGCCACAAGTGTCTATGGTAAAGGCACAGAGCAAGCAACGAGAGCGACTGTGGCCGCAAACTACGTTGGTGCTCTCTACGAACAAAGCAAGAAGAACGAAGTGGTGGCCGCAAATGCCTATGTGACAGCATCGGCCACGAATACGGCTAAGATTGCGACATCTATCATAGATGCGGCAACTAGCGTAAGCCAGTTCTTGGTTGCCTTTGCTCTTTACAGAGCCGCCCACACTGCGGCTCAAGCACAAGCAGAAGAGGAGACTACGGCTGTGGTTGCGGATACTGCGGCAAAAGAAGCCCAAGTTGCGTCCCAAGTCGCTGTCACTACTGCAACAGAAGCCGAGACTGCGGCCCAAGCCGAACTTGCGACTGCTGAAGCCGCGACTGCGGCAACTGCGGGTCTAGCAGGTGGTCAAACTCTTCTCACTGACTTTATGGAATTTCTCCCATTGACCATGTTTATGCAGGGTGGCGGCTTTGTTCCGAAGACTGGCCCCTACATACTCCATCAAGGCGAGACTGTGGTTTCCCCAGAGGGTAATGTTTCTGGTTCTCCTGCTGAGACAGTGTTCTCAGGTGGAAGAGCAGGTGGCGGTGGAACATACGCTCCCAATGTCGAGATTCATATCCATGCTACAAGCAACGTGGATTTGGCTAGGGTAAGACAGGAAGTGGAAGCGGCTTTGGCCAAGACTCTGTTGGCATCACAGAAACAGAGAGGGGTATACTAATGTCTAATACCATCAATTACGTTGTCTCATACGACTCGGACTACCTGATGCCAGACGGGAAGACGGTCAATCCTTCGGCCACCGTTCTTCAAAACGTGACTAACATACAGTTCCAGAGGAACATCGCCCCTTCAGAGGACAACGCCACTATCACTCTTGCAGGGATACAGAAGATTGTCTCGGCTAGAGAAATCTACATCTACCGTGTCAATTCTGACGGAACCTACACTCTCAAGTTCAGAGGGATGACCACGAATCCAGAGTATGATGTCTCAGACCAAGCACTTGTGACCACCGTTCAGGTCAACAGCCTATGGTATATGCTTGCGACAAGGCTCTTCCAGATTGCTGGCAAGAGTCCACCGCCTCTTCAGCCTAACACCAACCCTTATCTGGTGTATCTCAATCCAACTTTGGGCTTGCGCTTTGGGCAACTTTGGGCTGACATCCTAGTGACCGCGTTCCAACAGTCCTACTCTACAGGGCATTTGCCAGCCTTCCAGTTGGCCAATTTCGCTGACATCGGGTATGTAAATCCTGTCACTCATCAGACGACCTTCTTGAATCCTAACATCAAGGCTTTCACCGACTTCGACAATACTGTGGTGAACGACAATCTGAACATCCAGTATCAGAACATCTCTGCTACGATAGACAGACTGATAACGTCTGCTCTCTTCAATCCGCAACAGAGCCAGCCGTTCTTGGCAGAGTATAGACTGGACATAGGAGACTACACACCGCCCGGATGTTTCAAGGGAAAGACCACGACTGGCACGACAGCACTGGTGTTGCACGATACCACTTTGTCGCTAGTCACCAACTCTTTGATTGGGTATGAACTGTATTACAACAGTGGCACTGCGAGTGGGCAATTCAGGACGGTCACAGCGAATACTGCAACTACGATAACCGTTGGTGTGGCGTTCTCGCCAGCACCAGACGCTAGTGGTGACTACTATGCGATTTGGCCACCCGGCACTGTCCAACCTAAGACACCTACCGCAACAGTAATGCTTTTTGACCCTGTTCACAGCAAACTAGGGAACGGATGCAACAGGACAGGAATACCGCTTGGAGACAATTCTCTTGACTATATGTATGTCACTAATGAGTGTGGCACTCCTGCGGGTGTCTACACGCCCTCAACGCTCTCCTATCCGATGGAGTATGCTGAGTTTGGGGTATACAATGGCTATTGCCCCATAGATACTATAGTGTTCTCAGAAGGAGACAATATCGTTTCAATCAAATTCACTAGCGACTACATCTCAATGAACAACAGTTTCGTCCTTACAGGTGGCAGTTTCCAAGGCTCGGATGTAGTTGCTATCCCGATTGACAACCAGAGAAGCATCGCTGAGTATGGGCTGAAGCAGACCAACCAGACGCTCAACAACGTGGTAGACCAAGGCGAGATACAGAGGTATGTCGGAACCAGTATCAATTTCTTCCAGCACCCCATCCCCAACATCATCCTGAAGCCGGATTACGTTTATGCAAGCACGCACACGATGTATCCGGGCGATTACATCCTAGTGAACGCTCCAAGCCTTGGTGGTGTGATAGAAGATAGCAATGGCAATCCCTTGGTAGGCTCTTACAATCCGGTTGGCGGTCTCATAACAGCCGCCTTCACTGCCAGAATCAAGACTATAGACATAACGTGGAATCCAGACGAAGGCGAAGACATCACACTCACTCTGACCTTCCCTGTTCAGAACGTCCCGATAGAGCAATGGAACGCCGTCCATAGTTTCCAAGAACAGGGTTCTTATGGTGGGGCGATGCAGTTCATGTATACCACAGTCAATCCGGCCTCTAAGACTCTGTTGGGAAGGGGAAGACAAGCAGAAGGTGGGGCCATCCATCAGGGTGGCGGAGACTTCATCACCAACAGGGCCACTCCCTTTCAGTTGAGATGTGAGGACTACGAAGACAGTGGGACTGTATATCCAGATGCAGAGGCTCAAGCCATCCCTGTATACGCTCAGTCCATACCCAATACTATGAACGCCATAGACACGGCTGGCAATCCAGTGAAGGCAGACGACATCCTTTTGTATCAGTTCGGAGTCGAAGTGGATGCCTCAAACTCTTCATCGGCAAATCAGATTACGACTTTGGGTGTCACTGCCAGTAGCGCACCGAACAGTGTCTACTTGACGGTCATCCAACCAGATGGAATGGCCATCTATGACAAAGTAATCAACCTCAACCAACTGGCAGACATCCTCTCGCTAATCTCCAAGTCGCACGCCTCTCCGCCAACTCTTACCAGTTCTGCTCCCTTTCTCACTGATGACGGTGGGAATGCCAATGTAAGTGGGAAATACATGGTAGTAATCCGCAACACAGGGGCGATTTCTTGGTGTCCAGACCCTCTGTTTTCTACTCTACCTGCGGCATCAATTACGGGTGGCACTGCTCCCTTTCCACCGGAAGGAAGCCAATACCTCTATTGCCCTGTTGATTCTTACGGCAACGAGTTTGCCCTGTCTAATTACTCAATATCGGGGTATGTTGCGACTCCGGGCAGTCACATCTTTCTCAGTTGGCCAGCAGTGATAGACCCGACTACGGGAAGTGCTGTCACTCGTTACAATGTCTACAGGGCGGTGCTTGGAATAGCGGATATACTCACATTGAACATACTTCAGTTGATTTACCTAGACTTCACCGCTACAAACTCCTATGAGGATAACGGCACTCTAGGCGGAGATGCGAATACTCAACCCTTTGTTCAGTCTCTCGATACATCTGCTCCTGAAACTCCGCCGGGATTGAATGTAGTGTATGATGGAACTCCTGTAGGGGCAGGTTCGCAACTCGCATTGGGGCATCAGTATTGGTATCTCATAACGGCTATAGACCCAGACAACAACGAGACCGCGCTTTCTCAAGTATGCACCCCGTTCAATCTTCCTCTCTCGAACACTAATACGAACACTCAGCCAGAGCCTTACAACAACTCTGTGCCAGAGGGTGGAACATACACTGTCGCTCAGACCACTGGAACGACTACGGCTGGCACAACGGCAACAGTGCTACAGGATAGCGGTAAGGCGTGGACTGTGAACGCCTTGGTAGGATTTACTCTGGAATATACCAGTGGCCCTGCCATCGGAGAGGAGAGGACGATTCTTTCCAATACCGCAACTTCGATAACCACTGCCGCCTTCTCACCTGCACCGAATGGTAGTGGCGATACCTATACGCTTGTGTCATCGGAGATTGTCATCACTTGGCCTTCAGTCCCATATGCACAGAGTTACAATGTCTACAGAGCCGATGGTGGCACAAGTAACACGATGCCCACTTCCACTTCTGGAACTCCCTTGAAAGCCACTAACTATGATTTGCTCGTCCAAGGCGTTATGGCTCCACTACAGATAGTAGACGATGGGCTTACATACACACTTGATACTTCAACTCATCCACCTGTCTCTTACACCATTAGCCCTGCGAACAACGCTTACACTGTCTATGTCAACTACTCTTACCAAGCCAATCCCAAGTTCACCAAGGCCATCGTCAACGCTCAGACAGCCAATCCCAACAATGCGGTGGTGTTCGACCCCACTCAACAGTGGGTGTATCAGCCCCATCCTTACGTCTCACCGTAGAGGCAATCTTTATAAGCCGTCAAGCCCCTAAAAATCTTAGTATGGTCGCGCCTACGGTCTCAAATGTCTTCTGGATAGGGGTAGACAATGCTCTGATTCAAGTGCCTCAGAACTACACTGTTCCGGCCAATCCGCCCTCAATACCAAACCCGCCCGTCAACACTGTGTCGTTTTCAGACACAACAACAACTGGCACGACAGCGACAGTGCTACAGGATTCGGGTGCGTTATGGACTGTGAACCATTGGGTCGGTTACTACCTGAAATACACTTCTGGTCTTGCAATTAACCAGATTAGGGCGATTCTATCGAATACAGCAACCACAATAACCACCAACGCATTTTCACCTGCGCCAGATGACAGTGGTGATACTTTTCAGATACTCTACGCCACGCCCACCGTAAGTGGCACTACGACCACAAAGGACAGTGTTACAATCTATGTCTCTGCAATCAAGGGGTTCAACAACCCTCTGACGCTCTCTTTCTTCCTTCAGAAGATTGACTCTGCTGTAGACCCCAACATATCCTCTGTCAATGCGACTACCGCCACTTGGGTAGGGAAGATAGGCTCATCTCCATCCGCTTGGACTACTGGCACTTTCACGACTTTGAGTTCGGGTGAAAGTGGATGGAAAGGTCTTCTCAGTTCCACGCTTGCTCCCAATTCTGGCAACGCTCTCAACACTTACACAACTCAGAACTACCAGACGCTCTTCATAAATCCAGAAGGCACAGGTAACGTCATCAACCCTACCTTACCGCCTTCATACAAAGTCAACGTCTTCGCTTACGACTCCATAACCAACACCTATGCGGTGTGCGATTTCACGCTTGTAGTTCTGCCTAGCATAGCGACCTATGGATTAGGAGTGGTGCAGAAGATAGCAACAGCCAACACTGTTGTAAACAAGGACAGCAATACCGGAACCTTTATCCTCTTCGTGAAGTCGGTCACAGGATTTGCGGTGGGACAGCAGATAGTCATAGGAGCGAATACTTCAAGGATGGAACCTGCCACCATTGGTGCGCTCAACTCACATCCAGTGTCGTTCTTGGCTCTCGATGCGGCTTTGACGTATACACACTTGAAGACCGATGCTGACCCTGTGGCTGGAAACATGGCCTTCTGTAACTCTGTAGACCTTCTTAGAGCCGGATATATCACGCTCTTCTACTACTTCTATCCTATTGAACCCAAGGCATCTGTGCCGTATCCTATCACCATTACAGTGAATACCGTTAGCAGACTGATAGATTATGCTAATACCACTCTAGCCTACAGTCCGGGCTTTGTCACACCCATACCTCTCAATACATACTCTCAACAGATTGTCATTCCGACAACCCCTACAATCACTAGAGATGCCATCTCGAATCCTGTTGTAGTGACTCTCTATCTAGTTGCTTCTGGCACGCTTCCATACGACCCCGCGATTCCGACCAACAATCATGCTTTGTTTGAACTGATAGGAACTGACACCAATAACGTATCTGCCTCATCCTATACGGTGGTGACAGCCGCCAATTAGGTGAGAATATGGCCTCTACCACAATACCACTTGGTCTTGAGATAAGGCGGCTTTGTTGGAAGGACGATGCTTTCAGACAAGCCGACCATGAGCCAGTAGTTGGATACGGGATGCTAGGTTGGTGGGATAACACTGTTTCGGGCGGGAACGCCATTACCTTCTCCAATACTGGTAGTAGCCTTGTCTCGACTGACAATCCTGTGTATGGCGGAGTGGTCACGCCCGGTGTGTTCGGTCTTGAGAGTCCGGCTTTCTCAAATGGGGATGAACTCTATCTTCCGGGCGGCACTGAAGTAGAGAAGGACTTTCCGGTTGCTGTTCCAGCCAACATCATCGCATCTCTCAGACTTCGGGCGAAGAACATAGGTAGCACGACCACTCTTACTGTCACACTCCTTACGGTTGTAAGTGGGGCTTGGGTTCTCTTGCCGCCTTATAACTTTACTTTGGCTTCGTCTCTGTATACTCACTATACGCTTCCAATCGTTCCAGTGAGCAACGTCTATGGAATCAGAATGTCGTGTGATAATGGGGCCATCATTGATTATGTGGCTCTAGGGTCTTCTGACTACATCAATCAGGGCGGTCAAAGTCTGGATGTCACCATACCTAAGAAGACCAAATCTCAGACCGTTCCAATGTCTATAGACATCATCCAGCAGTTGGGTATCTCAAGCAGGAGCAAGGCGGTGATGATACCGAAGATTCCGACAACGGCTTACAGATGGCTAGAAGCCAAACTCGATAGTGTCATTCCTTTGGAACTTGTCACCCCTACTCAGCAAGCCACCGGATACCTCAGTGACCAGAAGAGGCACAGTGAGGCTGGATGGGTCGGGAACCCCATTCCGACAACCGACTCTCTTGCCGTCACTGCCCAAGGACAGCAGTTGTATGACGTTTCCTTCTCTCTGATAAAGTCGGACAATGAAGTGAACATAGACCTCACCTGCCCTGTTGTTCCGGTAAGCCCACCGACTCTCATTTTGCCTATCTCAAACGGAATTTGCGCTACAGATGGTAGCAAGTCTAATGACAGTTATCAGAGACACGGATGGTATATGGCTGGACTTTGGTGGGTGTTCTATACTAACGATTGCGCCTTGGAGCCGGGTTCTGATATAGGGTTCTGGTATAGGACGAGTTCTGATAGGATTCATTGGTCTGCCGCAACTCAGATAGTGACGACTGCAAGACCGACAGAGCAGTTCAATACGGGCATCTGGTTCGATGGCACATACCTCTACTATGTGGCTTCCGATGGAAGCAGTGTCTCTAGCGAGTCCAACAGTCTTTGGTTCCGAAGGGGAATACCGCATAGCGATAGCACAATCACATGGTCTGCGGCTGAACAGGAGATTACTGGTATGTATGCGAATACTGCTTTCTCTGCTGTAGTCTGGGTCTTTACCGATGCCAATGGCTATTCATGGGCGATGAACGGAAGGGCCGATGGGAGCCATGCGACTCTTATGCAGAACGCCAACACCGATGGAACGTGGTCAACTTCCACTGTTCATCGTGTTGATGCACAGAGGATGGGTGCTGTTCCGCTTTCCAATGGGAATGTAGTCCAATTTTGGACTAGCATGAGTGCTCCTTTCATTCACAAATTCAGCACATGGGACGGCTTTACTTGGAGTGCTGTCGTATCGGATACCTCTGGCAATCACGACTACGATGGGATTGCCTTCTCTGCCGTCTCTACCGCTAACAATCAGGTTCACTCGGTCTTCATCAACACCAGTAATCAACTGGTCTATCAGATATACGATTCTCTCTCTAACACGATTACATACACAAGTGTTATAGCGGGAGCCGCACCCACTACCAATGCTACCATTGCAACAGACTCCAATGGTGCAGATACCAATGTGTTCTATGGTCAAGGTAACTACATAAAGTTCTTCAAGAGAAGGCTTTCCGATGGGGCGTATTCTGTTACCGCATCCGAGAACTTTGGCTCTACAGTTGGCGGAAGAGGCGTGGAATCTTGGGACGACAGTGGCGGCTATGTGTATTTCTGGTTCACCAGTGGAAGCAACTTCCGTCTGGCCTTCTGGCAACCCTAGTTTGAGGGAAGGTATATAAGGGGCTTCGACCCTTCATTACTCGATGCCTCAGATTACGCTTCAGTCCTACGCCAACGGTGCTCCATATGGCCCACTCATTCCCTTGGAAGTCGCATCCTTTGACGAGACTAGGAAGGCCAAACTTAGGACGTATTCCCGCGTCCAAGCCTATTCTGACACTTCTTTGATTGTCGGAGTCTACAATCCAGAGTTCACAATATCCGTTGGTGTTCCACAAGACTTCCCCAATAAAGAGGACATCGAGACCCTTTTGGCTAATCTTCAGGGGCAAGACCAGTTCTTTATGGACGCGGAAGGACTGGCGAGAAGGGTGAGGGTGACGAATGTTTCTACTTCGCATACTGGTGGCCAACCCTACTACTACACGGCAGACATCTCTATGATTGCGGTAGACAACACGGTAATTCAGGAAAACATCTATCCAGACATCAATACTCAGATTGGTGTAGCAACATCGGTAGGTTTCAATAGCGTCAATGATATGCCCATGATTTTCTTTGCGAATGGTCGCTTCTGGGTCTTCTATTCTGGTAATCTCAACAAATGCTACTACAAGACTAGCAGTGATGGAAACACATGGAGTAGTGCATCTTTGCTTAGTTCAAGTTTCACGCTTGGCTACGGTGGTGGCGTGCTTTACTATCCTAACTTGAATTGTTTCTATTATGGATTCTATCAGGACGACATCAATACTTTCTATTGGCGATGGGGAACGCCCAACGCAGATGGCTCAGTAACATGGGGTATTTCAGAGCAGAACATCCCTACGCCTTGGGCCTATGGTAGTTCCACTTTTGATGTGGATTCGGCTGGCAACTTTTGGACGGCGACTCTCATTGGTTCGGGTGGCGTTGAGACAGGGTGGGCGATTTGGAAGAATGGTGTTTTGCATGATAATTTTGTGCTACCCGGCAGTGCTTGGACTATAGGTGGCCCGAAACTTCTAGTCTCTAAGTCGAGCGATAGCAACATCTGTTTCTTTGGCAAGGTGACGGGCAGTTACTCTTCTCTTTACTACACTACCAATGGTGGCACTACATGGAACAACTTCCATATGCCTAGAGTCTTCACCCAAACTGTTGGGGATGCGGTTGTTATAGGGAACACAGTCTACATAGTCTATCCACAAGGGAGTGGCGGGACAGGTAACGTCTATTTCATCACTTACAATATCGGGGATGGTGCGACAAGTGCAGAGCAGTTGCTTGGCACAATCCCTGCCGGGTCGGGATTATGCCCCGGAGTTTCAATAACGACTGACCAAGGGCGCAATTTGATTGCTGTTTGGACTGACAATGTTAGCAACATATACAGAACAGTCTCTTACGACCTTGGCGTAACATGGGACACGCCCAAAGTGATGGTAGCGACAGGTGGATTTGGTTATCCGCCTACCACAGTTTCCGACCTTGCAAGTTACAACCAAGTTGTAGGTCTTGCCTATCTTGGGCCATACAATGGGGCTACTTTTCCCATGTTTGCAGGTGGCGCGACCTACACCTAGAATCCTTATTAACCAGAAGGGGATATATCCCCATATATGGACTACTACCTTGTCGCTTTAGTTGGGCTTGGCATAGCGGTTGTGATTGAGACTCTTCTCATCGTGGGGCTTATCGGCTTGCTCAAGGATGCGGTGAAGCACCAGAGGCTTCTGTTGGCCAACTACAAGGCCGACTTGGAGATGGTTCTGCTCAACGTCCATGATATGGATGAGTTCTTCAAGGTGAGTCAAGAGGCTGTGAAGAAGGCCGACCAACAGCCAGTGGAAACGTATTACATTACTTAGAGGGTAGTCTGTGTAGTATTCTCCTTAGTCGGCTTCGGCTTTTTATACTTGGTGACGGCTTCGATGATGCCAAGTCTCCACACGATGGGGTCTATCTGCTTCGTCACATACCACTGGTAGTCTATCTCTCCCTCTTTCGTTAGGTTGGTGAGTTTTGGCCCGTCTCTCGTCATGAAGTATT
>Ga0208689_1001486_pt1 | contig 12256 bp, 9 predicted proteins | sample June2015DPH_8_15_FD_184700 | JGI IMG/M metagenome (GOLD analysis project Ga0208689, IMG submission 184700) | Peatland microbial communities from SPRUCE experiment site at the Marcell Experimental Forest, Minnesota, USA - June2015DPH_8_150... | ecosystem: Environmental > Terrestrial > Soil >... | reverse complement strand
CATTGCCCATGGGCAGTCCTCCATCATCGCCGACAAGATCGCTCTCAAGCTGGTGGGGAAGGATGGCTATGTCATCACTGAATCCGGCTTCGGGGCCGATGTAGGGATGGAGAAATTCTTCGACATCAAGTGCCGCTACTCGGGCTTGATCCCGCAAGTGGTGGTGATGGTTGCCACGGTGCGGGCGCTAAAGATGCACGGCGGTGGGCCGAAGGTTGTGGCTGGCAAGCCGCTGGCTCCTGAATACACCGAGGAGAACCTGGACCTGCTGAAGAAGGGTGTTCCCAACATGGAGAAGCACATCCAGAACGCGCTCAAATATGGCGTGAATGTGGTCGTGGCGGTGAATTCCTTCAAAGACGACAAGCCGGCCGAGGTGGAGCTGGTGCGCAAAGCCGCTCTGGCAGCCGGCGCCATGGATGCGATCGTCTGCACCCATTGGGCGGACGGCGGCAAAGGCGCGCTGCCACTGGCGGAAGCCGTGGTGAAGGCCGCAGAACTCCCCAGCCACTTCAAATTCCTCTACCCACTGGAAATGCCAATAAAGGAAAAGATCGAGACGGTCTGCCGGGAGATCTACGGCGCGGACGGCGTGGACTATTCCGAAGTGGCCGAAGAAAAGATCAAGCTGTACACCAAGCTTGGTTTCGACAAACTGCCACTATGCATGGCCAAGACACACCTCAGCCTGAGCGCTGATCCGAGCCTGAAGGGCGTGCCGAAAGGCTTCCGCATCCCGATCAACGACATCCGCGCCTCCATCGGAGCCGGCTTCCTGTTCCCCCTGCTGGGCGAGATGCGCACCATGCCAGGGCTGCCGACCCGCCCGGTCTTCTACGATGTGGACCTGGATCTCGAGACCGGCAAGGTAATGGGATTGTTCTAAATCCATCTGGCGAGGGGCGAGGTCATGCTTGTCCCTCGTTTTCTTGCAATAACAGGAGTTTTTAATGTCGATCTTCACTCCCGGGAGACGCTGGCAGCCCGCTTATTCGCCTTTCAAGAAAGAAACTTTCGGCAAGAGGGTTCTGGAAAACGTTGAATACGCCATAAAAAGTCCTTTGTTCGGCTGCCGGATGTGCGGGAACTGCCTGTTGCAGGAAACGGCCTTCATCTGCCCGATGGAATGTCCCAAGGGCCTGCGCAATGGCCCGTGCGGCGGCTCCACCCCGGAATATTGTTACGTGGATAAGACGCGTCCGTGCGTCTGGTATAAGATTTACGAGCGGTCCTTTAACATGGGCCGCCAGGATATGCTTATGGAAGTTATGCCTCCCCTGGACTGGGAAAAAGTGGGCGGTGAGACTTGGGGGGATGTGGTCGACCAGGTCAGGAAGGTTGGAACCGGAAACGTGTTCAAAGGACTGGCTTCTTCCGAAAAGCGCAACGCTACCTGGCAAAGCATCTTCCGCCCGGTCCGTCAGCCGGACTGGTGGCAGGGGGATGAGGCGTATCACACCCCGAAATCAAATGAACCCGTCTCGGAATTGGAACGCGCCCTGCGGGACGGGAAGTTCGTGGTGGCCTGTGAAATCGCCCCGCCGCTTTCGTCTTCGACCAACAAGCTGACCAGCAACATCGAGCTGGTCAAGCCGTATGTCACCGCCATCAATTTCACCGACAACGCCTCCGCCACCCCACGTATGACCTCCTGGGCCTGCAGCAAGATCGCCATCGAACACGGCGCTGAACCCGTCATGCAGATCGCCGCGCGTGACCGGACGCGCGCCAGCCTGCAAGCAGAGATATTGGGCGCAACCGCGCTGGGGATGCGCAATGTCCTGTGTGTCACCGGCGACAGCCCGGTGCTGGCCCCCGCTCCGCGCGGCCGTATGGATGGCAACGACCTGGATTCGATCCAGATGCTATGGATCCTGCGCCGGATGCGTGACGAAGGGCATTACCTGGATGGGCGCGAGATCAAGTTCCCACCCAAGTTCTTCCTGGGTGCGGCCGCCTCGCCCTACGCCTCCGAGCCCAAATTCCAGGCCATCCGCGAACAAAAGAAGGTCAACGCCGGGGCGCAGTTCTTCCAGACCAACCTGGTCTATGATGTCGACCGCATGGAAGTCTGGCTCAACGAACTGGCAAAACGCGCTATTCTGGACAAGGTCTTCATCCTGGTTGGCATTACCCCGCTCAAGAGTTACAAAATGGCACTCCATATGAATGAGGTTCCGGGTGTATACGTGTCGGAAGCGATCCTGAAGCGCCTGGAAGCTGCCGATGCGGCTGGCAATGCCCAGGAAGAGGGCGTGCAGGTTGCCCTGGAATTGGCCCGCAAGATCAAAGGCTACGAAAAGCAAGGCGTCCATGGGCTGCACATCATGCCGGTCATGTGGGAAGAGATCATCCCACGCATTGTCACCGAGGCCGGCTTGTTGCCGGAAGGATTAGTTGCATAGGCCGGATTTGAAATCCGGCGCGATTCATCTCTCTGGCAGGTTTTCTGTTTTCACGAACCTACAGGCGACTTAACCCGGCAGTTCGGCTGGATACTATCTGGCGAATCAAAGTGTCCTGATCACCATATTTATTGTTAGCGAGGCAGGTATGGAAGGTTCTTATCCAAATCAAATCGATCGATATCAAGATGGGGGTTGGGAGAGAGCCGAATCAGAAGTAATTGTTGAATCCGCCGTATCTTTGATGGTCAACGGAGATCTATGGTTGACTTTCAGATGCACGCCGATAGACTTGGAGGCATTGGCGGTTGGCTTCCTTTTCAATGAAGGGGTGATTAATGAGAAAGAGGAAATCGCCTCTGTCCATGTCTGTGAACACAAGGACATTATCGACGTTTGGATTAACCATCCTACTGAGAAACCAGCGAACTGGCAGCGAACATCGGGCTGCACTGGCGGGGTGACCTCCATTGAATCGATCTATAATCTGCCACAGGTCGATTCTTCCAGAAAGGAAGAATTTATCACCCCGGAACAGGTAAATGACCTGGTGAGGCTGCTCTTCAAAGCGCAACGGCTTTACCAAACGACAGGCGGTGTTCACACATCTGTGCTAAGTGATGGAATAGCCATCACTGCGTCTTCTGAAGATATCGGTCGCCATAACACGCTCGATAAGATTGCCGGTGCGTGCTTGCTGAAGGATCTTCACCCGCAGCGTAGAATCCTGATGACTACTGGTCGAATCAGTTCTGAAATGATTCAAAAAGCGGCAAGGATTGGATCTGCGATTGTCATTTCTTACACCTCGCCAAGTTCCATTTCCATCCCCCTTGCAGAGCAAATGGGGATAGTTCTCATCGGTTACGCACGTGGAAACCGATTCAATGTATATTCTCACCCCGAAAGGGTGGTGAAAAAAGGCTGGTCGAAAATCGACCCTGCTGCAGTCTCTTCTCACCTTTCAGCATCCTAAGAGGTTTTATGACCAACCGAAGGATCATTTACAAGCCAATTCCGGCCGGGATCGAACAACTTGTTCAAGAGCAAGGAGGCAGCCGGGAAAGTGTACTGGAAATTCTTAAGATCCTCGATCACCAGGAACAATTGAACCAAGAATCGATCACCGACACCGCCAGGTCCTTGGGATTACCCCCTCACCAGGTATTTGGAGTAGCCACCTTCTACTCGATGCTCTCCCTTCAGCCGAGAAAAAAGGTAATCAGAATTTGTGATGGTCCGGTTTGCTCGGCCAAAAACGCCGCAAAAATAAGCCAGGCTCTCGCCGAGACGGCGGAGGCTGGCTGGAGCATTGAAAGAAGTTCCTGTCTGGGCCTGTGCGACCGCGCTCCAGCCGCGCTCGTGGGGACGGAACCAGCCGGGCCCTTGCAGGTCGATGGCATTCAGGGACTTTTCCAGGGCTGGCGCGGTGCCTTGCCGGATTACTCCCAACCTGGTCAAAAAGAGCTGCGTGTCATGCTCGCCAATGCGGGTAAAGTCGAGCCAGATTCCATAGACTCGGCCCTGGCTAACGGCGCTTATGCAGGTTTCAAGAAGGCACTAACCTGCACGCCCAAGGCTATTTTGGATTTGGTGGAAGAGTCCGGATTGCAGGGACGCGGCGGTGCCGGTTTTCCTGTTGGCCGGAAGTGGCGTTTCGTAGATCAAACCCCGGGGGAACAAAAATATATCATCTGTAATGCTGACGAATCGGAACCGCTCATCTTCAAGGATCGCGTCCTGATCGATGCGGATCCTCATCAAATTCTCGAAGGCATGGCAATTGGTGGATACGCTTGCGGAGCCAGCGAAGGATATATTTATATTCGCGGCGAATATGAAGCACAGGCCCGCCGCCTGGAAAGTGCCATTTCACAGGCAGTTCAAAAGAACTGGCTGGGCCATGACATCCAGGGAACCGGTTTCACGTTCCATGTTCATGTTCATCGCGGTGCGGGTGCGTACATTTGCGGCGAGGAAACGGCTTTGATCGAGTCCCTGGAAGGGAAGCGTGGCGAGCCCAGGTTGAGACCACCTTTTCCACCGAGCTTCGGATTTCGAGGTTGCCCGACAGCTGTCAATAATCTTGAATCACTAGCAGCGGTAAGACACATCATAAATAATGGCAGCACCTGGTGGAAAACCCTCACTTCCTATCCCGTCCCTGGAACCAAGCTTTATATGGTATTGGGACAGGTCAAAAAACCAGGCGTATTTGAGGCTCCCTTCGGCCTGACCCTCCGCCAGATCATAGAAGATTATGGTGGGGGCATGCTGGACGGATCCTCCTTCCAATTTGCCCTGACCGGCGGGGCAGCCGGCACGATCGTAGGTCCAGGCCAGCTGGATGTACACATCGATTACGGTTCCTCTGCGCAGGGTATTTCCCTTGGGGCGGGTGGTTTCCTGATTTGTGACCAGACTTTTACGCCGGTCGACCTGCTGCGCGAGTTGCTGCATTTCTTCGTGCTCGAATCGTGCGGAAAGTGCACCCCCTGCCGCGCAGGCACCTGGAGGGCTCATGAAATCCTCAACCGGATGGTCGCTGGGACCGGCCAACCAGGAGACGTTGAAGAACTCGGGGCTCTTGCTGATAACCTCCTGCTGGCCTCCTTTTGTGGACTGGGCCAATCGGTCTCCATCCCGATCAAATCCGCACTGGCCAATTTTGCAGACGAGTTCCATTCATACGAGCGGGCATAGAAAGGCTCTTTTATGACGGTGAACCTTACGATCAATCAGAAAAAGGTCCAGGCGCAAGAGGGTCAAACCATCCTTCAAGCCGCCAGAGCGAATAGAATCGATATTCCAACCCTGTGCTTCCATAAGGATCTTTCACCAACTGGCAATTGCCGGATATGCATGGTCGATGTAGCCGGTCAACGCTTCCTGCAGGCTGCCTGTGTGACGACCGTTGCCGAGGGAATGTCGATCGACACCCACAGCGAACGGGTGATGCGCTCGCGCAAATTGAACCTTGAACTAATGCTCGCCAACCATCCGCAGGACTGCCTGACCTGTGATGTCAGCGGAGAGTGCGAGTTGCAGGACCTGGCGTATGAATATAAAATCAATGTCCCTGCATGGGGATTGAAAGGCTCACGGTACGTCCCTGATAGCGATCCAAATCCATTCATTCGAGTGGATATGAACCGCTGCATCCTGTGCAGGCGTTGCGTTCTGGCCTGCGCGGAAATCCAGGGCCGGAATGTTTGGGGGGTGGCGAATCGAGGTTTCGGGGAACAGATTGTCGCTGGTGCCGGAACGACCATGCTGGAAGCGCGTTGCGAATCCTGTGGACAATGTGTCGCCTACTGTCCGACCGGCGCTCTTTCCAATAAACTGAATTACGGTGCCGGCCGCGCCCACCAGGTTCGAAAAGTCATGACCACCTGTTCCTATTGCGGGGTTGGCTGCCAGTTTGACCTGCTGGTCAAAGGAGACAAGGTCATTGGCGTTTCATCCAATCCGAACGCCCCGGTTAATGGCATGGCTCTCTGCGTCAAGGGCCGCTATGGCTATGATTACATCCACCATCCGGATCGTCTGCTGGCACCGCAGGTGCGCCGTTATTTGCTGGAAGGGCGGGAAAAATCCCGCCAGGGACGAGATTGGGAGTGGGTTCAGGTGGATTGGCAGGTTGCACTGCAGTTGACTGCCCAAAAACTGGATTCCACCCGCAAGTCTTTTGGCGCGGATGCCATCGGCATCCTGACCTCAGCCAAATGCACCAACGAAGAAAATTACTTGATGAATAAATTTGCACGGCAGGTGATCGGGACAAACAATATTGATCATTGCGCCCGGCTTTGACACTCCAGCACCGTGGCCGGTCTGACCACTTCCTTCGGTTCGGGTGCCATGTCCAATTCTATGGACGATATTGCAGAATTTTCCCGTGCGATCCTGGTCATCGGGTCGAACACCACCGAGCAACACCCAGTTTTTGGAACGATGCTTAGAAGGGCCGTACGGACGCGCGGCCTTCAGTTGGTCGTGGCGGACCCACGCCAGATCGACCTGGTGGATAATGCGGTGCTTCACCTTCAACAAAAGCCGGGTACAGATATTGCGCTTATTAACGGATTAATGAATATTATTCTGGAAAAGGGCTGGGAAGACAGGAAATTCATCGAGGAACGCACGGAAGGCTTCGAAGAATTCCGGGCCGGGCTGGCGAATTATCCTCCGGAAAGAGTGGCTGAAATCACCGGGGTGCCGTTGGAGCAGCTCACCCGGGCGGCTGAGATCCTGGCCCTGCAGAAACCCATGGCGGTTATCTGGGCGATGGGCATCACGCAGCATACTGTCGGCGTGAACAATGTCATGAACCTGGCCAACCTGCAAATGCTGCTCGGAAATATGGGCATGCCCGGCGGCGGGGTGAATCCGTTACGCGGCCAGAATAATGTCCAGGGCGCTTGTGATATGGGTGGGCTGCCGAACGTTTACCCGGCCTATCAGACGGTGACCAATCCAGGGTCACGCAAGATGTTCGAAGCCGCCTGGGGTGTACCTCTATCAGATAAGATTGGTATGACGGCCACGGAGATGATCCCGGGCGTGCTTCAGAACAAGACACATGCGCTGTACATCCTGGGGGAGGATCCCGTTATGTCAGATCCTGATACTGGCCATATTCGCAAATGCTTGGATGCCGTGGATTTTCTTGTTTTGCAGGAGATTTTCCCATCCGAAACATCACAATATGCCGATATCCTCCTTCCTGGAGTCTCCTTTGCTGAAAAGGAAGGCACATATACCAACACGGAAAGACGAGTCCAGATGGTTCGAAAAGCGATCGAGCCCCTGGGTGAGGCGCACCCGGATTGGCAAATCATCACCGATCTTGCATTATGCATGCTGGCTGAGAGCGAACGAAAGCCTAGTGGCGGAACCCATACGGGTTGGCATTACCAAACACCGAGTGACATAATGACCGAAATAAACACAATGACACCGTCTTATGCCGGGATCACCTATGCGCGCCTGGAACGCGGTGAACGATTGCAATGGCCAGTGCCAAACATCGAGCATCCAGGAACACCCATCTTGCATATAAATAAATTTGCCCGCGGCGCGGGAAGATTTGCACCGCTGGAGGATATTCCGCCTGCTGAGACACCAGATGAAAATTACCCGATGCTGCTCAGCACGGGTCGAGTACTTTATCACTGGCACGGCGGTCAGATGACACGCAGATCCAAGGGTCTGATGGCAGTTTACAACAAGGCGTTGGTTGAAATAAGCCCCGACGACGCGAATCGATTGGGAATTGAAAACCAGGACCGTCTGCGATTGACCTCCCGGCGTGGCAGCGTGCAAGCCGAGGCCTGGATCACCGACCGAGTCCCATCCGGAATGGTTTATGCGAACTTTCACTTTCCTGAATCCTCGGCAAACGAATTGACAATTGCAGCTCTTGATCCCATCTCGAAGATCCCGGAATATAAAGTGTGTGCGGTCAAAGTTGAATTGGTCCAACCTCCAGAAGGTCAGTGATTTGCGTTATTTGCGAGGTGATAAAGAATGGATACCCGGAAAATCTATGAGTATGCTTTGCAAAGAGAATATGAAGGCAAGCGTTTCTTTGAGACAAACGCTGCCCGGATGAGCCATGCTACTGCAGTGGCTGTCTTTAAACAATTGGCAGCCGAGGAACAAAAACATATTGAATTCGTCCAGGCGCAGATTAACGCGATGGATGCGGGAAAAACTGCCGATGTCGCCTTCGGCCAGGAATTGAACAGGTCCGGGGTATTCTCCCAGCGCGCTGCATCCGAGTTCATTGATCAAACCGTCCTCGAAGCAATGGTACCCGACCTGCCGATCTTGCGGATGGCGTATCTGATCGAGCGGGATTTCACCGAATTTTATGAACAATCCGCCCAAAAAGCCGAGGGTGACGTGCGGGTGGTGCTCGAAACCCTGGCGGGCTGGGAACGGCGCCATGCCGCACTTTTTAAACAAATGCACGACCAGGCGTTCAATGAATATGCCCACATGCCATGGGGTGGATGAACATTGACCGGAATAATTATTTACAGGCAATTCCGCCTCGTCCAGCAATTGCGCGCCGCGGAAGCTCAATAAATTTGTCAGGAAAAAAAGGAGAAGTACCATGACTGCTCAATTAATCGATGGAAAAGCCATTGCCCAGAAAGTGCGGGATGAAGTTGCTGCGGCAGTCGCCAAACGGACTGCGGCTGGCAAGATGCAACCGACCCTGGCGACAGTTCTCGTGGGAGACCGGCCGGATTCGGCGGCCTACGTGGCCTCCAAGGGCAAGGCCTGCCAGGAACTGGGAATGGGCTCTGTCAGCCAGCACCTGCCGGCAGACGCCTCCCAGGAACAGGTTGAGGCACTGGTCAAGCAGCTCAATGTCGACAAAAAGATCAGCGGGATCCTGGTGCAACTGCCCATGCCCGCCCATCTCAATGAAGAGGCTGTCCTTTCTTTGATCGGCATCGAGAAAGATGTGGACGGTTTCTCACCCCTCAACATTGGCCGCCTGGCTCAGAAAGGCCGAGAGCCACTCTTCGTCCCCTGCACACCCTATGGTTGCATCTACCTGCTCGAGCAGGCCGGCGTGAAAATCGAAGGGGCGAATGCCGTCGTACTGGGTCGCTCGAACATTGTCGGCATGCCGGCTGCCCTGTTGCTGATCAGCAAGAATGCCACCGTGACCGTCTGTCACTCCCGCACGCGCGACTTGGCTGGCGTTGTGCGCCAAGCGGACATCCTGATCGCCGCCATCGGTAAGACCGAGATGGTGCGCGGCGACTGGATCAAACCGGGTGCGGCGGTCATCGATGTGGGTATCAACTCGGTTCCAGATGCCACCAAGAAGAGCGGTCACCGGTTGGTAGGCGATGTCAAATTTGACGAAGTCAAGGAAGTCGCCGGGTTTATCACGCCCGTCCCGGGCGGTGTCGGTCCAATGACCATCGCAATGCTTATGCGAGCCACCCTGCATGCCGCCGAAATCCAGAATCCGTAGGCATTGCCAGGCTTGGCGGCGTTTTCAACCAGACTTCTCTTTCAATAGGCCCGGGATCCGCTCCACAGCCGTTTTGTGCATCTTTGGTTGTCATTATATTTTCTATGACTAATCAATCATCCGATCGACCGATTGTAGTATTGGCTTGCAAGGTCTTCCAGGACCTGTTTGAACATTTCTCCAGGCCGGGTATGATCCAGAAATTCATCTACCTGGACTACGGGCTGCATAGCTATCCTCGCAAGCTCAACCAGGCCGTTCAGGAGACCCTTGACGGGCTCCCGGAACCCAGCCTGGTTATTCTTGGATATGGCCTGTGCGGTAATGGTCTGAACTGCATCCGGGCCGGCCAACATACCCTGCTGATCGCCCGCGCGGACGATTGCATTGCCATCTTCCTGGGTTCCTACGAGCGCTACATCCGTGAATTCAAAGCCGAATCCGGTACGTACTATCTCACCAAGGGCTGGCTGGAATCGGGCAGCAACCCGTTGCAGGAATACCAGGATTACGTGCTGAAATACGGTCTCGCCAAGGCCAATTGGTTGATCGACAGCCTCTATCACAATTACAAGCGTGTGGTGTTGGTGGCTCACAGCCAGGAAGATCTGGTTACATACCGCGGCAGGGCGCAGGAGGTTGCCAAATTCTGCGAACGCTGGGGCATGCATTACCAGGAGATCTTAGGATCGAGTGAATTCTTTGAACATCTGATCCAGGCTGCCCTGGACTCTGATTCAGCCGATGAGAATTTTATCCTGGTCTCTCCCGGTGGCGAGCTGCTCCAGGAGCAGTTCATGCGCCTTGCACCGTAGAGTGCCATAATTTCGGTGACCGCCGTCCGGACGATCGACTATTACCCACAAAAATGGCATTTGAAAAGGCGAGCATCTGACTGTGCATATAAAAAAGTCAGCCCGGACAATCATTGTCCGGGCTTGATTTTTTCAGGCTGACAGCGCCTGGAAGAACTCCGCCATCTTCTCCAGGGCGCCATCAATGGTTCTTACCGAAGTGGCATAGCACAAGCGCAGGTAACCTTCCCCGTTCGGTCCGAAGTCGGTACCTGAAAGTGCCGCGACTCCGGCTTCGTCCAGCAGGCGCCGGGCGATTTCGCTGGAGGGTCGCCCGAACGATTTGACATTCGGAAAGACATAAAAGGCTCCTTGTGGAATCAGACAATGGATTCCAGGGATGGCATTCAGTCCGGCCACGATGTGATCGCGGCGGCGCTGGTATTCGGCCACCATTGCATCCACCTGCTCCTGCGGACCGGTCAGGGCTTCCATTCCGGCAAACTGGGTAAAGGTGGCGGTACAGCCTATCGAATGGGTCAGCAACAGCTCGACCCGCTCGGCCAGTTTTTCCGGCATGATCGTATACCCCAGTCGCCAGCCAGTCATGGCATATGTCTTGGAGAAACCATCCACGATGATCGTTCGATCCGGCATACCCGGCAGGGAAGCAATGCTCGGTACCTGGTTCCCGTCGTAAGCCAGGCGTCCGTAGATTTCATCGCTCATCACCCAGGCACCAAAATCCTGCGCTTTGGCAGCGATATGTTGCAGGTCTTCGAGCGGGATGACCCCGCCGGTCGGGTTGGCCGGGGAGTTCAGCACGATCAGTTTGGTACGCCGGTTGATTGCCGCGTCGAAGGCTTTCAGGTCGAATGAGAATTTGTTCTCTTCGCGTAACGGAACCGCCACCGGCACACCGCCGGCAATGGCGATCATGGCCTGGTAGGTTGGGAAGCCCGGGTCGGGGTAAATGACCTCGTCACCTGCCTGAATAAGCGCCAGGGTCGGGAAGAACAACCCCGGCTTGGCTCCCGGACCGATGACCACCTGGGATGGCGTAAACTCCAACCCATGCTGCCGCCCGGCCTCCCGCGCGATGAGCTGTCGCAGCGCTGGCAGCCCTGCGGGCGGGTTATACCGAGTCTGTCCAGCCTGGATGGCTTTGATCCCTGCTGCGCTGACATGCGCGGGCGTTGCAAAGTCTGGCTGGCCGATCTCTAGATGCAGGATCTCGCGCCCCTGCGCTTCGAGCGCCTGGGAGCGGGCGAGGACGGCATACGCCCCCTCGGCTTCAAGTGTTAATACACGTTCGGCGAATGGTGTCATGAGATACTCGGTTCTACAATAAGAATATTGCTGTACGCAAAATTTGGCATATTATACATTAAGCGACAGTATAATCCCGGTCGGGCGGGGCTCAAGCCTGCGCGCCGCCTGATTGGGAAACCTTTTCTATCTATGGAGTCTGGCCCATGATTTTGAAGGACACCCAGTCCCCCTAATTTCGTGTCCTATCCGAATAACAGTACCAGCTGCTGGCGCACCCGTCGCCGGCGAATTGGTTCACCTGCCCCTGAAGGGGATGAGAGGGCCCGTAGATCAATACGCCTTTTCGGCTGAAGTTTCGTGTGGCCCCAAGGATGTGTTGTAATTACAAGGGTGAGAGGGTCAGTAAGGTAAGAATTAGATTCCTGGCAAACGGAACCGGTACAGTTGCTGAATTTGCCCAGGAATTAATCTATCTCTGACCAAATCCTCAAGTTCGCAAAACTGGTCGGTAGGCTGGATTAGTATCAAAAGGGAGGAAAAGGCCTCTGATCCATATGAAGTAAATCTGGAGGAACATCCTCTCATGGACCAACAGGAAAAATTAATGGCACATTTTCGTTAGTTTATTTGTTCTTAAAAGCTTTGTTTTGTGGCTAGAAATAAGAAAAGACGGCGTACAAGAGGGGTTGAACTAAGCGCTTCGCGCAGCTGACTTTTCCCCATGTAGCGTTCCATAAATTACATAGTGCCCAATCAGGGCTATATTTTATGCAAATGAATCCAAT
>Ga0208689_1001485_pt1 | contig 12258 bp, 8 predicted proteins | sample June2015DPH_8_15_FD_184700 | JGI IMG/M metagenome (GOLD analysis project Ga0208689, IMG submission 184700) | Peatland microbial communities from SPRUCE experiment site at the Marcell Experimental Forest, Minnesota, USA - June2015DPH_8_150... | ecosystem: Environmental > Terrestrial > Soil >... | reverse complement strand
TCTCAAAAGCAACTTCAATAGAATCTAATCTTGCCAAAGGTGGAAGTTCCGCTTTCATTAAGGTTATAAAAGAATTTATAATTTCTGCAGTACCATCCACCTGAATTTCCACTCCAGCGGAAGTATTCCGCACCCATCCATTTAACCCCAAACGAATCGCCAGCCCATACACAAAAGGTCGGAAACCGACACCTTGAACAATTCCAGTAACATGGATATTTGCACCGCTTATGTCAGTCATAATTTTTTGTTTCGACTGCCCAATTCAATCTCAATAGAATGTGGTTCGCCTGGGTTCAATGAACCAATCAGGCTGCGAGGGATGATGACTGGCAACCTTGAAAATTCAAACAGCCTATTATCCAAACTAACTGAACTAATTCGGTATTCACCATAATCCAACCTCGCTTGGTTATTATAGATGATAGCCATTTTCCGTTCTGCAAAAGAGATATCCAGGCGCACCTTGTTTTCGGGACCGAATTGTTCTGCCACGAGCTTCGGATCAAGCATAAGGTCACCCAAAACCCCCCTGACGCCAAACACTTCATTTACAAGAGTTAACATGTACCAGCTGGCCGAACCAGTCAAATAGGTGTACATTCCTCGACCGCGCGAATTTATATATTCAGGTATTCCAGGGTATATATGGCTATGCGCAAATTCTTGGCAATGCTTATATATTCCTTCCAGCACTTTATAGCCCTGTTTGGACAATCCGCGCTGGTAAAGAGCATAAGCATACATGACCGCCATGTGACTGAACATAGAACCATTCTCTTTGTTCCCATAAGCAAATCCGAAAGCCCGCCCCAAGTCAGGCAATACTTCGCTGAAATCTGTATTCAGACGGTAGCCGCCAACCCTGACATCATACAAATATCGATCTACGGACCGAACAATTTCATCTGCCTGATCGTTGGTGGCAACCCCCCCCATCAAGGCGAAAACCTGGCTTGTCAGGGTCATACGCACGCCTTTTGGAAAGTCACCTTCCATCCGCATTCCTTTATTGTCATAATAGCCATTGAACCAGCCAAACCCCGTAGAATCTGTCAGCCATTCCTCAGAGCGGAGATGCTTAATTAACCAATTCGCCTTGATAACCAGGTCCTTTGCCAAGTCCTTGAGAAGGATTTTTGTTTTCCGTCCAGATACTGTATGAAAACAACTCGTGAAGTATGCAGTCAGCTTAGCTTGCTTGGCTGAAACCGAATTGTAATCCACGCCATTGCTCAACGTATCCAACAATGAAATCATCTCAGAGGCAATTTCCACATCGTGCACCTCAAGTTTTTCCATCGCCAGAACCAATTCACTCAATCGATGTAAATTACCTGCATACATGGCTGTAAAGGCTACACTTTCACCGCGCTCACCAGCCATGTCCATCGCATCATTCCAGTCAGCCCCTTCCAGGAGAATAGAATTATGTTCGCCTACATTAAAAAATGGTACAAGATGCTGCACGAGCAGGTGTTCCAGAATTGTACCTTGGTAAGGTTCGCCAGCAGTTGTCCGTAACATCGTTCCCTGTTCGGACGTCCAATCTTTATCCAAGAACTTGGCACGACCAGCCAGATGATCTTTAAAATAGACCTGTGATCGTAAAAGGAATGCCAAATCACCGGTTTGATCAATATACAAAACGGTAGACAGTAATGGCCAAACCCCGTGGTCCATCCAGACTCTGGGAATGTTATTACGATCGGCTTTGAACTCACCCGGCTGCAAGCCAACAATGGTGGCATTGCTACCATCCATGCGTACCCCGCCGAAATTATCATAAAGCATCCGGTTTACATCACTGCCTTCCATCATCAACAGCGTTAATATGTCCTGCCATAAGTCGCGCCAACCGCGTCCACCGCGCCCATAATCATGATAGGGCAAGAAAGAATTTCCGAAAATTCTGCGCAAAACCGGTTGGACCGTCACCCAACGCAACCAGCCATCGTAGCGCTTATTCCCGGTATAAACGCGCGGAACCTCAATTTTGGAGTTCCAATACGTTTTTGTTTTCTCAAACCAGGTCTCAAAGCGATGCAAAGTGCCATATTCCTGGATAATGCGTACCGTATCATCTGCGCTCATGATAGCCATAACAAGGACAAACGAGCAGCTCTCTCCTGGTAGTAATGATACATCGCGAAAGCGTAGACCTCCTACGGATTCGTAACCATCTACACTCATCCCGGATCGAAAATCTGGTTCACGCGATTGGACGATAGCCTGTGGCCAGTCCAGGCTGCCTCCCTCACCAATGAAATCTTCCACGATCGGGAAAAAACCTCGCGGCGGGTTACCATCCTCTTCCACACCCAAGACCGCGTACGTAAGGGTATTGGGTTGGTGACCGCGTTCGTCAAAAGAAAGTGTCGGTCTGACAAGCACTCCATAAGTCCCACAAAAAGTGCGGTGCAAGAGAGAAGTCACGTGTCTGTGGTCTCGTAAGTTGTCCGCCGAACGACCATACATAGGTATAGCAGCAGTTGGAGTAAACTTCAATTTGTTGACTGATAGATTGGTAATCGTTACTTTCATCAACTCCACTCTATCATTGCTCGCCGGTACAAAACTGGTAATTTCCGCCTGAAGACCAATTTGTGTGTTTTTCCGTGTAACACGTTGCCAGAGCAAACCCACCTCAAGGAACGATTCTTCGTCCGCATCGGTAAAGTGATGAGAGACCTGCATGGCACTATTGCCTGTGGCAGACCATGGTTCAGCACTGGCTAACCTGATCCAAAAATTACGTGCAGAACGCGAATCGTGCAGATTTTCAACAGAAACAGGTGGGGTCAGAAAGGTATTGTGGTCAGCCTTGATATCCCCATGCAAAGTAGGTGTGATCGCAGAGAAAATTCCCGCTTCATTGCACAACGGTAAATAAAGTGAACTAAAACGATGAGGGTTGGTCAGGCAGAAAGTGCCGTCATCGTCGATAAATTTCCATCCGGAAACATCTGTTTGCGTCATAGACTCTCCAATTGTTTGGAAAAATTAATTCTATCCAAAATACACATCGATCTGGCGAATCTGCTGATCGCGAACTTTTTGCGCATATGGCGCCGAAATGACATCCCCGGTCAGTTCAAGGGCGTCTGCATCAGCAGGATGCAAAGTGATGGAATGGATGACACAACTTGGATCGAACGTATTTCGCCGGTTGGGGTTATGGTAAATTATCATGGTACTTCCAAGGAATTTAGAGGATAGCATATTGTCTTTATTGAACAACCAGCCCGGAAGTATCGGTTTGAGCGACAGGCAGAGCTGACCTCCTTGCATAAAGAAAGGTTGTTCACCGGCCATCAAGCACCTCCACATACTGATAAATTCGGCAGTGGCGCCACTAAGCCGGGCGACGAATCCTGTTCCATGCATTAATTCATCCGGGTGAACACTACTGACGAGAAAAGAAGAGTTTTCCAAAATACTGCGTCCATAAACTTTAGGGTCAAGGAAAGGAATCAAAGCAACTTTGAAATCCTCAAAAAATTCTTCGTAAAGCCCTGCACGCAAGACCTCCAATAAGTACTTATATTCCATGTGAAGCCAGATGGATTCGTTTTCTAGCCAGCCTGGCGTAAAGGCGCGTGCCCGACCGACATCCATGGACAAAGTCTCCAGAGGTGCATTGACTTTATACATTTTCAACTTCCGGTCATAAAGAGGACTTTCTTTCACCTTCTTATAAAGCTGCTTTGCTGCAGATCTTTCCGACACACTCATCGCCCTCACTATTCCTTCCAAGAAAAGTGGTAATGCTTGAGGCGTGAATCGCTTGGCGCGGATATATGGCCGCCCCTGGCAGTCAGTTTTTTGGTTACCATTTTTATCTGTCAAGAGGGCAAATTCATCAACTCGATAGGCAAAATAAGTCGGGGGCATGTTGTCATTCAATGAAAGGGCGCGCTGAATCCCTGCATCGACTTTGGTCTTGAAAATCCCTAAAATTCTTTCCAATTCGGCGTAATCGAGGCTGTCCTCCGCACCATCCAGCCCCAGGCGAATGCTGGCACGATAATTCTCTCGGGCCAAAGAAACATTATCCCAATATAGGTAATCGCGCTGATCTAAAACTTCCACTTTAGAATGGTTGATTTCCTTGACGATCCGGCGTAAGAAGTGGGTTATTTCCACTGGTAGAGGCAATTTTCCCACCTTTTCATCTTTCAGGATATCGCGTAGGAATTTGATCAGCCTTTTAAGGGCGTAGGTTTCCGGCATGGATGAACCAAACAACCCCGGTAAACCATTCAAGGCATCATACCAACCTGGACGGCCAGCCTCCATTTCAATTCCCATCCCCCAGGGATCAAGCGTTGCAAATTTGATGATTGCCAGGCTGAGGAGTTTGGCAAACAGGTTGCAGCGATAGATCGCCCCCGTTCCATGCCCAACCCGTGCCCAGCAAGAGTCTCTACCCCATGTGGAGATCAAGGATGCCTTCTTATGATCTTCATTAGGACTGCCCAACTGGTGCGGTTTTCCATCAAGAAGAATGTATTTCCGGGAGCGAGGAGGAACAACCATCTTATAGTCATAAAAAGGCAAATCTTTGCCGGAAAATAGCAGGTCGTGCTGATGATCCGGGTAAACATCCAGGTAACTCTCGATCAAATCAAGATTATAAGTCCAATGGTCGACCCAATAACCCTCACCAAAAGTCGCATCCATAACTTGGTTGCTTATTTCCAACACATTATCTATAAAAGCCTGAGTTCCCTGCAAAAAGTGAACGGTATTCTCTCCAAGTTCCTTGAGCAAACCACCCGGAGTAAAAGGTCTGGAAAGCAGGTCGCGCAGCCTGGCTGGGTCTTCGACAAATGACAACAATTCATTCAATTTTTCAGGTGGAACTGTAAAATGACTTCCAAGCAAAACCAGCGGATTATATCCATCCAATTGAATCAAACTTATAAATGCACGGATATTAAAATCGCCCACAGCTGGATTAAACCAAACTTCATCACGACGGTTTTGGTTTATATCCCTATAACTGCCATTACCTTGTGAAAAAAATTCTGGTGTCAGGGAAAAGACATTGTAATCGCGTTCCAAGTCGCCAAGTTTACGCGAATAAACATGAAAGACTTTTGTCGATTTTCCTCTTCCAAATAAAATCGGCCAGCCCCCGCGCAGGACATTGTCAAGGAACGTCTGGCGGCAATACGCATCGAAGGCTGGCTCTCGGGTGCGGCATTCCATGGCATCGGTCAGATTCCGCACTAATTCGTTTGCCTCGCTGCGTTTCCTGTCCAGGTAGACCTCTCTGCCAAGAGTTGCAGCCCGGGATTCGATGGCTTTCAGAGAGCTGGCGTGGCCAAAGATGCTGTTTATCCGCAAGGATTCGCCCGGCCCCAATTCTGCTTGCACCCCTGTGAAACCGTAAGGTGTTCGACCGCAGGAGGTCTGCTTCCCGGCGAGCAATTCATCCAATCCTTTTTTGAAAAACGCCTCCGGCACACTAAAAGTTGTATTCTGCCCAAAGACCGTTATCGGATCTAGAATGGCCGGAAGGATCTTTGAACCATCCGAGCTATCCTGGAATGCCAGCATGAAATGTCCGGCCTCGAATGAATTCACTTCCGAAGTATCTGCCACGCTTGCCCTCAGGCGATAAAAAGGAATATTTTGTTCAAGGTTATAGACCTCCATCCATGCTTCCACCGTCCGGCCAATATCTTTCAGGATCCGGTCATTCAAACCGAATGGTATCACTGCTGGGAGACCGTCCAGCATTTCAAGGCTCATGGCCTGGTTGGATTGATTTGTCACCTCTACTTTGCGCACCAGCCCGCCGATGGCTTCGCCAGGAAGCAGGAAATAGAGCACCTTTATTTGCAAGCCGCTTTCCGGATCGGTTTCCTCCAATGCAAGTTCGTTGGTACCAATAACCATTTTCTGCAAAGCAGGCCCACGCGCAAATGGTTCGTGCAACACCAGTCTTGTTTTAAGCATAATCCGGATAAAAGTACGAAAGCCCAAAAAAGATGTCAATTGGTAAGCGCGATTGGCAGGTTGGAATTCCACAATAGGCTTATCCTTATTTTCCACCCCAAAACTGGCAATCGCTTGACCGCGGTTAACGAAAAAAAACCACAATGGAACTTCCATCGGTCCAGCAATGCCTGGCAAAAAGCTGGAAAAGGGTCGCATATTCTGATAATCTTCTACCCGACTTGCTCATTTTAGTGTCCCGAAGACAACTGATCTAGCACTACTCAAAGGAGTCTCAGGGACCTCAGCATTCAATTTTGGTCACTTTCCCACATGACCGTTAGTGTCCTGAAAATTCGATTTTTGCCCTTGGAAAAAGCAAAAAAAGGCAAAAGTGAGCAAGTCAGGTTCTATCAGAAATTGGCCGTTCGCATCCAAGCGATAATTCTGCATAATTTATTATTCTTTGCATGACCCAACAGGATGGCCGTTAATAAGAATGATATAGGACCTTTATCTTTCATTGAAATCCCCAACCGTTTTCCCTTACCGGCAGGCCACACACTGGCTATGGCGCCATTCTCGTTTAATCTGCATGCAAAATTCTATTATCGCTAATCTAGCATTTCCTGCCAGGTTCTCTTTACAATCAAACTGCGCTGTTCCGAATTGAGCGAAAAATAATTTGAGTTCTCCCTGTCGGTATCCCGGTTTTCAACAATCAACACAGAGCCATCCCGGCTAAGAACAATGGAATGCCAGACGCTCCGCTTGACATTATATATTTTCCCGGATTCCATTACCTGCTCCTGGATTCTTACAACACTCTTTTCACCTTCTCCCAAGAATAAAATACCTCGGCCTTTAATCATGACAAAGACCTCATCGGTCTCATTATGCCTTTCCATTGTTTCTATTCGCTCCGGATGGATCTCATCAATATAATTTAAAATGGCTACGCGCCATGTAGAAAAATCGATTACAGGCTGGTAACCTGGGCCGGTGAATTCATGAATCTCAAGCAGCTTTTCATCCATAATACCTCTTCATTTTCTCAAAAATCATTACTATTAATAGTTCAGTATCAGGTTTTTCAATAAAAACATAGCTTTTTAGTGGTTCGACGCTGTTATGAAGGTTGATATCTAACCAATATTTACAGACACTTTTAAGACCTTCACATTCCTTGCAGGTAATGGAATAACTTTCCCGGGAACAGGTTTGCCTTCCACAATCAGTGAAACATTGTTGCCTGCCCCTTTCCGTCTCACTGAGATCTCATACCGAACATCTCGGAATTGCCGAACAACTTCGAAGCCTTGCCAGCCCAAAGGGATTACAGGATTTATTTCTAGCCCATCATATTGAGGCTGGATTCCCAGGATGGCCTGGGTAATGGCAACATAGTTCATGGCGGCTGTCCCGGATAGCCAGGAATTCTTGGCTTCCCCATGCGTGGGGGCATCTTTGCCAGCAATCATCTGCGAATAAACATAAGGTTCACATTTGTGCAACTCGCTGATCTCCTCCCGCTTGGAAGGATTGATGCGTGTGTAATAATCAAATGCCTGGTCGCCACGCCCGATTTTTGTTTCGGCGATCATGATCCAAGGGTTAGTGTGGCAGAAAATGCCAGCATTTTCCTTGTATCCCGGCGGATAAGATGAGATCTCGCCCAAATGAAGGTAATACCGGCTGAAAGCAGGTTGCAGTAAAACTATACCATGGGGTGTTGCCAGGTACTTGGCCACTGAATCGAGCGCCTTTTGGGCCCGTCCATCCTCTACCCCCAAGCCAGCCCAGACACATATCCCCTGCGGCTCAATAAAGATTTGCCCTTCCTTGTTTTCCTTGGAGCCAAGCAAATGCCCAAAATCATCGTAGGCGCGCCGGAACCATTCACCATCCCAGCCAGATTTCCAAATATTCGCTTCCATTTTCGAAGCAGCTTGCTGAATCTTGGCTTTCTCCACAGTATCCTGGCGATATCCGGCTATCTCCTCCATCTCTTTGGCCACCAAAACGAACAACCCGGCTATGAATACGGACTCAGCGACCTTTCCATCCTTATTGGTGGTTGTCTGGAAAGATTGCCCAGGTTCATCCGAAAAGCAATTAAGATTCAGGCAATCATTCCAGTCGGCGCGCCCAATCAGTGGCAAATCGTTCGGGCCTAACCGGTCAAGGGTGTACTGGAGCGAGCGCTGAAGGTGTACGTAAAGAGAGGTTTCGCTCCCTGGCTCGTTTTCATACTGAACCGGCACATCTAAAATCGCCCAATCTCCGGTCTCTTTAAGATAAGCCGCTACAGCCAATACCAACCAAGCCGGATCGTCATTGAATCCCGAACCTACATCATTGTTACCCCGTTTTGTCAGGGGTTGGTACTGGTGGAAGGCGCCGCCGTTTTTTAATTGTGTGGCAGCCAGATCCAATATACGCTCGCGGGCGCGCTCAGGGATCATATGCACAAAGCCAAGCAAATCCTGGTTCGAGTCACGGTAGCCCATGCCGCGTCCTATACCCGATTCAAAATAAGATGCTGAACGCGACACATTGAATGTGATCATACACTGGTAAGCATTCCAGATGTTGACCATACGGTTGGTATGTTCATCCGGGGTCTTTACCTGCAAGTTCCCGAGCAATTTACTCCAATAATTCCGTAAAGCCATAAACGCAGCTTCGACATTTTTTGGTTGAAGGTACTTTGCAATAATAGGCTTGACTGTGTTCTTATTGAGTGTCTGTGAGTCGGGCGGATCAAACTTGGCATTCTGGGGGTTCTCATGGTATCCCAAGATGAAAATAATCTTTTTGGACTCACCAGCATTCAATCGGATTTTAATGTGGTGTGAACCAATCGGCTGCCAGCCATGCGCCATAGAATCAGAAGATTCGCCTGTTTCTACTACCGCTGGCGAATCCCAGCCTCTATATGCACCCAGGAAGGATTCGCGTTGGGTATCAAAACCGGACAATTCTTCCGAGCAGGCAAAATATGCAAAGTGGTCACGCCGTTCCCGATATTCGGTTTTATGATAGATGACTTCGTCCACGATCTCCACCTGACCCGTGGAGAAATTACGCTGGAAGTTGGTGGAATCATCCCAGGAATCCCATAAACAGAATTCCACTGCCGAAAACACGGAAAAACTGACCTTCTTTTCGCGATTGTTTGTAATGGTTAATTCCCAAATTTCCAGGTTTTCGCCTATCGGCACGAAGTAAACCGTTTCGGCTTCTATTTGATCGCATACGCTTCGAATGATGGTATACCCCATACCATGGCGGCAAGAATATTCATCCAGGACACTGCGCACCGGCATCCAGGAAGGCGACCAAAATTTTCCATTCGCATTATCCCGAAGATAGATGTACCTGCCGCCCATATCATTTGGGGCGTTGTTGTAACGATAACGCGTCAAACGGCGTAGACGAGCATCTTTATAAAAAGAATAGCCCCCAGCAGTATTGGAAATCAGGCCAAAATAAGCCTCACAGCCCAGATAATTGATCCAAGGCAGGGGTGTATCGGGACGGGTAATAACGTATTCTCGGGCGTTGTCGTCAAAATGTCCGTATTTCATGGCTCACTTCTTCAAAATGATCTTTAAATGCCAACCAGCCAGTCAAAATATGATTAATGGCCCAGCATGCAAAATTACCATGCTCGTGTCCGCGCCGATTATACCCTGACGACAGAACAATCCAGCAAGATATTCTTCATATTCTTACTAGCCAGGAATCCAATTAGGAAGCTAAATCGCCCAAATACAATCACGAAATGATTTGAGTAGATCCCTCTATGTTCTATGCGTGCCTTTGGCTCACCAGCGAGCATGATGTTCTTCAGCAAACCCAATTAATTCCTTTAACCAAATGACTTCACCATAATCTGCAACAGCCTTCCTGTTCTAACGACCGAACATCTGATGAACTTCGCTATCAATAATGCCCAACTTGGTCTGAGCAATCCGTTCTTTAAAGGGCGTGAAAGTCAGGTCCAAGCGGCCTTCCGGATCGCTAAATTTCCATGGTTTCATATAGTCGCCTGTGGCGTATTCGAATTTTACCTGCTCAAGTTTATGAACGTGGTTCTCAAGGATGAGGGCATCCTCGCCAGCCTTCGACAGGTCTCCAAAGCCACAGCCGAGATTCAGACCAACGGTCCGCCCATCCGATAAAAAGCTCGAAATGCTGGCCCAGTTCCAATAAGATTGATACTCCCATACGACCCTGCCCTAGTCCAATGAGCCTATTCTGGTGGCAGGATTAAGTATTTCGATACTGTCACCATATTGAATAGACCCTTCGGCGGGCAGGCTGTTGATCTTACGGTTGTAATAAAAGCGCTTCTTTCCAATCGGGATAACAATCGTCATGGATTCGTTTCCCGGCGGACAGATAAGATTAATCTCGGCTTTTAGACCGCGACCTGCGTTGAAATCCGGCCAAGAAACCAAGATCCTTCGTTGGGTTGCGTATACATGGAAATCCAGGCTGACCTTCGTTCTTGAAATGGCTGGTGCCTTCGGTGCTATTACGTGGTAGTTGTACACCATTCCCGAAAGGAATGACAAGTCCGTCTTCATGCAATTCCCCGGTCTCTAAATTCATCATATAAACAAATAAATTTTCCGCATAACCCAGGTCCGCGATGGTAGCAGAGAAAAAACTGGGCGGAGTAACCACAGCATAATAATCCCAACGTTTGATACGCAGGCACTGGAACGGTCGCACCGAATAGCAGCGTCCTGCTTCAAGGTTACAATCCAGCAAAGGCTGTCGCGACCATCCAATCTGGGCAAGGCATCCATCCAGAGTGAGCAAAGCACCAGGTTGGTTCAATTCGATTTGCATACAGCCTCCAATTTTCTTAACAGTTTACGGCGAATAACCCCACCTGTCAAATCTCCTGATTGTCAGACGATTCAGCTGACCAGTACCAAACTATTTGACTTCCAAATTATCAATCAACAACCTCCGGGTTTATCAAAAACAATTTAAAAAACAAACCCTTTTAACCCCAATTTTCGCGGAACTAGTCGCCTCGGGCCTGGCCCTGCCACATCACCCTGCACAAAAGTTTCCAAGAACAGAGAAATGTGCTTTTATCTCTCTTTGAAGGCAAATCCTCCTCATCCCATCCCCTTGTGCCTTGTAAGGAGGAATTGTTCGACATTGTTTGAGCCCAACGATCCCGCATTCCTCGAAATAACGATTTTATGATTCCACACTTTGTGGTTTTATAAGGAAATAACTTATAATCAGGCCATTATGAATCTCGCAAAAAACTGGAATTTCTCGCTAAGTGCAGACGATATTATGCGCGGGCAGGGGGCAGACCCGCAGATTGTCCGTACCAGAAAACCGTCGCTCCTCAAAGTGGCCGAACGGGCTCTCGTCGAAGGACTTGGTCTTCTCCATCCCATGACGCTGACCTCTGAAAACGAAGTTCGGGAACATCGCCACGAACGCATCCTTATGGTGGATGGCATGGCGTTGACCGGACCGCTGGTGACCCAACAACTCAGCGGCGCACAACGGGTTGTGGCAGCCGTTTGCACTATAGGCCCGGAGTTGGAAGAGGCAACTGTTCAATTGTTCGACCAGGACCCATTGTACGCCCTGGCATTGGACGGTCTTGGCAATGCCGCGGTGGAAAACCTGGCCCAACAAGTCTGCGGGAATATCGCGGAAGAAGTCGAGGCCGAAGGACTGCAAGCCTCCTCACCGCTCTCACCCGGAAACCCCGAGTGGCCGGTGGAGGTGGGTCAGCCGCAGATTTTCAGACTGGTGGACCCATCCAAAGCCGGGGTCTCGCTTACTTCCGGTGGGATGATGATCCCCAAGAAATCCGTTTCCTTTATCGTCGGTCTTGGACCGAAGATGATCCAGACCAATATGTGTTCAATCTGCAGCCTTAAAGAAACTTGCAGGTACAGGAATGCCTGAGCCCTTCCGAATTGATTTCGAACCCCTCGGGCGGCGCGGCCAGGCACGTCGAGGCCAAACACTTCTGGAAGCGGCCCAATCAGCTGGCGTGGGACTTGCGTCCGTCTGCGGTGGCATAGGTACCTGCGAAGAGTGCCGTGTTCGCGTGGTATCCGGCAGATTGACCCCACCCAGCCTGGTGGAAGAAGCGGTTCTTAGCAAAGCCGATCTTTCCTCCGGAGTTCGGTTGGCCTGCCAGGCCGAACCACTTAGTGATGTAAAGCTGGATATACCGCCCGAAAGCCTGACAGCTGAACAGCGGCTGCAATTGGATGGTGAGGAAATACAGCTAGAGCTCCGGCCTGCCATTCGCAA
>Ga0208689_1001482_pt1 | contig 12275 bp, 10 predicted proteins | sample June2015DPH_8_15_FD_184700 | JGI IMG/M metagenome (GOLD analysis project Ga0208689, IMG submission 184700) | Peatland microbial communities from SPRUCE experiment site at the Marcell Experimental Forest, Minnesota, USA - June2015DPH_8_150... | ecosystem: Environmental > Terrestrial > Soil >... | reverse complement strand
CGCAGCAGCCCAGGACTCCTCCGAGCCCTTGGTGGGCGGCCTGCAGCCCGGCAAGGACTCTGCCGAGACCGCCGCTAAGCTTGAGATAAGGAAAGTGGCCTCAAAATCCGACAAGGTCCCGGAATCCAGTCTCAATGCAGAGCCGATGTCCCCGCCAACCGCATCCGGGAAAAAAGTGGCAGAAAAACCTGAAAAGAAAGACAAGGGTAAAAAGAAGTAAGTTTGTCCTACAACTGAATAGGACGGCCTACCCTGGCCATCCAAGTAAGCCGATCGACTCGCTCCGTCCTCGTGACCGGTGAGCGAGATCCAAAACGAGAGAAGCATTTCTTCCCGCTTTTATACGCGGGCTTCTCTCGTTTTTTTGTTTAATCACCCTTTTTGTTCGATCCGTACCTTGACAAACCAGCTCGGAAGCAGAGTGCGACTGCCGAAGACTGCATATCGAAGAGAAAGTTCGATCGCTCACCCACACGTACCCACGCAGAGCGATCACGAAGAGCTGGATGGCCGGGAGGTCCGGTCGTCCAGCGACAGCAGTTCAAGCTAACCGATTGTGGCCTCGAACCGCGGTCCGGGGCACACCCGAGGGTCCAAACGTGAACGTTTGAGCCTTTCGGTGTGCCTCTGCCCTGCAGAGCCACTTTCCTTTCGTTAGCTGGCCCTCTCCTCGCGAGGCCAGGTATTTCGTAGGTAGCATTTCAAAAAGAAAAACAGAATCCAAAGAAAACAGAAAGGAGGTCCTCATCCCGAACGATCCAAAACCATTCAGGATGGCGGCGACTGAAACGCCGGTGAAGTGCGAGGCAAACCGGATAAGCGTTACCTATCCCATCCACTCCGAATTACTTCCACAGAACCCAACAGAATCGAGGTACAGAAAATGAGCAAAAAGAACCTACAAGTAGTGATCTTCGACGGCAACCTGATGACGGAACCGCAGATGCACACCACCTCCAAAGGGACGTCGGTCACGACTTTGATCGTGGCCAACAACGACATCCACCCAAATGGCTCCGGCCAACCAGTCGAAACGCTGACCCGTTTCAAAGTGACGGCCTGGGGCAACCTCGCCGCTCCCTGCAGCGAGTTCCTGCACAAAGGCAGCCATGTACTTGTGTCCGGCAGGATCACGGGCAGCCAGACAGACGGACCGCAGAAGGGCGGGCCAGTGATCTGGATGACCCAGGACGGCGGAGCGCGCGCCGACTTTGAGGTCAACGCAGCACAGGTCCAGTTCCTGGACCCCGCCCCGAAACGCGTTCTGAAAGCCACGAACCTTTCCGGCGAGATACCGCATGGGATCTCCGCGGAGGAGCCGCCGCTCGAAGGAGGCATCTCATGAACGCCGGCACACAGATCTTTATTTCCCTCGCAGACTACCTGAGAAACAAGCAGACGGAGGCAAGAATATGTCACCCATCAAAGCGACCACGCTCGTCCTCGACCGCCGCCTGAGCGCTTCGCAGGCGCGGCGAAGCGCGGATGTCAAGCGTATCCTGACCAGCATCCTCAAGGAGGCGATCATCCGGGTCTACCAGACCTATTTCTACCAGGTCGATTTCGGTCCGGATGTCCGTCCGCAGGTGCATATCGTTTCCCACGACCTGTTCTGCACCTGCCGCCTGGAAGAGGATTGCCCGGCTGTAACAGCGGTCAAATACTATTTGCAGAATGAACAAGGTGTTGAAGCCAAAAGGCCGCGCCCAGGGTATTTCCCAACAGTCCCACACAAGTGCCCAACCTGCGGTGCCGGAGTGCAATATGACCCCCATCTGACATCAAGGAACCGCGGCCTCGGCTGGCGGTGCGAAAAAGGCGGGGTAGGCTGCTACTGGAAGCACCAGGCACAGGCTCTTCAAACGGCCTACGCGGAGAAGTGGAAGAGGCTGGGCCTTGACCCGGCCCACTTTCAAGCGTGCACAGATTTCTCCTTCCCGGATGGGTACGACCCTGAGCGGCTCCCATCTGCTTCAATCCCGGGCTGCACTCTAAATATCACCTAAGCCCGACACGTATCCCCTTTCAATAACTTTGAAAGGAGGCCGCAGGCGGTCTGCCGCCGTGCCCAGCAAAGGTCGTATCTGCTGACCTTTACGCTATATTAAGCTATGCGCATAATACTTGGGCTGTCTCTCTGGCCTAAAGGAAACGCACCATAAAAAGAAGTTCGTACTCCCCCTCGCCGGGGACGGATGTCCGCCCCCCAAGGGGGACCCATCCGTCCCTGGCTATTCACAGAAAGGAACGGATGATGGACACCCTCTTGAAATTCCCCCCCGCTTACCGACCCACCAAACTGAGATCGCTGCCCCTGCGGGAGCAGCCCGCCTACCGCGTCAGTGCTAATGCCGCCGGATGCAGCTTGATCGAACTCCTGGCTGCAGTCATCGGCGGAGCACAGCAGATCGAGGTGGCGGAAGGTCTCCTCGCCCACTTCGGTGGAGACATCCAGCGTATCCACAAGGCACATGTGTCCGAGCTCGCCCAGGTGGCGGGAGTCGGACAGCACACAGCGGTGCGCCTTAAGGCTGCCCTAGCCCTGGGGTTCAAACTCCATGAGCCGACCAGCGAACGCCCGCTGGTGAATTCGCCTGCCGATGCTGCAGCCCTCGTACAGTATGAGATGAGCCTGCTGGAACAGGAGTGCGACGATTAACGCAAAGGAGTATCGCTCACGCAGTGAGCCAGAACTGGGAGATAGTTCTGGGGACAACCAAATAACCTGGATGGGAAACCTGAAGGGGAAATTAGCATTTTGGTAAAGCGGAATGGTTCTGAAAGCGACAAAGAGCGCAGTTCCGCAAGTCCCGCGCTGTATGGTTAAAGCTACACTGCTTGAAGCCCAATCTACCCATGTGTATCCGAGCCACGCACCGGAAATCGCGTGAAACCGGTATCCATTATCGTGCACCAGCTTATTCTTGTGGCCGGTGCAACTCCCAGATAATGGTGGGGCCGCCAGTGAAGCGGTTAAGAGATGAGTGGGCAACCTAACCAGCACTAGAACAAGTACTCGTTTGACGGAAATCGTGATCGCCTAAAGGCCGCGAGGCCCATGGTGACGGAGCCGCCATAGTAGTCAGAGAACGGGAAAGCCGTTCACACGGCGAAGGGCGGCAGGTGATTTAAGACAGCTAACAGAAAGGAAGGTATGCGAAATGCAAACCGCCAACACGATCTATGCTGTCATGCAGGAACGTGGAAGAAAAGGTCAACCAGTAGAACGACTGTACAGGATGCTGTATAACCCAGAACTCTACTTGAGGGCTTACGCCAAACTGTACCCGAATAAAGGCGCAATGACGCCCGGAGCTACACCGGAAACCGTTGATGGAATGTCCATGAAGAGAATTGATAACATTATCAATGCTCTTCAGAGTGAAAAATATCGATGGACCCCTGTAAGACGCATCTCCATCAAAAAGGCCAATGGAAAACTCCGACCACTGGGACTGCCAACCTGGAGTGACAAACTGCTGCAAGAAGTAATCCGATCCATACTGGAGGCGTATTACGAACCCCAGTTCAGCAAACACTCGCACGGTTTCAGACCCGGTCTGGGGTGTCACACAGCCCTAATCGAAGTACGGACATGGACTGGCACTAAATGGTTTATCGAAGGGGATATTTCTCAATTCTTCGATACGATTGACCACTCGGTGCTGATCGGCATATTAGCAGAGAAAATCAAGGATAACCGTTTCTTAAGGCTAATCCAAAACCTGCTAAGAGCCGGATACATGGAGCAATGGACATACAACAGAACGTACAGCGGTACACCGCAAGGTGGTGTGTTGTCACCTCTACTGGCGAACATCTATCTGGACAAGCTCGACCATTACGCTGAAGAATGCATCCAAGCCTACAACAAAGGAATACGGAGAGCACCCAATCTGGAATACCAAAGGCTAAACAACCGAAGAGATCGAGCCAAAACCAAGGGCGACCGAGTCAAAGCTAAAGCCCTCCTGAAAGAAATGAGGAAACTCCCATCAGAAGACTTCGGCGACCCCAATTTTAGACGAACTCGATATATCAGGTATGCCGATGATTTCCTGATTGGCATAATTGGCCCTAAATCGGATGCCCTGGAACTAAAGCGGAAAATCAGCGAATTTCTCCTCGATAGACTGAAGTTAAACCTATCAGAAGAGAAAACATTGATTACCAATGCAACCCAAGAAGCCGCTCATTTCCTCGGATACGAAATCCAAAACCAAAGCTGCGATTCAAAAATAACCATGAGAGCGGACCTTACTAAAAGACGGTCTGTAAATGGCCATATCGCATTGCTGCTCCCCAAAAGCGTAATCCAGAAGAAAAGCGCACCATACCTGAAGGACGGAAAACCGATACACAACTCCTTCCTAATGATCAATCAGGACTTTTCCATAGTCCATGATTATCAAACAAAGTTGAGAGGACTGTACCAGTACTACGCCCTTGCCACCAATGTAGGCCGACTCCATGACTTGAAGTGGATTATGGAGCAATCCCTAATGAAAACTCTGGCGGCAAAGCATAAATGCTCAGTCAGAGTAATGCTTGGTAAATATAAAACAAGCATAAAGACAGAAAAGGGGAAAACTCTGAAATGCATTCAGGTCAGAGTGAACCGAGAAGGTAAAAAGCCATTGGTTGCAACGTTTGGAGGCTTTTCCATGGAACGAAAGCAGTTCACGACGGTGTATGACCAATTGCCCATTCCATACAACGCCAAAGCATCCCGCACCGAAATCATACAACGTCTGCTCGCAGACAAGTGTGAGATCTGTGGGAAAACAGGCGACGTGGAAGTACATCACATCAAGGCAATAAAGAACGTGATGGGGCCCAAAAACGCACGCACTGACTGGAAGCGATATATGGCAAGCCGACAACGTAAGACGTTGGTAGTGTGTCGAGAATGTCACTATCTGATCAGTGCTGGAAAACCACTCCCTGCTTTAGCGAATAGCTAGAAATCACGGGAGAGCCGGATGATGCGAAAGTATCAAGTCCGGTTCGGAGGGGGGCGGTTGGAAAAGGACGGAGACGTACCTCGCCAGCCGCCTACCCTACATACCTGAAGGTCATCCTGCTGGACAATCGCAATCACGTGCTGGACATCGTAGAGGTTTATCACGGGTCGGTGAATTCGTCCCAGGTGCGCATGGCGGAGGTCTTCAAGCCTGCCATCCAGCGTATGGCCCCGGCCATTATTGCAACCCACAATCATCCCAGCGCGGACCCCACGCCTTCTCCGGATGACATCTCCGTGACACGCGCCATGGTACAGGCCGGGAAACTCTTGGATATCGAGTTGCTCGACCGTGCGTCGTGAAGGATGTTGCTGTAATGCTCGAAAGAGACAGACGCCTACCCCGTCTGAGCCTGACCGGGCAGGCAGCGGATGATATGCCCTCCGTTGTCTGAAGCCCTGGGAACAAGCGGGAACAGGATGAAAACCACCCGTCCTCTGACCGCAAGGCTGAGTATGAGTAAGGCAAGCGAAAGCGAACTCTTAGTCGAACCGCCTCGAAACTCGACTTACCCCGAATGGTGGAGATATGGGTAAGAGACAATCTAACCTAGTCATGATCGAGACGATGGTACAGCCCTTTGGTCCAGGGGCACGACCAGTCAGGTAGGCAAGGACTGGACGAGATTGTCGAGCCTTCAAGGAGAAGGCACAGGCGAATAGAGAGTGCCTAAGCTCATATGCTGACGACAGCAACGTCAACACGAGAAGGCCCATAGGCCACCCGAAAAGGGTTCGGCTGGCATGAAGCCTAAATGCTTATGGGCTGGCGGAGCCGCCGTAGTAGTCCGAGCTAGGGAAAGCCTAGCACATGGCGAAGGGCGGCAGGTTCTAAAGCCTTCTAAAACAATAGGACGCTAACAGGAGAATAAGAACTATGGAAACTCCAATTGTGACACCGACAGAAGAGTTGTGTCGGACAAAGGTGTCCGAACTCCAAAGGAGGCTGGCAACGAAAGCGACAGAATGTCCCGAGCATCGCTTTACCAAAATGTATGACCTGCTCACATGGGAACCGCTTATGGTCTGGGCATTTGAGACGCTCATGACTAACAGGGGCTCACGCACGGCAGGAATAGACGGGATGGACAAAAGGACTGCGATAGAGCACAGGGATGAAATCCTTGCCAACCTAAGAACGGCCCTGAAAACCAGAACGTATAAACCCCAACCCGTGCGTCGGGTATACATCCCGAAACCCAACGGGAAACAACGCCCGCTCGGTATCCCAACTCTGACAGACCGGCTGGTTCAAATGATGGTGAAAGCCATCCTAGAACCAATCTTCGAAAGCGACTTCTATCCATGCAGTCACGGCTTTAGACCCCAACTAAGTTGCCACACCGCATTGGCCTATCTGCATCGGCAGACATCACCCAAGCATAAGCAGATGAACTGGGTCATCGAAGGCGACATCGTGGGATGCTTCGACCATATCCAACACAAAATCCTTATCCACCTCCTACGCAGGAGAATACAGGATAAGAAATTGCTATCTGTGGTCTGGCTAATGCTCAAAGCCGGAGTAATGGAAGGACAACTTTTCAAAAGAACGCCGGAAGGAACGCCCCAAGGTGGTGTCGTATCACCTCTACTTGCGAATATCTATCTCCATGAGATAGATAAGTGGATGGTTGAGAAGTACACCGGACTAGAGCCCAGCGAGAAGAACAAAAGACGGTATAGAAAGCAAGGTAATGCTTTCTACATCCGTTATGCAGATGACTTCGTTGTGGCCTGGAACGGCACAAAAGAAGGCGCCGTAGTAGTGAAAGCTGAATTGAGCGCCTTTCTGCGTGAACACCTAAGGCTCGAACTGTCGGAGGAAAAGACCCACATCACACATATCACAGAAGGTTATGACTTTCTCGGCTTTACGATGAAACGTCACATCGATAATGCCAGAGGCTACAACCAACTCCGGTATTACCCGTCCAAGAAAAGTGTGATGAAGCTGAAAGGCAAAATCAAGTCTATGACCAAACGAGGCACCACGCTCGCAAGTGTCCAAGACAAGATAACAGCCATGAATTACTTGCTTGAGGGATGGGCAAATTACTTTCGCCATTCCTGCGCCAGCTCTACATTCAACAACATAGGCCATTATGCCTTTGAACGAATGCAACTCTGGCTGTGCAAGAAAACACGGCAGCGGGTCAGAGCGGTCTACAAGAAATACTATCGCAGAGGAGATCGGTGGCTCACATGGGTGGCAAATGGCGTAAGTCTCTACCATACATCCATGACAACCATCAAATACAAGCGATATGCACATCGTCCCAATCCGTACCTGGATCCAACCAAGCCGGTTAACCTACCCTACCATCTCGACCCCTATCCGGGCAAGAGAGAATGGGATGGAACCAACAGCTTCTATGGTGAGGACTGGACGGAAAAGCGGGAAGAAGTACGCCGCAGGGACGATAACCGATGCGCCTTATGTGGAAGTCAGGATAGGGTCGAAATACATCATATCCGGAAACATAAGGTAAACGGACAAAACGACCAAGCCAAGATGATTGCACTTTGCGCAAGTTGTCATCGCAAAGATCGCAATCCCCAAAGCGAAGTCAGTCGCAGAATTGCTAGATACCACTTCGGAACTGGAGAGCCGGATGAGGCGAAAGTCTCATGTCCGGTTCGGGAAGGGGTATGAAGAAACCTACCCGCAGAAATGCGGGCAAGGCGCTTTGTGCCTACTTCACACCTGATCATCGGTGGAAGCCGCTTCGTTTCGCTTAAAGAGCGCGGCCTGGGCTTCTCGTAATAGAAAATAATCCACTCTCTATTGAAAAGCCTCTCCGAACGCCAGTTAGACCTACGTCCGGAGAGGCTCCCCCACAGAAAGAAGGAAAACATGAATACACTCAAACCCTACCTGCTCGATCTGAGCATTGACCAGATCGGCTACCTGCCTGACATGCGCTGTCCTACTTGCGGCGCCAGGCTCATTGCAAAGGACGGACAGCTTTACCGCCCGTTCCAGGCCCTCATCGGACCGGCGCAGGAGTACGATCGATGCTTCGGGTACCTCGCGTTTGACTGCACCTGTCCATTGAACCTGAGCCAGGAGGATACCCCTTCCTTGGGAGGCACGCTGCGCGTTGCACGCCTCGGCGATGCCGTGATCCCGATCGATTTCGTCACTATCGGGGATACAACTCTCTCGAAATATAGGACGACAGCCCGGGAGGTCAATGCCGCCCGCCTCCTGCAGGCCGTACGTTTCCTCGCCGCACATGCCGACCTGGAGAGACTCGCAGGCAGCGACACGCTGAAGATGGTCATCTACGCAGTGGCTGGCGGCGCTTCACCGGATGCCGCTTACGAGGTGATCCAGAATATATTAGCTGGCCGACTTCCGGCCCGGAAGGTCCTGCGCCTTTCTTCTGACGCGAGGACAGGAGCTCCTACGAAATAGATACAAAAGCTCAAAGAGACATGACCCATCCCTGAATTCGGGAAGAGTCATGTCTCTCGTCCCCCGACCCAGGCAAACCGTAGACTTGTGCCGGAGAGCAAACAGCTCTCCGGCACCTCAAAAACCCTCCTGCCGGCTTTCAGGCATGGATGGCACCCCGCAAGCTCCCCTGTCCGAATAGACTATAATTCATAAGGAAGGCCTACATCAACATCATTATAGTTCCTCTGTAAGATATCAATTGAGACATTCATTTTTCATAAATCAATCATCGATTGGATCACGTGCACAAGTTATGTACCCAAGACCCTACTTAATGAAAAACAAGATTCAAAATTATGCCTGGGGGACAATGGGGAAAAACGCTTTTATCCCCAGGCTTCTTGGGCTTGATCCCCAAATAAACAAACCATACGCGGAGCTATGGATGGGTGCTCACCCGTCTGCTCCCTCGGATATTTTGATTGGCCGAACCTGGGTACCTTTAAATAAATTGATCGATGATTTCCCCCACGAAATACTGGGCACATCGATGGGCGCCCAGGGAGCTTCCACAAAGTTTCCTTTTCTCCTCAAAGTCCTGTCGATTGCGGAGCCATTATCCATTCAAGCTCATCCCAATCGTGTTCAAGCCAAGATTCTCCATGGTCAAGATCCGATCAATTACCCCGACGAAAACCACAAACCGGAAATAGCGATTGCACTAGACTCGCTCACTGCGTTTTTGGGTTTCAAGGATTATGATCAATTGGTCGACACATTAGAAGAATACCCGGAATTGAAAGTTCTTACTCAGGATCAAAATCCAAAGGATAAGACCGGAACTGATTCCTCGGTCGAAAAATCAGAAGCAATATTACGCGCGATTTGCAATTCATTAATCCATATTTCTCTTCAGGAAGGATATCTTTCAAGTTTAATTGCTCGCATTGAGAAACGAATTGAAAAATCAGGAGCCAGAAATGAAACCGAAGACATATTCCTGCGGCTGACCAACAAATATCCTGGTGATGTTGGGCTATTATTCTTGTTCCTGTTAAATTTAGTCCAGATACAACAGGGAGAGGCAATCTTCACCAGTCCAGGGATCCTGCATGCATACGTCAATGGGAATATCGTCGAATGTATGGCTACTTCTGACAATGTGGTTCGAGCAGGCCTAACCCCTAAATATAAGGATCTCAAAACGCTCGCAAATATTATCAGCTATGCACCCCATAATATACATGTATCCGCCCATCCGATCGATCCATTTGAAACCGTTTACGACACTGTAGCTGAAGAATTCAGAATTAGCGTTATCAAATTAAATAAATATAGAAAAATAGATTCTTGTCCAGGAAATTCACCCGAGATATTACTCATAACCAAGGGTAATATCCAAATAAGGTGGCGAGAAAAGTACCAGTTAAAACAACAAGAATTTCATCAAGGAAATTCAATCTTAATTCCAGCTTTTCTAAACAGCTATACCATAGTTGCCCAAACCGCATCCAATATTTTTAAAGCAAAAGCGCCGACGCCGAATCGGTCTGGCGAATTCAATATTAAGTTGCAATAAATTGAGTTGAAAATCTTTAGTCTGGTATCGACAGCGTTCGATATCTTGAAGAAGAATTAATCGTGTTCGAGCGGGCTCGAGGATTGAGATTACAATACTCTCCGGTCGGATGAATGATCGACTTCTTGAAAATACCCAAATGGCGGTGAATAGAGCAGGTAACTCAAAATCGGATCCATAAGGGGTAGCCCGTAAGTGCGGGTTACCTCGACTAATTCACGATTGTCTCTCTGCACGATATCCTTCTTTTTAGAGGTCCAGATTGGGAAATAATAATTCGCCTGATAAGGTCAGCTTAAATTTGCATTTGAACGAGACCTTTGCGGCACTTAAACATTACAATTACCGGCTCTGGTTCATGGGCCAAATGGTCTCCCTGATGGGTACCTGGATGCAGAGCACAGCCCAGGGGTATTTGATCTATCAGATCACCCGATCCACGACCTATCTGGGTCTAGTCGGTTTTATGGCGGGAGTGCCGACCGTACTGTTTTCCCTGTACGGCGGTTGGGTCGCTGATCGGATCTCCCGCCGGAGGTTGTTGGTCATCACGCAAACCGCGATGATGATCTTGGCCTTCATCCTGGGAGCCCTGGACTTTGCCAATATCGTCAAGCCCTGGCATATCCTGGTCCTGGCTTTCCTGCTGGGGGTGGCGAACGCCTTCGATGCCCCCGCGCGGATCTCGTTTGTGCTTGAGCTCGTCGAGCGCGAGGATATGAATAACGCCATCGCCCTCAACTCGACCATGTACAATATCGCCACGGTCATTGGACCATCAATCGCCGGCCTGACCTATGCTGCTTTTGGACCGGCCTGGTGCTTCATGATAAATGGCCTTTCCTTCGTCGCCGTGATCGTGGCTTTGCTCTTGATGCACATTAGACTGGAGCCCCAGCCTGTACGCAGTTCGAACGCCATGGCGGAAATTGCTGAGGGGGTACGCTACGTCCTTTCCAACCCTCTGGTACTCAGCCTGACCGGAGCTGTGGGGATGGTGAACTTCTTCGGATTTGGTTTTTTAAACCTGCTGCCGGCCTGGGCAACGGACGTGCTGCACGGCAACGTGACCACCAACGGCCTGTTGATATCAGCCCGTGGCTTTGGTGCCCTCGTTAGCGCGCTGATGCTGGCTTCTCTCGGAAGGCAAAAGATCCGCGGAAAACTGTGGATGCTCGGCTCCCTGATCATGCCGGTGGCACTCTTTATTTTTGCATGGGTAGGCTGGGTCCCGCTTTCTTTGGGTATCCTGGTCGTCATCGGTTGGAGCATGATGCTGATGACCAACAACAACAATTCCCTGATCCAGACCGAGGTCCCCGACGTCCTGCGTGGACGGGTAATGGGCGTATATGCCATGGTAATGAACGGCGCCTACACCATGGGGGCGCTGATGACCGGGGCCATTGCCCAGAGCTTCGGCGCTCCGGTCACAGCGATGGCCTGCGCGGCGATAATGTTCGTCTTCGGGGTGATTTCCTGGGTGTATTTCCCCTTCATCCGGCAGCATGGATAATACCGTTTATATACAAAGAATTAAAAAAAGACGAAGAGCGCCTGTGATACTTCTCTGTACGAATCCAGGCTGTACCCCCTTAATCTGTAATAATATGCGTCATCCTTCGAGTTACACCTATAATTAGATTCTCCAAAGATTGTTTAATCAGCTCCTGCTTTCCGGCGACCATAAAGTTCGCCGCCGTCTACGGTAATCACCTCTGCGTTGATATATTCTGACTCGATGAGAAAATTCACAGTTCTCGAAATATCCTCCGGAGTACCCCAGCGGCCAAGAAGGGTCTTGGCGGCTATTCTTTCGATTTTTTCGGGAGAATAGCCTACAGGGGGCAAAATCGGTCCTGGAGCGATCGCATTGACTCGCACATGGGGAGCCAGATCGATGGCCAGCTGGCGGGTCAGCGCCAAAAGGGCCGATTTTCCTACAACGTGTGCAGCATACCCGGACCATGCCTCCCAGGGCGTGAGGTCGATGATATTGACGATGGCGCCCTGTTTTTTCTCCAGCATATCCATTGCGGCCAGATTGGAGACATAAAACGCCCCGTTGACCAGTATACCCGTGACCTCCTGCCAGGCCTCAATTGAATCTGTCGGAAGCGGCGTTGGTTTGAGGCCGGAAGAATTGTTGACAAGTATATCGATCGGGCCAATCTTGCGGTGGATCTGGGCAAACATACGCTTGACCTGTTCCCAATCGGAGATATCCGCCTGGGCAGTCAAAACAGAAACGCCGAACATCTTAGCCTCTT
>Ga0208689_1001476_pt1 | contig 12305 bp, 10 predicted proteins | sample June2015DPH_8_15_FD_184700 | JGI IMG/M metagenome (GOLD analysis project Ga0208689, IMG submission 184700) | Peatland microbial communities from SPRUCE experiment site at the Marcell Experimental Forest, Minnesota, USA - June2015DPH_8_150... | ecosystem: Environmental > Terrestrial > Soil >... | reverse complement strand
GTAAACGAGCGCGGCCGGGATGAGCAGGATGGAGAGTGTCTCCAGGAAATTGGAGAGCGGTGTCGAGTTTTCGAATGGATGCGCCGAGTTAACGTTAAAGAAACCGCCGCCGTTAGTGCCCAACTGTTTGATTGCAATTTGCGAAGCGGCCGGGCCGACAGCCAGCACCTGCTGGGTCTGCTGTACGGTAACCATGACCGGGTTGCCGGAGGCATCCTTGACCGGGTTGCCGCTGGCATCCGTCTGGGCCTGCTGGTAACTGGTGGGCTGCAGCAAGTCCGCCGTTTTATACTGGCTGAAGGTCTGCACCACGCCCTGGGAGACGAGCACCAGGGCTAGGACAAAAGCCAGCGGCAGCAGAATATAGAGCACGGAGCGGGTGAGATCGACCCAAAAGTTGCCAATGGTTTGGGTAGTATGGCGCATAATACCGCGGATCATGGCGATCAGGACGGCCATGCCGGTGGCGGCCGAGACGAAGTTCTGGGTGGTCAGCGCCAGCATCTGGGTCAGATAGCTCATGGTGGTCTCGCCGCCGTAGCCCTGCCAGTTGGTGTTGGTGGCAAAGCTGACGGCGGTGTTCCAGGATGAATCCGGGGTGACCGCGCCGAAGCCTTGCGGGTTGAGCGGCAGGAAACCCTGCAAACGCTGGAAGGCATATACAACCAGCAGCCCCAGGACGTTGAAGAGCATGACTGCGATGGCATACACCTTCCAGTTCATCTCTTCGTCCGGCTTCACACCGCACAGGCGATAGATCATTTTCTCGACCGGCCGCATGAGCGGGTCGAGAAAGGTGCGTTCGCCCTGGTAGACGCGCGCCATGAACCCGCCAAGCGGCTTGGCCAGGGCGATCAAGACAACCATGTAAAAGATGAGTTGCAACCAACTGAAGATGTTCATTCGAACCACTCCGGTTTCAACAGGGCAATCACAAGGTAGATGAACAGGACCAGTGTGATTATGCCGACGATGAGATAAAGTATGTTCATTTCTTCTTATCCTCCATCAGCCGCTCGCAGACAACGATGAATCCCCAGGATGCGGCCAGAAATACGATGGTCAGTCCGACGTACAAAAGGTCAATCATAGGAAACCTCCGGGATCAATCCCATTTTCTTCCAGCAATAAATATACACATTTCGCTGTCAAATTCGACACAATAAAGCACTGGAAAGCATCAAGAAACAATCAAATCCGCGTGGATTAACATAACCCACACATTCCCTGTAAGCGTTATTAGATCAGTCCTTGGAGACTGCCTCTTTGGCCTCGACCACCGACGAAAGGTCTTCTTTTCCAAGTTGAATATCAATTTCCGCGCCTAGTTCACTGAAAACCTCCTGGGAAATGACTCCATCCCGGTACAGACCAAGCAACGCGCTACGTTGGGCACGCAGCGCTTCCCGACGCGCAGTGTCGAGTTCCTCCGCTTCGAGGCCCGGGGTAGCCTGGATAGTCTGGCGGGCTTTATCTCTATAAACCAGAACTTGATTCTCATATTCAGGCCGTAGAATATCCCAAACATGGGTGGATAGTAGCCCTTCCTTATGGCGATGTTCAAGATGACTCAATGCCGCCCGCATGGATGTCAGGCGAGCATGGCTCTTTTCATATTCAACCTGTGATGGATCGCGGGTAATGATCCTCAACCGACGAATCAATGGACGCATCGTGGTACTTTGCACCAGCAGGGTGAACAAGACCACTCCGAATGCCATCAAGCGAAACTGGTCACGGTCAACGAAATTGGGCGGCAGGCTCAGGACCAGTGCCAGGGCGATAGCACCGCGCAATCCACCCCAATTCAAAACATGCTGCCAACGCCTTGGGATGGGGTCTGCCAATTTATTTAGAATCCATCCCAGGCCATAGACAACCACGGCACGTGCCACCAGGACTGCCAGGATGGCCCAAAGGACAGACGACCAGGAGGCAAGCAATGCCGGTATGTTGACTTGCAAGCCGAGCAATAAAAAAATTAGAGAGTTCGCCAGGAAGGCGACATATTCCCAAAAGTTGAACAGGACGATGCGGGTTGTTGGGCTCATGCCGCGCGGTCCAAGATTGCCATTAATAAGGCCGGCAGCTACCACAGCCAAGACACCGCTGAATTGCAGGCGCTCAGCCAGAAGATAGGAGCCGAAAGCCAGTACGGTCGTCAAGGTTGTCTCGATCAGGTAATCATCGACCCTGGCAATCAAAAGGGAAATTAGCCAGCCGAGCACAATGCCAATCAGCACGCCGCCGATCGAGACGCGCAGAAAATCGCCCAGGCTGGACAGCAGGTTGAAGTGTCCGGTCAGAGCAACGATCAGAGCCAAGTTAAAGAGGACAATGGCCGTCCCATCGTTGAACAAACTTTCCCCTTCGATCAACACAGAGAGGCGTTTCGGGACTGCGATTGAGCGAAAAATGGCGACAACCGATACCGGATCGGTCGCAGCAATCAGTGCGCCAAAAACCATGGCTGAAACCAGACCGAGGTTAGTCGCTAGGGTAAGTAACACGCCAATGATTAACATCGTCAGAATAACACCCGGTATAGCAAAAACCAAAATACTGGTAAGGTTACGACGCAAATCCTGGAAATTGATGTGAAATGCCGCCTCGAAAACCAGGGGCGGGACGAAGAGTGCAAGGATCAATTCAGGGGTCAGATTTATCTTTGCCGGGGATTGTAATGTAAGCAAAAGTCCTACAACGACCAGCGCCACGGTATACGGAATGGTAAAACGTCTGACCGCCAAGGCAACCACGGTCACGACCAGGAGCAATTCAATGACAATCGTTTCGGTGGAAAGAAACTGGCTCATGTTGCCATTTTGTACCAAAAATGCTCATTACGCCCACAAAAAAGTGCTTGGAGTTATCAAGAAATAGTCAAATTTCATCTGAATTGCTTGCGGCAGATAATTAAAAAGCTTGACGGCAGGTACCGGCAAGCTTTTTGGTTAACCGAGAGTCAAGGAAAGTTATTCTTCTTTGCCTTCTTCATCGCCGGGAGCAGTCTGGCGGGGGGCGCCGCCTACTTTGGGGGTAGTGGGCTTTTGATCGAGATACTGCTCGAGCAACGATTTGGCGTCCGGATGGTCGACATGCAGGGCTTCATTGTAGTCCCCGGCAACTGCCGGCGGGTCGTAGCGCACCGGACGATTGACGCCGAAGAACTGCCAGAAACGGGCAATGGCCACGAGCAGGCTGTAGCGATATTCCTGCATCTTGAGGGCCTGCCATTCGACGATGGAGGCCATGGCGCCGCGGATGCGCGCTTTATCACGCACGATGCGGTGGATCTGTTTCGGATCCCGGTAGCCAAGCGGAGACAGGATAACCAGGTGCGCCGAAATGAACAAAACGCTGAAGGAAATCAACCGCACCCAGCCGCCTTCTTCCCACTTCCCGATGATCTGGAAGACCCAGACTGAAGCTGCCAATATGGCTACGAATAAAGCCGCATACCCGCCCCAACGGCGCACCCAACCTTTTAAGGTCCTTAGAATGTGCTGCCGCATGGCCAGGCCCATGATCGTTATCGGTATAAATACCCCCACACCATAGAAGGGCGCCGCGACATCCGTCCTACCTTTGACCAGTAACATGATGATGACAGCCAGTCCAAAAGTGATCGTCACGGAGCGGGTAAAGGTGCCGCGTTTATCCCGATAGATGATGACTTCGGGGATTTCCCCGATGGCCACATCCCGCCATTCGGTGGCCTGGGCATCCTGAAAAGCGGTCATCGAGGCGATAGCCAATAGAACAACCGCCAGGCTCTGATAGACCCAGTAGAGCAAAGTTCCGCCCGGAATTTGCCCAAAGCCGATCCAGGCCAGGTTCCCGACCAGCGTACGGCCAAGGGTGCCGTCAAAGACGTTGAAGTGGATCGCAAAACCGGTCAGTACAATGGTTGTTGCCCCACCATAAAACAGAAAGGCAGTCTGCACGAAGCGGCCAACGCCGGTCTTCCCGCTGTAGAAGCTCCAAATTTTATTGAGGCGGGGCAGTTGCTTCTTGCCCCATTTAACCAGTGGAACGTCTTCATTGATGACAAACTGGATGCCATTGGACATGGCTTCCAACCCGGTCAAAGCCACCATGCCTTTCATGGAACCTGTCAGGAGATGGTAGAGGGCATCCGCCACGGTGGCTGGTTGGGTAGCAGCGATCGCAGGAGCGGCCGCCACGCCGTTATGGACGGCTGCGATCAAGCCCCCCCAGTCCACAATGGTAAGCATAAAGAAGACTGCCAATAACGCAAAGCTTACAAAGGCTGACTCACCGCGGCCGCGGATGGTGAGATACCAGGTTATTGCAGCCAGGACTGCCCCGATGGCAAAGTGCCAGTACCAGGGTGCGGTACCGTAGGAATTCGTTATGGAGAGAAGTTGATCGGAACCGGAAAGGGCTGAAACCACGATTGTCAAGACATAATCTTCGATGAGTGTAACTGCAACCATCAGGCTGAGGGTCGGTTTCAGGTAGCGCATGGAGGCAGTGTAGGAACCGCCGCCTTCGTTAAAGGGGGCCAGCGAATACATATACAGTATGCCAAAACAGATATTGGCAAAGGCAATTACGCCCGCCCCGATGTAGCCCCATTTTTGTAAACCATAGGGCCACAGGACGCTCATAAGTTCGCCGGTGCCATAAAAGTAGGAAGTAAAGAAATCTGCGCCAAACAGGGCCAGGGCAGCCAGCATGGCAATCTGCCCGGCACCATGAATCTGGGCCTGGTCCTTCTTTTCGCGCGGAGAAATGCGCAAAGCGATTACGACAACGACGATAAGAATTCCAATTGAGAAAAAGCTCATTTTATCTTTCCGTTTTTTGGGATTTCAGAATCTTATTAGCTTGTCTTTAACCGGTAGCCGACACCCGGTTCAGTCACGATGTAGCGCGGCCGGGATGGATCGGTTTCGATCTTACGGCGCAGGTTGCTGACATTGACCCGCAGTAGATGCGAATCTTCCTCATCTTTGGCGCTTTCGTTACCCCAGATGGAGTGGATCAACTGCTCGTGGGTCAGAACTTTCCCGGCATGCTGGACCAGCAGGCGCAGGATGTCGTATTCGGTGGGAGTCAGGCTGACGGTTTGGCCCTGTTTAACGACATTCCGCCGGGCCAAATCAACCAGCAGATCGTCTTTCTGAAAGACCGGCGCCGACTCGGATTGGGCTGTGCGGCGCAGAGCGGCCCGCATTCTGGCGGTCAGTTCACCCACGCCGAAAGGCTTGGTCAGGTAATCATCCGCACCGGCATCCAGGGCAGCAATCTTGTGCTCTTCCTGGTCACGTACCGAGACTACGATGATGGGGATCTGGGTCCATTCGCGCAGGCGGCGGGTCACTTCCAAACCGTCCATATCGGGCAGTCCCAGGTCCAAAATGATCACATCTGGCCGGCCAGTTACGGCCATTGCCAGAGCTTCCTCCCCGGTGGCTGCTTCCAGCACGGTAAATTGGCCGCTCAAGGAAGCGCTCAGGAAACGCCGGATGGGGCGCTCGTCGTCCACCACCAGAATACGGAGCAATGTTCCAGTCATTTATTTTAGTTATTGAGGCACATGTCAAGCATATGGCAAAATCAGCGGCAAAGGCTTCAAGAAAATGTCAACGTGCCATTGTACAGATAGACTCATCAAGCACCCGGCAAAATAGAGGCAAAAGGCTTCAAGAAAGTGTCAAGATGATGGAATTCCGCTTCCCCCAAGAGATATGCAAGCATCGAGATAAAAACTTCCGCCGCGGCTCGCGCGAGCCGCGGCGGAAGAATATTGCATTTTCAGGCTGATCCGCCGAGAATAGATATTAAATCGCTTGTCCCTTGAACTGGCTGAGGTAAAGGTGGTGGTAGAAACCTTTTTTATCCAGCAGTTCCTGGTGGGTACCCTGTTCGACAATCTCGCCATTGTTGATCACAAGCACATGGTCGGCATCCCGGATGGTGCTGAGGCGGTGGGCAATGACAAAACTGGTACGCCCAGCCATCAGACGCAGCAAGGCTTTTTGGATGCGGGCCTCGGTGCGCGTGTCCACGCTGCTGGTGGCCTCATCCAATATCAAGATGGATGGATCGGCCAGGATGGCACGCGAGATCGAAAGCAACTGGCGCTGTCCCTGGCTGAGATTGCTGGCGCGTTCAGAGAGCATGGTATCGTAGCCATGCGGCAACTGGCGGATGAAATGGTCGGCGTCCGCCATTTTGGCAGCTGCGACCACCTCTTCATCGGTAGCATCCAGCCGTCCAAAGCGGATATTCTCCATGACAGAGTCAGAGAATAGGAAGGTATCTTGCAAGACCAGGCCGAGTTCATGCCGCAGATCGTCCTTGCGGACTTGGCGGATATCTTTATTATCGATGGTAATCCTGCCAGCATTGATCTCATAGAAACGCGTCAGCAGATTGATGATGGTGGTCTTGCCAGCCCCGGTCGGACCAACCAGGGCAAAGATTTGCCCGGGCTTGGCTTCGAGGGTCATGTTCTTGAGGATGGGGACGCCCGGCCGGTATTCAAAATTGACGTTCTCGAAGCGCACATCTCCATGGACCGAGGAGAGCGGGACCGCCTCCGGACCATCATCCACCTCAGAAGGCGTATCAATAATCTCGAACACGCGTTCCGCCCCGGCCAGGGCAGCCTGGATGGAGTTATACAGGTTGGCCAGCTGGCGCAGCGGGTTGGTAAAGTTCTGCCCGTAGCTGATGAAGGTGGCAATGAGGCCGATACTAACCAGATTGCGCAGGGCCAGCCAGCCGCCCAGTCCGGCCAGGACAATCACAAAGAAATTGCCCAGTACCGTAGTCAGCGGCATCAACAGCAGGGCATACGAATTGGCATAAACGCCAGCCTTGAAAACATCCTGGTTGCTGGCGCGGAAGGCATCGATCACCGACTCGTTCCGGCAGAATGCTCTCACTACTTTCTGGCCACTGATCGATTCTTCCATGACTCCGTTCAACTCACCGAGATGTTTCTGGAGTTGCTGGAAACCTTTGCGGGTATATTTGGCAACAAACTGGGTAAACCAGAACATGATCGGGACAACCAACAGGGAGGCCAGCGCCAGCCAGCGGTCCAGGACGAACATGGCAATCAGGATCCCGACCATGGTTAGAACGCTGGCAAGCAGGGAAGTCACATTTTGAGAGACAGCTTGGTTAATGGCGTCGATATCGTTTGTCAGTCGGCTCATCAACTCGCCGGCCGGGTTGCGGTCGAAAAATGCGATTGGCAATGTTTGCAGGTGAGTGAATAGGTCCTTGCGCATTTGTTTCAACGCCCGCTGGGAAATGCCGGCCATGACCCAGTTGGCAATGGCCTGGAACAGGTTGTTCAACAGATAAACTGCCAGCATTAATAGTGCTATCCTGGCCAGTCCAGCAGCTTGTTTGGTGGTAATGAAGCGGTCAATGGCCTGACCCATCAAGTAAGGGCCGATCAGACCAAGGACGGTATAGATGAGAACCAGGCCGAAAACGATCAGCATGCCGGTTCTGAATGGCAGGAGAAAACGCAGCAGGCCCTTTACCGCCCGGAGCGGGTCTTTCGCCTTTTCAATTTTGCCGGGGTCGGATGGTCGACGGGGCGTCATCATCGAACGGATATTGCTGGTTGAAGCGCCGGATTGGAAGCTCATTTGACCACACTCCCTTCCAGGACCTTTTCCGGTTCATCCGCATGGATTCCGTTCCCGTTGCCCAGTTGCGATTCGTAGATCTCCTGGTAAATGGGACTGGTAGCCAGGAGTTCTTTGTGCGTGCCCTGCGCAACTACACGCCCCTTATCGATAACGATAATCTTGTCTGCATTCAGGACGGTGCTGATGCGTTGAGCCACCACGAAACTGGTGTGAGAGCGTATATTTTTTTCAAGAGCATCCTGAATTTTTATTTCGGTTTCCACATCCACTGAACTGGTGCTGTCGTCCAGGATCAGGATCTTGGGCTGCATCAGCAGCGCCCGGGCAATGGCGATGCGTTGTTTTTGGCCTCCGGAGAAATTGGTGCCGCGCGCCTCGACATGACTATCGTAACCCTGGTCCAAGTGCATGATAAAGTCATGCGCCTGGGCCGCTTTGGCGGCCGCCACTACCTCTTCATCACTGGCCTGTGGACGGCCATAACGGATGTTATCGCCTACCGTACCGGAGAACAGGATGGTCTCCTGGGGCACGCTCGCAACCTGAGCGAGCAGGGTATCCTGGCTGATCTCCCGGACATCTAACCCATCGAACAACACCCGTCCGCCAGAAACATCGTAAAAGCGCGGGATCAGATCGATCAAGCTTGACTTTCCAGAGCCGGTTGCACCCAGAATGGCGACAGTCTGCCCGGGTTCGGCGGTCAGGTTGACTGCTTCCAGCACGGGTTCGTCCCCATTGCCATTATAGTGAAAGTTCACATTTTCGAAGACAACCTTTCCGGAGGCATGCTCGGGTAAAGCCAATGCATCCGGAACATCCTGGATTTCGGGGACCGTATTGAAAATCTCATTGACGCGCCTGGCCGAGGCCAGCCCGTTGGCCCAGTTATTGGACAGGTTGGCCATCATGGTAAGCGGAGTCATGGTGGTAAGCAGGTAGTTGGTGAAGGCCACGATCGCACCGATGGTCAGGGTGCCATAAATGGACTGAAAGCCGCCAGCCCAAATGACAACGACCATGCCGATATTCACACAGACTGTCAAGGCCGGGGACATGCTGGACATGAACTGCATCACCCGTACCGATTCGTCGGTGTAATTCTTGTTGGCCGACTCGAAGCGCTGGCCTTCATAATTAGCACGCACAAATGCCTTGACCAGGCGCACTCCAGCAACATTTTCCTGCAGGACGGAGTTCAGCCGGTCTAGTTTTTGCTGCACAATGCGGAAGAGCGGCTCCATTTTCCGTGTGAAAAAAACGAGTATGGCGGAGGTGACCAGCAGCAGTGGGAGCATGGTCAACGCCAGGATGGGGCTGGTACTGACCATCAGGATCAGACTACCGATCATCAATAGCGGGGCGCGCGTGCCGATGCGCAACGACATCTGGGTGAGAGTCTTCAAGGCTGCTACATCGCTGGTCAGGCGCACCATCAACTGGCCGGTATTTTGGCGGTCGAGGTTGCCGAAAGAAAAGGTCTGAATCTTGAGGAAAAGGGCATCCCGCAGATCGCGTGCCACGCTTTCCCCGACCTGCACGGACAGGACGCTGTTACCTACGGCGATCACGGTACTTAATACGGAGAGACCAAGCATTATCAGCGAGGTCTGGATGACGACCGCCTGGTTGTGTTTTTCGATGCCCTGGTTGATGATGCGCTCGATCAGGAGCGGGATGGACAGGTCCATGATTACCAGCGAGGACAACAGAATCAGAGCGACGGTGGCACGTCTCCAGTAAGGTTTAACGAATGGAAGTAGTTTTTTAATTTCGGATAGCATGCTTTAATCACCTGTAAATTGCTATTCAACCGGCCCGACAAATGTGTTGGCGAGAATTTCCATGGCGCAAGTGAGGGTTTTCAAATCCATTTCTGTAAGGGAGACCATCCGGTTCTTCATCCAGGCCCGGTTTTTTCCCCAGATGGTATCCAGGAGCGCATTGCCTGCTTCGGTCAACTCGAGCGGAATGTTGCGCCGGTCCAGGGCATTCTGGTGCCGGCAGATGAGGCCGCGCGCCACCAGGATGTCGACCGCCTGGCTGACTGCCGAGCGGCTGATCTGCTTCACCTCTGCCAGTTCGCTGACCGAGGTGAGGCCTCTGCGAATGTGCCGCAGGATATGGAACTGCTCGACGCTGATGTCGTAATGTTCCAACGCAATGGCGCGGACATTCGCTTTGACCCGGTTCCAGACAGGCGGGATCGTGCTCCAGAACGCCTCAATGGCGGCTGGGATCAACTGTTCAGTTGTATTATCGGTTACCAGCATATTTGCCTCAATATTTAGTTTAATAGTTAAATAGTTTAGTTACTTAACTAGTATAATTCCCCCGCATGTTTCTGTCAATACCGACGGACAAAATGTTGTTTTTTGAAAACGGATTCCACGTTTGAAGCGTGAAATCCGTTTCCCCCGACTGAAAGCAATAACCTGCATTTCAGGCTATATTTCAGGGTTTGAGGTCGCTTCATCCGGTAAGGGTAAATGGATGACTATTGTGGTTCCTTCGCCCGGTTTACTCTCGGCCCAGATGCTGCCGCCATGTTTTTCAACAATCGATTTTGCGATCGCAAGGCCCAGGCCTGAACCGCCTGCATTGCGCTGGCGGGAAGGATCCGACCGGTAGAACCGTTCAAAGACAAGATCAATTTCGTTTTCCTCAATCCCTGGACCACTGTCCTGCACCCTCAACTCCAAGTCATCAGCGACCACCCGGGCAGACAGTAATACACGCCCACCCTCTGGTGTATAAAGCAGGGCGTTGTCCACCAGGTTGCTCACAACTTGAACCAACCGGCCTGGATCTGCAGAGATCTCAGGAAGATCGGGGTCCATACGCAGATCAATGGTAATATTCTTGCGGGCAGCTTGCTGCTTATGCATGCTCTGGACCTTTTCCAGCAGTCTATTCGGAAAAACCCGTTGAAACTCGATCGGGAGCTCGCCCGCATCTGCCCGGGAAAGTGTGCGTAAATCTTCGATCAGGCCATCCAATCGTTCGACTTCGTCGCGTATGATCTCGAAAGATTCTAACGAGGGGGCCAGGACACCATCATGGACGGCTTCCGCATGGCCCATGATTACACTGACAGGCGTGCGTAATTCATGCGCAATATCAGCGGTCATCTGGCGACGTAATTCCGTTGAGCGTACCAAAGCGGAATTCATCCGATTAAAGGAAGCCGCCAGTTCACCCAACTCATCGCGGCTGCGGACGGGCACCTCCTGCTTCAACTGACCGGCTGAAACCGCATGCGTGGCAGCGGTCAATTCGCGGATAGGACGTGTCAGAGTTCGGGAAAGCAGGAAAGCCAGCAGCAACCCCACGGCAATGACGCCTATCGCGCTCAGCGTAATCACCTGCAACACGTGATTCAGGAAATCCGATTCAGCCGGGTTTACGTTAATGGTGGGCTGCCTGGTAACCATGGTCCCAACGACTATCCCATTTACTTTTATTGGATTGCCATTTCGAATGTCCGTTACTGGCAGCAGGTCGCCAACATTATCCCCAATCCCTGCAAGAACAACATGATCGGTGCTATCCACCAGGGAAAAAAACCGCCCGCCTCCGGAAAACAAGCGCGGTGGGGCAGCCTGTCCTGGGGCTTGCAGTGCGGCATCAACACCATTCCAGGTGCCGTTTTTACTATAGTAATCAGTCAATTCAGTAATAAGGGTATTCCGGTTTTGCGTAAATAAATAACTCCTGAATTCCCTCTCGGTTAACCAACGGGCGGATAACACAATCAGCAAGACGCTTAGCATGCTGATGGCCAAAAAAGCAAGCAATAATTTAACGGTGATCGAACGCATTTCTATTGCCTGACGAAGCGATAGCCCACACCATAGACCGTTTCGATATAGTGGGGTAGGCTGGGGACCAGCTCGATCTTGGCGCGCAGGTTCTTGATGTGCAGATCGATGGCGCGTTCGTAGCCTTCGAAGCGGACACCCTGCAATAGGTCGAGCAGATCGAGGCGGGAGTAGACATGACCTGGCGTGGACATCAATGCAGCCAGCAGATCGAATTCGGAGGGGGTCAGATCAACATACCGATCCGCCACCTGCACCGAATGGGCACCCCGATCCAGAACGATATCGGAGGCGTGCAGCACCTTTCCGACCGGTTCCTTTTTACCGCTGCGCCGCAGCACCGCCTTCACGCGTGCCATCAATTCCCGCGGGCGGAACGGTTTGGTCAGGTAGTCATCGGCACCCGCCTCCAGCCCAACCACTTTTTCGTCACTGTCCACCCGGGCGGTCAGCAGGATGATGGGAGTATCATTGTCCGCCCGATAGCGGCGCATAAATTCATACCCATCCATTTCAGGCATCATCAGGTCGAGGATGATCAGGTCAGGTTCCTGGCGTTCCGCGACCGACAACGCTTCGCGCCCATTGGAGGCGGTCACCACCCGGAACCCGCTCTGGGCCAGGTAGGTTTCGACCAGGGAGACCAGGCGGGCTTCGTCATCCACTACCAGGATAGTCTTTGCTGCTGTCATTCTTTGGCCTTTTCTGCAAGGCTGCTCATTCCAGTATATCTAATCTTGCAAAGAAACAGATGTTTTTCAAAAGGGCAATCCCATTCGTTGGACAAATGGGATTGCCCGGTTATTTCAGGGTACTATGACCCGGCGGTCTTCTGCAGGTA
>Ga0208689_1001473_pt1 | contig 12315 bp, 6 predicted proteins | sample June2015DPH_8_15_FD_184700 | JGI IMG/M metagenome (GOLD analysis project Ga0208689, IMG submission 184700) | Peatland microbial communities from SPRUCE experiment site at the Marcell Experimental Forest, Minnesota, USA - June2015DPH_8_150... | ecosystem: Environmental > Terrestrial > Soil >... | reverse complement strand
GCTGGGGTTTTCCTGAGCGGCGCTTCCAGCGCGGAAGGGAGCGCCGCTAGAGAGTTGAGAAAGCCAGGGCCTGATCGAGGTCCTGGATCAGATCCTCCACTGCTTCTATGCCTGCCGAGAGCCGCACCAAACCTTCAGTAATGCCGATGGCCAGCCGCTGCTCGCGTGGAACTGCCCGGTGGCTCGTGGACGCGGCATGAACAATTAGCGAGCGGGTGTCGCCGAGGCTTGCAGCGCGGGCAAAAATCTTCACCCCATCCATGACTTTCTTTCCGCCCTCATATCCGCCTTTCACTTCAAAACTCATCATGGCCCCAAAAGCCTTCATCTGCTTCTTGGCTACATCGTGACCGGGATGGTTGGGCAAGCCCGGGTAGTTCACCCGCTCAACCCGGGGATGGTTAGCGAGAAACTCTGCAATCTTCCGGGCATTGGAGCATTGAGCAGGCACGCGGAGATGGAGTGTGCGGATGCCTCGCAGAATCAGCCAGGCATTGAATGGACTGAGGCATCCGCCGAAGTCGCGAATGATTTCTTGATTGAGATGGTGAACGTAATCTTTGGGGCCGATCACCGCCCCACCCATGGCGTCGCCGTGACCGCATAGGTACTTGGTGGCGGAGTGAACGACGACCGTCACACCCATCTTCAGAGGCTGCTGGAGAGCCGGTGAAGCAAAGGTGTTGTCAATCATGGAGGGAATGCCGCGCGCGCGGGCGAGTTGCGCGAGAGCCGCAATATCGAGGATCTCGAGGATGGGATTGCTGGGAGTTTCGAAGTAAATCAACTTGCTGTTGGGCCGAATAGCCTTTTCGAACTCTTCGACACGCGTGGACTGAACAAATGTGGTGGAAACGCCCAGGCTGGGGAGTTTCTTGTTGAGGAAGTCGTACGCCGCCCCGTAGAGCGATCGCGCCGCTACTACGTGGTCACCCGCTCGGACGTATCCTAGGATGGCCGAGGAGATGGCGGCCATCCCCGAGGAAAAAGCCTGGGCGGCTTCGCCGCACTCCAGCGCGGCCAGTTTTTCTTCCAGCGCGTGCACGGTGGGATTACCGTAACGCGTGTACATATAACCGGGCTTCTCGCCACCGTATACGGCGGCCATCTCATCCGCATCGGCGGATACAAAAGTCGTGGATTGATATATGGGCGTGTCGAGGGCTCCGGTCACACGGCACGGGGATTCCCCGGCGTGGACCGCCAAGGTCTCAAACCTATAACCTTCCTTCATTAGGCACCTCTGTGGGCAGTCATCGTGCTCCCTTGTTCGGATCTTGAGCAGCCTGCTGCAAAAGCGTATTAGGGTGTCATTCTACACGAAGAAGTCAGGGGTCAGAAGTCAGGAATCAGAATAAAGGCTTTCGGATATCAGGTGACAGGCATCAGGGAGCAACGGGTTTGGGGAAGCACAACCCGCCTGCCAACTGCCTACTGCCTACTGCCAACTGCCTACTGCCTACTGCCTACTGCCAACTGCCTACTGCCAACTGCCTACTGCCAACTGCCCTCTGCTTACTGCCTACTGCCTACTGCGTACTGCCCTCTGCTTACTGCCTACTTCAGGGTGCGGAACAGGCGGAGTACGTCCAGCCGATGCTGCTCGGCGTCAAAGACGGGGAGCGAGCCGCGATTCCATCGCACCACGATGTCGGCCTGGGCGGGCTTCACATGCGCCACCCCCGGGGGTGTGGCGTAGGCGCGGTCACCCATCATGATATCGCCCGCCCGGACGGGGATGCGCCGCAGCGAAGCGGGCGCTACCATGGCAAGCCAAGAACCGGAAATCCCGCGACTTCCGCTCGGGCGGCATCCTCGGCAGCCTTTCTGCGGCTCGCGGCAATCTGGTGGCGTTCTTTCGCCGGACGCCGGCGAGCCTTGCATCCGAAGGCCCTGGAGTTGGGGCCGAGCGCCCATCCGGTGGTGGCAGGACCGCCGCCACAAAAACAGACCACACCTCTGCCCGACGATGAGGTAAGTAGCAGGTCAGTGGGTTGTGTGTTAGGATTCAAGTACTGGCATCCGCGGCGCGATCTGAGCTGTTCGTAGTCCGGCTTGATGCTCGGTCGAGATGCACGCGGTTGCAAAGCAAGGTACGGGGAGTGCCCCGGGATGAATTCTATAGGTCAAACAGTTGCCGGAAAGAGCGAGCAGGCGTACCCCGAATGGGCGAAGCAGGCGCGAAAGAATCGTCTGCCCAGGAACATGGAGGAGTATTTGCAGTCCTGGGCGGATTTCTTCGATCATTACGCTTCCACAGTCGAAAAATGGCGGCGCAGGAACGCAGGGTACCACCGCGCACTGTCATCATTGGCTCGCTTCCATGTTCCGGAAGGGTCGAGTGTACTGGAGGTTGGAAGCGGGACGGGCGATTTGCTCGCCGCTACGCGACCCCGGCGTGGTGTGGGCATTGATATCTCCGGTGAGATGGTCCACTTGGCACAGAAAAAGTACCCGGATCTGGAATTTCACCAGATGGCGGCGGAGAAACTGGACCTGGGGGGCGAGAAGTTTGATTACATCCTTCTCTCGGATTTGACCGGCTTCCTCTTCGATATCCGGCTGGTCTTGGAACGGCTCCGGGCCGTGTGCCATTCGGAGACGCGCGTCGTGATGCACTGGCACAGCCGGGCGTGGCAACCGATTCTGGTTGCGGCGGAAAAGCTTGGCCTAAAATACCCACAACCCCTGCTCAATTGGACCACGGTGGACGACATCAAGAACCTTCTTCACCTCACGGACTTTGAGGTGGTTCAGACCCGCAGACATATCCTGATGCCCAAGCGATTCCCACTGCTAAGCACGCTGGCTAATCGGTACTTGGCGCATCTGCCGTTGTTGCGTCATCTGTGCTTGACCAACTGGATTGTGGCTCGGCCGCTGCACCTTGAGGATCGAACCCCGCCGCGGGTCTCAGTGATCTGTCCGTGCCGGAATGAAGCAGGCAATATTCAGCAGATTGTCGAGCGGCTGCCCGCCTTGGGAGCGCAGACGGAACTGATCTTGGTCGAGGGCGGTTCCAAGGATGATACCCTGGCGGTCTGCCGCAGGATCGCCGCCTCCATGCCGGAAAAGAAGATTACCGTGCTCGTCCAGGAAGGCCGAGGCAAGGGCGATGCGGTGCGACTGGCTTTTTCGCGTGCCAGCGGCGATATGCTGATGATTCTTGATGCGGACGTCAGCGTGGCGCCGGAGGATCTAGTGTACTTCTACGAAGCGCTGATGAGCGGCAAGGGGGAGTTCATCAACGGCTGCCGCTTGGTCTACACCATGGACCCCAAGGCCATGCGCTTCCTCAACCTGCTGGGAAATCGCTTCTTCGCCCTGTTGCTGAGCACCCTCATGGGCCAGCCGATCAAGGACAGCCTCTGTGGCACCAAGGTCCTCTGGCGGTCCAGATATGAGGAAATAGCGCGAGGCCGGGCCTATTTTGGGCAGCTTGACCCTTACGGTGATTTCGATCTCCTGTTTGGCGCGGCCAAGCTGAATCTGAGGATCATCGAGATGCCGATTCGGTATAGGCAACGAACCTATGGAGCCCCCAACATCAGCCGCTTTGCGGATGGCTGGCTCCTGCTGCGCATGTCGGCCAAGGCCGCAGCGAAACTCTTCTTCATCGCCTGAATTCACCGATCATGTGGAGCGCGCTGCCGCGGTCATCCGATCTGGACTTTGTTCAAGGGCACCGGAGCGTCTGGGAGGCTCGCCCCGAATTGCGCTCCGTTTATCAGGAGTTTTTTTGCCGAGCTGTTGCGGGTGGTCCAGGGGCGAGCACCGATTGTGGAGCTGGGCGCCGGGCCCGGATTCTTTAAAGAGTACTATCCCGGATTGATTTCCACCGACGTGGTCCCGACCCGCTGGGTGGACGTGGTTTGCGATGCTTGTGCCCTGCCGTTCCCATCAAAATAAGCTGGCCCAGCATTACCATCGCGAACCCGGGACACTGCGACTGGCACGACAGGAGCCCTTCCTGGGATTACCCTATTTGGCGACTTTCGGGTTCAAGCGCACTCGCCCACTGCCGGGGAGTTTGATCCGCGCGGCGCGGTGCTTGCCTGCGCGCCCGTGCTGTTCCTGTTTGCACGGGCGCCGCACGAAGTGACCTTTAACATCCTCAAGTATCCCACGCTTTACCGCCGATTAAATTGGGAAGGATGCACCGCCCACGACATCGGCATCGTCACCGATTGGGTCAACAGCTCGCCCAGCCTCCTGCTCGTTCTGTTAGCGTTGGCCGGTCTCTTCTTCATTAAGAAGAGCGAATTCGACCCCGCGCGGCGGGCGGAGTTTCGCTTATGCCTTTGGCTTGTTGTGAGCGTCGGCGTACAGAACATCTTTGCGCATCCGACCTTCCCGCAGTATTTCGTTTTTATGATCCCGTTCCTCGCCGTGCTGGGGGTCGTTGGGTTCTATGCCGTGGTTGCGCGTCTGGGTAATCCGGGCCGCCTGCGGACTACGGTGATCCTGCTGATGGGCATAACAGCCCTGTGCTTGGGCAACACTTTCTACGATGATCGCGACGACACCACTTGGCGTCAACTCGAGCAGGTTGCGAACAAAGTGAAGCAGGTGACTCCGAAGGGCGCAGCGCTCGCTGCACCCGAGCACATCTACTTTTTGACGAACTGGCCCGTACCCCCTGGCATGGAACACGAAGATGCTCATAAGCTCAAGTTGCCTCCAGCCGAGAACGCCAGGCTTCACATCCTGCCGAAGGCAGAATTGGATGAGCGGATCAAGTCGGGCAACTTTCCCACCACCGTGGTCTGCTCCGACGACGACTTTGTCAGCCATGTGAAAGATTGGCACGTTTACTCCCAGAGCGACGAAATTGGCGAGTGTACAGTGTTCTGGAAGTGGGAAAAGAAGGACCTTGCGCCGTCGCCGAAGCCGTAATCCACTCACCTGTTCGCACGTTGGCCTGCAGCATCCGCCAGCTCCGCAGGAGCGGCAGGATTTAGCCCACGGTGCTGCCTCAGCCTCCCCGATGACGCTAGTGGATCGGAGAAGCCGTCGCGGCGGTTGTGCCCTGATGGTAGTTCGGATAAGGCGGCTTGTGGTGAGTGGGAATAGGATTTTTCTCGAGATCCGACAGCACCACCTGGACGGCTCTTTCCAGTTGGGGATCGTGCCCGTCGCGCACCGCTTTGGGATCGAGTTCGACCTCCACGTCAGGCGCCACGCCGTGATTCTCCACTTCCCAGGCGTTATGGGGAGTCCAGAAACCGCGGCTGGGCGCCGTCACCCTCCCTCCGTCCATCAGCGACTCGCCCGGACCGAAGAATCCCACCAGCCCGCCCCAGGTGCGCTTCCCCACTAGGGTGCCGACGCGGGCTTGCCGGAAATGCCACGGCATGGCATCGCCGCCTGAGCCCGCGTATTCATTGATAATCATGGCCTTGGGCCCTTGGATCAGACTCACCGGCGTCGTCATATCTTCGCCGTCGCGCGTGGTGCGGTAATTCATGAGCGTCCGCCGCAGGTAGTCGAGAATATAATCCGTATTCGTGCCGCCATGGTTGAATCGCTCATCCACTATCGCTCCTTGCTTCCCGGCTTGGGAAAAGAAATAGCGGTTGAAATACGTATATCCCCCACTCGCCGTATCCGGCAAATAGATGTAGGCCAGGCGCCCTTGGCTGAGCTGGTCCACCTTGCGCCGGTTGGCTTCGATCCAGGCCCGGTTGCGCAGTCCCCTTTCACTCTCCACGGGAACCACGGTCACCTCGCGTGAGCCGGCGCCGCTGGGGTCCGGTCCCACCCGCAGGACCACGGACTTATCAGCCGTCGCTTCGAAGAAGCTATACACGTTGTCGCTGCCCCGCACTTCACGGCCGTTCACCGCCAGCAGGTATTCTCCCTCGGCTACATTCACGCCCGGCTGCGTCAACGGCGCGCGCAGTTGCGGATTCCAGTTTTCGCCGTCATAAATGTGCGAAAAGCGGTATCGGCCGTTCTCGATTTTGTAGTCCGCGCCCAGCAGTCCGACGGGGATACTCTTCACTTCCGGCCCTTCACCACCGGACACAAACAAATGTCCCACGGAGAGTTCGCCCATCGCCTCTTGAAAGACGTAATTCAGATCGGCGCGCGACGCGACTCCCGCAAGGTAGGCCTCGTACTTTTTTTCCGTGGCCTTAAGGTCCAAGCCGTGGAAGCCGGGATCATAAAAGAAATCGCGCTCCAGCCGGAATGCTTCGTGATACATCTGCCGCCACTCCACCGGCGGATCGACGCGCACTTCCATCGCGGCGAGATTCAGGGCCTTCGCCCCGGGCGGCGTGCCGGCCGCTGGCGCAGGGGTTCCTCCCGGAGTCGGCTCCGGCGGCACGGGTGCAATGGCCCACGACTGCGGGGGAGCGGCGGTTGCACCAGACTGCGGCGCGCCGGCCAGCCGATACAGCATCTTCTCGCCATTGGCCGAAATGTAGAACGCCAGGACGTTCTCCAGCAATTTGTCGGTCTTTCGCGTCTTCAGATCAAACCGCTGCACAGTGAGCGTGCTGGGGCCGTTTGACGGCTCCACCGGGGGCCCTTCCAGCATATAGAGCACGCCCTCCTTTCCCGGCTTCAATTCCGAGTAGTTCCTTGCCGGAATCGGCAGCCCCAGAATCCGCTGGCCAATCTTTTCGAAATCCACTTTCACCGCCGGTGGCTGGTTGTCTTTTGGCGGGTTCTCTTTGCCTTGGCTTTCTGTCTTAGGAGGCTCGGGCTTCACTTCCTGCTCCTCATCACTCTCAGGAGCGAGCGGTGAAGGCAGGTCCTTGCGTAAGACGGCGATGTAGACGCTGCTGGTCACCCGCCGGTCTAAGCTCAGCATCGACGCATCAAGCGTCGGGCCCGCGTCGGTGCTGGCCAGAAAATAAACGTACTTGCCGCTCTTGTCGAAAACCGGTGAAAACGAATCGCTCATCCCATCCGTGACGCGCCGGCTCTCACCCCTCTCGAGAGAATACAGAAACACCGAACGCATGTGGCTCAGTTCCTGCTGCGTGTACGCCAGCCACTTGCTGTCCGGCGACCATGCCCCCCGGAAGATCTGCTGCGGCCCGGTAAACCGGTCATGAAACACCCGCACCGGCGTCTTCTTCTCCAGATCCACGTACCAGAGGTTCAGGCGCTTGTCGGTATAGGCGAGCTTCTTGCCGTCCGGCGACCACGTCGGAAAATAAAAGAACGACCCCGGACTCCCCAGATCGATCTTCTGCGCTTCACCCAGGCCATTCTGATCCTTGATGTACAGCGCGTACTCGCCCGACTCATCGGAGAAATAGGCAATGCGGCTCCCGTTGGGCGACCACGCAGGACTTCGTTCGTCAGCCCCCGGCGTATTGGTGAGGTTACGGATATCGCCTTTCTCGGAGGGGACAGTGAGGATTTCGCCCCGTGCCTCGAACACGGCCCGTAGTCCGGTGGGTGAGATGTCGGCGTCCTCGATGCGGCTTGCGACGTTGAGGTAATGCGGCCGCAACTCCGGCAGATCGCCTGTGACCTGGATATCGACCTTATGGGCTTTACCGGACTTCAGGTCGTAAAGAAGGATGGCCCCGAACTGCTCGATGACAATCGCGCCCGGCCCCGCGCTCGCATACTTGAAATCGAGCCCATCATTCTTGAGCGCCTGCGTGACGCGCTTCGACCTCGTGTCGTAACTGAACAACGATATCGGCCCCAGGCGGTCCGACAGGAAGAAGATGCGGTCGTCCACCCAGAGCGGGTTGAAGTCGTTCGAATTATCGCGCGGGATCTTGGTCACGCTCGAGTCCGACAACTGCGCGATCCAAATGGGCGAGGTGCCCCCGCCCCGGTAGCGCTTCCAGATCTCGAACGCGTGATCGAGCGGCACGTACGCGAGTTGGCTCCCGTCGGGCGAGTACGAACCCTCGGCGGCGATCGGCAAGGGCAGCTCCGCGGGGAATCCGCCGTCACGCGAGATCGTAAACAGCCGGTTGAAGTTCTCGTAGCTGTTCCGCGTCGAAGCGAACAGCACTTGCTTTCCGTCGCGCGTCCACCCCATAACCCGGTCCGGCGAGGGATGATAGGTCAGCCGCCGCGGCGCGCCTCCGCTCGCCGGAATGATGTAAACGTCGGAGTTTCCGTTGTAATCGCCCGTAAACGCAATCTCGCCGCCATCCGACGAGAATGCCGGCCGCGACACAGTCCCAATCCCTGCCGTGAGCCGCTGGGCGACCCCGCCTCCTCGCGCTACGGTCCACAAATCTCCCGCATAGACGAAGGCAATTTGCGTGGCGCTGAGGGTCGGATGCTGCAACACCAGCGGCGCTTGGCCGGAGGCCAAACCGACGCTCACCGTGACCAGAGCAAATAAACCGGCTACGAAACGGAACATGCCTGTAACCTCCTGTCGACTTACGCAAAGACAATTCCAACCAAGGCAAGTGTGTCGATCACATGCAGTCTGTCCATGGTGCTTCGGAATTTAGGTTCAACATCGCTAATGTAGCACAGGAACTTTACGGATAGGAATTATTGCGGACTACAGCTCCTGGCACCCGTGGGTATTCGCGAGCAAGCAAGAAGGAAGGCGTGTGATTGACTTGCCAGGGCTGGCGCAGAGCGCAGCTCTGGGTAGTGGTGTCATTTGGAATGGGGATCCACTCGAGCCCCCGGTCATTCCCGCGAAAGCGGGAATCCAGTCCGAGGACAGCACATTTCCAAAGGCTTGCGGAGTGGATTCCCGCTTTCGCGGGAATGACTGCGGCCTGGAGCGCCCGTGTCTCGGAAATGACACCACTACCCAGCTCCGCGGGCTTTAACAACCTGCGCCCAATCCGGTGTACAATGTGCGTCAGCCACTTTACTTTTTGGAGCCAACCTCATGAAGTGCAATCGTTTTGCCCTCACCAGTATCCTATGCATCTTTGCTGCTGCTGTGGCGAGCGCCCAACCCGCTGCGCCCGTAATAGAACTGATAAACGACAACGATCTGAGCGTCTGGCGCCAGCCCACGAACCTGTGGTCGATCGTCGGCGACGTGTTCTTGTCGCCCGACAACCCCAAGGCGCTGAGCTCGAAACCTGGCACCGGGATTCTGTTCAACGGCGGTCGCACCTCCGACATCGTGAGCAAACAGGAGTTCGGAGACATCGAACTGCACCTCGAGTTCATCATCTCTAGCCGCTCTAACTCCGGCGTCTATTTCATGGGATCTTACGAGCTGCAAATCTACGACAGCTTCGGCGTGGCGAAGGACCTCTACCCCGGTATCGAATGCGGCGGCCTTTACCCGCGCTGGATCAATGAAAAGGACGTCGAAGGCCATTCTCCCAATGTCAATGCCTCGTTACCTCCGGGCCAGTGGCAGACCTTTGATGTCATCTTCCGCGCCCCGCGCCTCAACGACAAGGGTGAGAAGATCGCCAACGCCGTCTTTGTCAAAGTCGTGCACAACGGGAAAGTGATCCACGACCACGTGGAACTCAACGGCGAGACCCGTGGCGGCTTTCCGGAAAGACCCATGGGGCCGCTTCGCTTGCAAGGCGATCACGGGCCCGTCGCCTTCCGTAATATTCGCATTCGACCCATGCCGCTTGAGCGCAAGGAGTGACTGGGGGGCGGATTCGCAGACTATTGGAGGTCAGTGCACCTGCTAAAGCACTATCCCGTTTTCGTAGTGGCGGGTTTACCCCGCCATCTTCGACTTACGATGGCGGCATAAAGCCGCCTCTACGCCTAGCCGCCATCCCGTTTTCGTAGCGGCGGGGGTTTACCCCGCCATCTGTCTCCCGACCGTGGCGGCATAAAGCCGCCGTTACAATGCCATCGTAATTTCAGATTGAACGGCACGAGCAACTGGCCAAAATCACATCCTAAGTCTGGCGCGTCTGCGAATTCCGCCACTTTCGCGCACTGCCATTAATACAAATCAAGAGGGCCTTATCAATTCGCGCCGGCGTGCCACAAAAGCGCGCGGCGCCCGCCGCTTTTACTTTTCGACGCGCCGCGGACGCACAAACCAAGTGCGCTCTGCCCCGAGCAGCACGGGCGTCTGAAGATGTGAAAGGATTTTGAAACGAACTTCTCACCACAGAGACACCGAGGCAGAGGAAACTGAAAAGAAAGGGCCTTTTCTCTGTCCCTCGGTGTCTCTGTGGTTAATGCAATCGGTTTTTTCACACGGGATCTTGCCCGCGAACGGGCAAGGCGAGTAGCAAGACACACGAGCGGGACGCTGTCCGGAGGCGGCGGTACTGATGTCATTTGGGGGAAGTTGGTTTTTCGCCCACGCTTGTGAAGGCAGTCATTCCCGCGAAAGCGGGAATCCAGTGGGAGGTTAGACTCATTAGCGCCGAGCAATTCTAGGCCAGACGGACTTGTACAGAGCGGTAGCGCCACTGTCGGCGCGTGGATTCCCGCTTTCGCGGGAATGACTGCACTCCAAATAACACGAGTACCGAGGGGGCAGGCCGTCCATGCTACGAGGGAAGGCTCCCGTTGGCGGGCCGAAGGGGACTCGATGTCTCTTGACAAACGGCAGAAGATAGGCTAGGGTAGTAGGTGGGATTGTGGAAGAAAAATGCCGAATTGTGAATGGTGAATGGTGAATTATGAATTGCCAGTTGCCTCCTTACTTCTGGCCAGCGCCGACTGCCTTCTGCTTACAGCCGACTGCCTACTGCGGTTGAGGGGGGTTGGCGGGACTCTTGCCCCGTTCTGCAGTCTACGACATCATGTCACCGCAGACAGGGAAAGAAAGAAGTAGTAAGTTTAAAAATTGACACAACGACGCAGGAATGTCTATGAAAACAAAGGACAGGCTTTCAACAACCCAGAGTGAAGCTGGAATCTTATAGAAAACAAAGGTAGTTACGCGCTGAAAACGGGAATGTTGTTGAAAACACAGGTAGTTAGTAGGTGGTAGATGGTAGGTGGGGGAAGAGCAGGAGTCAGGATTCAGGAGTCAGGAGTCAGAATGAGGAGCATCTGCATTCCGCCTTCTGCTTACTGCCGGCTGCCTACTGCGTTTGAGGGGAGTTGGCGGGACTCTTGCCCCGTTCCGAAGTCTGCGACATCATGTCACCGCCGACAGGGAAAGAAAGAAGTAGTAAGTTTAAAAATTGACACAACGACGCAGGAATGTCTATGAAAACAAAGGACCGGTGTTCAGCAGCCTGAGGCGAAGCTGGAATGTTATAGGAAAAAAGGTAGTTACGCGTTGAAGACGGGAATGTTGTTGAAAACACAGGTAGTTAGTAGGTGGTAGATGGTAGGTTGGGGAAGAACAGGAGTCAGGATTCAGGAGTCAGGATTCAGGAGTCAGGAGTCAGAATGAGGAGCATCTGCATTCCGCCTTCTGCTTACTGCCGACTGCCTACTGCGTTTGAGGGGGGTTGGCGGGACTCTTGCCCCGTTCCGCAGTCTGCGACATCATGTCACCGCCGACAGGGAAAGAAAGAAGTAGTAAGTTTAAAAATTGACACAACGACGCAGGAATGTCTATGAAAACAAAGGACCGGTGTTCAGCAGCCTGAGGCGAAGCTGGAATGTTATAGAAAACAAAGGTAGTTGCGTGTTGAACGCGGGAATGTTGGTGAAAATACAGGTAGTTAGTAGGTGGTAGATGGTAGGTGGGGGAAGAACAGGAGTCAGGATTCAGGAGTCAGGAGTCAGAATGAAGAGCATCTGCTCTCCGCCGGCTGCCTTCTGCTTACTGCCTACTGCCTACTGCGGTCGTAGGTGGTAGGTGGGGAAGAAGGGCTGATAGCTGACCCGCCGCGGCGGGAAGGCTGACAACTGACTGCTGAGGTGGCGCGCCTGGAGGGATTCGAACCCCCGACCTTCAGCTTCGAAGGCTGCCGCTCTATCCATCTGAGCTACAGGCGCGAGATTGCAGTTTACCCTAACTCGCTTGAAGAGGGAAGTGCCAGTATGCCACCAAAAATATTATAGATTTGACTTTGCCGCCCGACCGGTCGGACAATCAGCAGGATTGGTTCATTGAATCATTGGGTCATTGGGTCATCGGGTCATTGAGCCATTTAAGAGCAGGTGTGGACGTTAGTTCTTCGAGGCAATGATTCAATGACCCAATGATTCAATGACCCAATGACCCAATGACCCAATAACTCAATGATTCAATTCTGGAGGCGCGATGTCCGACCGAGTCTATATATTCGATACCACGCTGAGGGATGGCGAGCAATCTCCTGGCTGTAGCATGAATTTCCAGGAAAAGCTCGAAATGGCCCGGCAGTTGGAGCGCTTGCAAGTGGACATTCTCGAAGCTGGCTTTCCGATTGCTTCCCAGGGTGATTTTGATGCCGTGCGGGCCATCGCGGCGGAAATCAGGACGCC
>Ga0208689_1001472_pt1 | contig 12316 bp, 6 predicted proteins | sample June2015DPH_8_15_FD_184700 | JGI IMG/M metagenome (GOLD analysis project Ga0208689, IMG submission 184700) | Peatland microbial communities from SPRUCE experiment site at the Marcell Experimental Forest, Minnesota, USA - June2015DPH_8_150... | ecosystem: Environmental > Terrestrial > Soil >... | reverse complement strand
GAAATCTGGGAAACCCATAACAAGCTTGCCAGTATCCTGATATTTGTTCCCAAAGGGTGTATAAGAAATTGCCATAGGCCCCTAACCATATTTAGTGTCGTTTTTGACAACGGCGATCGGAATAGCGACCGGTATATCTCTACCTCGAGAGAAGTTAGTGCCAAAAATCACATGGTGGGCGCGCCTGGACTCGAACCAGGGACCTCGTCATTATCAGTGACGCGCTCTAACCAGCTGAGCTACGTGCCCATGTACACCATTTTGTTAAGTAGCAGTGGCGCGCTCAACTCGGGGTCCCCGCAAAATTTTATTTTGCGGAGTATTCTTACCAGCTGAGCTATAACCCCTCACAACAGGGGTATTCTAGCAGAAAAAGCCCGCTTTTTAAAGCAGGCTTTTTTGAAAACTGGGTAGTGCAGATCAAACGTCAAAAATGAACTTTCCCCTTTTAGAGTGCAACCGGTTAGTTCAACTCCGGCTGCGGGGATCAACCATACCTCGTGCTCTGCACGAGATTTATTACTTTACAGTTCACAATTCACATTTATTTAACAGTTGGCAAATGTCAAATGAAAAATTAATGCTAAATGGAAAATGCTTAATGCTAAATCCGTGTGTTAGCACGGGTTGAATATTCTCCCTAGAAAGGAGGTAATCCATCCGCACCTTCCGGTACGGATACCTTGTTACGACTTAGACCAAATCATCTCCCCTACCTTAGGCCGAAATAAATTCAGATTTCGGGTATTGGCGACTTTCTTGTCTTGACGGGCGGTGTGTACAAGACCCGGGAACGTATTCACGGTAGTATGCTGACCTACCATTACTAGCGATTCCGGCTTCATGCAGGCGGGTTTCAGCCTGCAATCCGAACTGGGACCGGCTTTGATGGGATTTGCTCCCCCTCGCGGGTTAGCTGCCCTTTGTACCGGCCATTGTAGCGTGTTTGTAGCCCAGGGTGTAAGAGAAATGACGACCTGACATCATCCCCTCCTTCCTCCCCGTTACCGGGGCAGTCTAGCCAGAAAAATCCAACTGACTATAAGGGTTGCGCTCGTTGATGGACTTAACCAAACATCTCACGACACGAGCTGACGACGGCCATGCATCATCTGTCACTGCGGCCCGAGGGCACTCTTTCCTTTCGGAAAGATTGGCAGGATGTCAAACCCTGGTAAGGTTCTACGCTTACCTTCGGATTAAACAACACGCTCCACCGCTTGTGCGGGTCCCCGTCAATTCCTTTATGTTTTAAGCTTGCGCTCGTACTCCACAGGCGGGATGCTTAACGCGTTAGCTTCGCAACTTGCAGGGTCGATACTGCAAACTGCTAGCATCCATAGTTTACAGCGTGGACTACCGGGGTATCTAATCCCGTTCGCTCCCCACGCTTTCGTGCCTTAGTGTCAGCAATAAGCTAGTAGACTGCTTACGCCATCGGTGTTCCTTCTAATATCTACGGATTTCACTCCTACACTAGAAATTCCATCTACCTCTCTCATGCTCAAGCTTGGCAGTTCAAAGAATGTATACTCGGTTGAGCCGAGCCATTTCACTCTTCGCTTGCCATGCCACCTACGCAACTCTTTACGCCCAGTAATTCCGGATAACGCTTGGACCCTACGTATGACCGCGGCTGCTGGCACGTAGTTAGCAGGTCCTTATTCATTTGCTACCGTCAAAATCGTCACAAATAAAAGCAGTTTACAACCCGAAGGCCTTCCTCCTGCACGCGGCGTTGCTCCATCAGACTTCCGTCCATTGTGGAAAATTCCCTACTGCTGCCTCCCGTAGGAGTCTGGGCCGTGTCTCAGTCCCAGTCAGGCTGATCATCCTCTCAGACCAGCTAATGATCGTCGCCTTGGTGAGCCATTACCTCACCAACAAGCTAATCATACGCAGGCCGCTCCCATAGCGCCGAAGCTTTGCTCCGAAGAGATTATGCGGTATTAGACCCGGTTTCCCGGGCTTATTCCTCACTTTGGGGTACGTTCCTACGCGTTACTCTGCCGTCCGCCGCTCCTTCACACTTTGTTCAATCTGCATCTCTACTTGTATGTAGAGAAGCTCTGCCAGACGTTCAATCACTTCGTGATTGATGCGACTAACTTTTCTAAAGAAAAGTTCCCGCGTCCTGTCTGGCAGGATTGAGCAAACTGTGAAGGCGCTCGACTTGCATGTATTAGGCACGCCGCCAGCGTTCATCCTGAGCCAGGATCAAACTCTTCACAAAAATTCGCTTACGCGAATTTGTGGAACACGAAACATGAAACTTGAAACTGGAAAACCAGTTCCTTGTTACCTGTTACTTGTTCCTGCGCGACTCTCGTCGCGCTGAACTGACGTTGATTTGCACTACTCAGTTTTCAATGAGCACTCTAAGGGGATGTACCCGTCCGCTCATTCGCGTACGGATTGTTCCTGTTCTTCCTGTATCTCAGTAGTGGAGACACTCAAAAATAGGACGCCCTAAAAGCTAAGCCTATGATACCGCATAAGTTAAGGTGTAGTCAAGGATAATTTGATGTAGCAATTGCTACAAAATAGCACTTTTTACAAAGTGCCATAAATATTGCCACCTTAGCGGTAAGGTGGCGCCAACCGCCGGGACATTCGGTAACATGATTGAATTTACTTAACGGCGTCTGGCGCGCCAAAAGAATGCAAGCATCCCCTCGCCCTTTCCGTAGGAACTCGGGGCAAACTTTTGGCTGATTCGCCAGACGCCTACTAAATTCATCAGTTGCCTCGAGTCCCGGGGATAAAACTATCAAGCCTGCTCATTTTGCCCGAATTCTAGGCGGCTTCGGCCAATTCTGCTCTGTCTTGAGCTCTAATTTCAGTTAACTTAACTCCGGGCAGTTTCTCTTCAAACACAGCACGGCCGCCATACTGGTCTAAAACATCGTCAAGCGTGCTATTAGGGCCCCATACAGAGAACTTGATTTCCTCTATGTCCTCTGCGCTAACGCCGCCAGCAATTTGTGCTTCTACGTACTCGCCCCGAGTAAGGTTGGCGGTTGAATCAGCCCTTCCCTCGTCCCGTAAATACATAAGGGTGGGTGCGTCTTCCCAAGTTACTACCATACGCGAATCTTGTATGTAGTAGCTGTCCATTGGAGTAATGGTTGCTCTGTCTTTAATTCTGTCTGGTTTCAAAACAAATATGTCAAGGCCATACCAGCCTCCAGCACCTCCCTTAATCTCGTCCTCGGTTGTACCGTCAGTAACTGCGCCATACACTAACTCAGGGTCATCAGCTGACCCCCACCCTTCAGGTCTAATGCCCAGTCTTTCCTCTGCACTGCGGGTATGTTTTATCGTACTTATGCGCGTACGCATTTTATCGAGAAACCCTGTTTTTAACTTGCTCATCAAATCCGGCTCTTTGTCTTCAAGATGTGGCCTTAAGCGACCCTCGCTTAATAAATAAGGTATTGTTTCACCACCATTGAAGTTAATCGTTACTCCTAAAGAATGATTTATTTCTTCAATTCTAGCCTGCGCTTCAGGAGTTTCTGAAGTACGCTTTGGATCCAGTGCACCCACTATAACCTCTAGGTTATCCCTAGACCTCGATCTAATAGCCTCAACTCTAGCTTCCCATGGCTTCTGTTGACCAGCTTCATGAGTTTCAGTTCTTAGAGGTATAACGTTTGATAATTGCTCGGACATTTTTTATTTCGGGTTAACAGATAGTACATTACCACAAACAGTTTGAAAAGTCAATGGAATATGGTAAAATATGAGATGAATTTCGGGCTAACTTCGGGTTGGTTCCGAGGTTAGCTCTTTCCAAACTAAGGAGGATTTCAAATGCCGAAAAAGGCGCTGATTGGATATGTATTAATCGGGCTTGGCATAGCTTTCGTCTTCGAAAACAAGGGTGGCGGCTTCGGACTGGCCTGCGCTATCTGGGGTCTCGCCTTTGTCGTACTCAGCGGTAGTCCACGGAGGCAACAGGAAAAACCCTAGTCTGAACCAAAAGGAGCCCGAGGTGCACGATTATTGGGAGAGTTTGTTGACAGCCGCAGCGATTACCTGCGCGTCGATCGCAGTACTCGTCCGCGTAGCGATTGCTGTGGCAGATCGCCGATACGGCAAAAGGCCCTAACCGAAAGGAGCCCGATGCGACTCTTGACAGGTTTTATCTGCATATTCGTGATGTACGTCCCGGCCCTCACTCTGTGGCTGGTCGTAGGCCGGTATCTTGGCTTCGACGCCGGAGTGGGTATCGGCCTGAGCTATTGCGGCTACTGCGCAATCGGGTTGTGGATTGCGATCGAAAGGGGCATTCCAAACGAGCAACTGCCCAGCTGGATCCTTCTTTGGCCACGGCTAAGGAAGAGCAGCCCGTGATGTGCCCGCAAGCTTCTTCTCGAATGGACGGAAGCACTGATGACTTCCGTCCTCACAGCCCCGGCACTAAAATCTTGATGCTACGAAATAGAGGTATTCCCTCTCTTCTACGCTCAGGTTTTAGTGCGGGGCAAGCGCCATGCGGCGCGTGCTTATCCAAGCAGCACCCGCATGGCTATTTTCATACCCAAAATCAGGTCTGGGCGTGGAGAGTCAACTTGGGCGGGGGCTAAGGGCTTGGGCATGCATGGCGAGCCTGAGTAAACACGTCAAAAACACTAACTAAGTCAGCCGAGGACTTAGTCGAGCGACTCGTATAGATACAGTAAAGAGCGAGACCGATCCCCGTAGGGGTCGTTCCGCAGGCTGTTGTGCACTTTGACAAGTGGTTGCGTCAAGCGAGTCCTGCGCCCAGAGTTTGGCGCCACCTTTTCGGAAAAAGGTGGCAGACTATTTGCTTCTTTGAAAAAGAAGATTACTTTTTGGGCTTCGTGGAGATCTTGGTTTTTGGCTCTTTGGCCGGCTTATTATCAGCTGGGACCCCTGAGGGTTCTTCTTCGACTTCTTCAACCTTTTCCACCAGTGCTAGCGATACCACCTGGTCGCCGCCATTAAGGCGCATAATGCGCACGCCTTGGGTCGCCCGCCCTAGGCTTGGGATGTTTCTGAGCCCTAAGCGGATGGTTTGACCTTCAGCAGAAATAATTATCACTTCCTGATCTAAGCCCTCCAGCGATTTAACACCTATCAGCGGGCCGGTCTTTTTGTTGACTACTGCCGAGCGGATACCTACGCCACCTCTTTTATGAGGAGTAAATTGCTCCACCTTAGTGCGTTTGCCATAGCCGAATTCGCTAATGACAAATAGCGAAGCTTTTTCTTGCACCATATCCATACCGATTACCTGGTCGCCGGCGCGTAAGCGAATACCACGAACGCCACGGCTGGCCCGGCCCATTGGCCGGGCGTCCTTTTCAGAAAAGCGAATAGCCTGCCCCTGGCTGGTAGAAATAATAACTTCATCCTTACCAGAGGTATGGCGGATCCATTTGAGCTCGTCTTTGTCATCCAACCTGATAGCAATTAGGCCGGTAGCACGAACGTTCTGGTATTGCTCAAATGGTGTTTTCTTAACTACACCATGGATCGTACACATCAATAGATAGCCCGACTCACCGCTGCCTTTAGTTACATTTATAACAGATGTAACAGCCTCTTCTGGCTGTAGCTGCAGCAAGTTTACAATAGCTACGCCCTTAGCATTTAAACCAACCGCCGGCACTTCGTAAGTTTTAATGCGGAAGACCCGGCCTTTGTTTGTGAAGAAAAGTAGGTAATCATGTGTTGATGCATTAACAACGTGCTCTATATAATCTTCGTCGCGGGTAGCCATTCCTCTTCGGCCCTTGCCACCGCGGCCCTGCCGTTTATAATCAGCGATTGAAGTGCGCTTTATATAGTTTGCCGATGTAAGTGTAACAACAACTTGCTCATCAGGAACTAGATCTTCATCGCTAAGTTTGCCCAGTTCGGCGGCGACAATCTTTGTTCGGCGCTCATCGCCAAACTGTTTTTTCACGTCCAGCAGTTCATCTTTAATGATTTTCAGGATCTTCTTCTCATCGGCCAAGACAGTTTGCAATTTGGAGATAAGTGATATCAGATTGGCCAGCTCATCTTCAACTTCTTGGCGCTGCAGGCCGGTCAAGCGGCGCAACTGCATCGATAAGATGGCTAAGCTTAAAGGCGGTAATTAGATTGGCTTCAGCCTCTTCTTGGGTCTGGCTAGCGCGGATTGTCTTGATGACTTCGTCGATATGGTCGAGGGCAATTTTCAGACCTTCCAGCACATGGGCGCGTTCCTGGGCTTTTTTGAGTTCAAACTCGGTGCGTCGGCGCACCACCACCTGCCGGTGTTTAATGTGCTCATTGATAATGTCCTGCAGACCCAAAACCCGGGGTTGGATGCCGTCCACCAGCGCCAGCATGTTGTAGTGAAAGGCCGTTTGCAATGGAGTTAACTTGTACAGCTGGTTGAGCAACTTTTTTGGGTAGGCATCTTTTTTCAAATCCATAACGATTCGCACGCTGCCGCGCGAGCTCTCATCGCGAATATCAGATATACCGCTAATCTTCTTTTCGCGAACCAAGTCGGCGATTTTCTCTACCAAGCCAGCTTTGTTAACGGCATAAGGGATTTCGCTGATGATAATCTGGTGGCGGCCTTTGCTGGACTCCTCAATGTCGGCTACGCCGCGCACTACCACACCGCCGCGGCCGGTGGCAAAAGCGCTGCGGATGGACTCTTTGCCGTAGACTACCGCACCCGTCGGAAAGTCCGGCCCCTTAACGTGCTTCATTAGATCGTCCAAGGTGGCTTCGGGATTGTCTATCTGTTCAATAGTGGCGTCTACCAGCTCTGACAGGTTATGCGGCGGAATATTAGTGGCCATGCCCACGGCTATGCCCACCTGGCCGTTTAGCAACAGATTGGGAATTTTGGCCGGTAGCACCTCTGGTTCCTGTTGGGAGCCGTCGAAGTTATCCCTAAAAGGTACGGTTTCTTTATCGATGTCTTCCAGCAAGGCCTCAGAGGCCTTGGTCATACGGGCCTCGGTATAGCGGTAGGCAGCCGGCGGGTCACCGTCCATACTGCCAAAGTTACCCTGCCCGTCCACCAGCGGATATCTGGTAGAAAACGGCTGTGCCAGCCGTACCATAGCGTCATAAATGGCTGTATCGCCGTGCGGATGGTATTTCCCCATCACATCGCCCACAATTTGGGCGCTTTTAGTATGTTTAGAGCCCGCTCCAAGCCCGTTTTTATCCATAACGTACAAAATACGACGGTGGACTGGTTTTAAGCCGTCACGTACGTCTGGAAGGGCTCGCGCCACGATTACACTCATGGAGTATTGAAGGTAGCTGGTCTCCATCTCGTTCTCGACCGAACGGTCCAAGACAGTTTTGGAGTGTTTTTCTATACTTGGCAGCAAGCCTTTAGTTCTATCGTCCATCAAACGCCTCCTCCGGAGGCATTTATCATTGGCCATTTATCATTGGCCATTAATTTGGCATTTGCCATTTTTCGAATCTGTTAAATGAAAAATGATCAATAAATGTTAAATGTAAAGTGTTAAATGATAATTGGAATGACGTAGTCATGACTAAATATCCAGGTCCTTCACGAATTTAGCGCGGCTTTGGATGAAGTTTTTGCGCATTTCTACCTCTGTTCCCATCAGTTTGGAGAAAATAGCGTCAGCCTTTTCGGCATCTTCAATCTTTACCTGGGCTAGAACTCGGTTGGTCGGATTCATGGTAGTTTCCCACAGTTGTTCAGCATTCATCTCCCCCAAGCCTTTATACCGTTTAATCGACACCCCTGCTTGCTTGATACGCTCATCGTTTTTATCTATTTTTATACCTTTATCCCTGCGTTCTTGGATGATTTTATCAATAGCGGTATCACGCTCTTCTTCACTGTAGACATAGTCCTCTTTTTTTCCACTGACAATTCCGAACAACGGCGGCTGTGCGGCATAAACATGCCCACCTTCTAGGACTTGACGCATGTGCCGGAAGAAGAAAGTCATTAATAGAGTCCGAATATGAGAACCATCTACGTCAGCATCGGTCATGATAATGATTCGCTCGTAGCGCAGGCCTGTTATATCGAACTGATCTTCAATGCCTACGCCCATAGCTTTAATAAGATTTAAAATTTCCTGATTGGCCAGCATTTTGTCTAGACGCGCCCGTTCAACGTTCAACACTTTGCCGCGCAGCGGCAAAATAGCCTGGTAAAAGCTGTTGCGGCCGTCTTTAGCAGAGCCGCCAGCGGAAAGGCCCTCTACTATGAACAGCTCAGCCTGGCTGCGGTCGCGGGTGGCGCAGTCGGCCAGCTTACCGGGCAAACTGGCGCCTTCTAGAGCACCTTTACGAATGATGTTATCGCGCGCGGCGCGGGCGGCTTTACGGGCGCGGGCGGCCAGCAGTACCTTGCCGGCTATCTTGCGGCCGATCGCCGGGTGCTCTTCTAAATAGTAAGAAAACCACTCGTTCATCACCTGCTCTACATAGCCGCGCACCTCTGGATTACCCAGCTTGTTCTTAGTTTGGCCCTCAAACTGCGGGTCGGGGATTTTTATCAAAATAACGGCGGTCAAGCCCTCGCGGCAGTCTTCGCCGGTCAGATTCTCTTCTTTATCTTTTAGTAAGCCGCTTTTGCGGGCGTAATCGTTAATAACTCTTGTGAGCGCAGTGCGGAAACCGGTCAGGTGCATACCGCCTTCGACGTTATAGACGTTGTTGGCAAAAGCCATTACGGTTTCATTAAAACCGTCGTTATACTGCAGAGAAATTTCCACTATGGCTTCTTCTATCTCTTTCTCGACGTAGAAAATCTCTTCGTCCAGCGTCTCTTTGCCGGCATTGAGATGTCGGACATAGCTTTCGATGCCGCCTTCGAAATGAAAAGCATAGGCCTGGCCGCTGCGTTCATCTGATACCGAAGCTTTTACCCCCTTAGTGAGATAAGCCTGGTGGCGCAAGTAGTCTACTACCCAGTCGTAGTCAAAATCCGTGGTTGTATTGAAGACGCTGCTGTCGGGATAAAAAGTGATGGTGGTGCCAGTTCGATCCGTTGGCTTACCCTTGATAAGCTTGGTTGTCGGCACACCTTTGGCGTACTCCTGCGTCCACTCGAAACCGTCGCGGGCGACAGTGGCAATAAGCTTAATCGACAGCGCATTAACTACGCTAGAACCCACGCCATGCAGGCCGGAGCTTACTTTATAGCCGCCAGAACCAAACTTACCGCCGGCGTGCAAGGTTGTTAGCACTGTCTCTAAGGTGTTCTTGTGGGTTTTAGGATGGATTTCTACCGGGATACCACGGCCGTTGTCAGTTACGGTCACGCCGCCGTCTTGGTGCAGAGTAATATGGAGTTCGGTGGCGAAACCAGCTATTACTTCATCGATGCCGTTATCGGCCAACTCCTTTACAAGATGGTGCAGGCCTTCGGTGCCGGTGCTGCCAATGTACATACCCGGACGCTTGCGCACTGGATCCAGACCTTCCAGTACCTGGATTTGGCTGGCATCATAACTATGGCCTTTTGGGTTATTTTCGGCACTCACAGCAAAGATTCCCTCTCTGTTTTTTGTCTAAACATCTCACATATATTGTAGCCGATTGCGGCCTACCGCGCAAGCCAGATTACAGATTGTAAACTATGTTTTTATGTGTACTTTTGCCAAGAGCTACTGTCCATAGGAGAGGTTGCCGTCTTTATCTATATGGATTGTCTGCCCCTCATCGGTCATACCACCTGCCGCATTGTTATCATCACGCCTAATTTTGAACTCGCCCGGTTCAGGCTTAGCTAATTCTGTTGAAGCCGGTGCCGGCTGCGATTTAGCAACTGTTGGACTAGCTACATTGCTAGAGGTTGCAGACGGCGTAGTGGCATAGGCCGGGGGCGAAGCGCCGGGAGCAGAACTGGCGCGGGCCATTGGCTGGCCTGGTGCCATACCTTTACGTTTAGCCAACCACTCGTCGAGAAACGACGAACCTGTCTGACTGGAGGGTGTGGATGATCTTGGAGCCATACTTGGGCCAGATAAAGCACCCGCAGCGGGCGGCAAGCCCAAGTTGTCAAACGGGCTGGCGCCCGCCCCAGCGGGCAGGCCAGGCCTGGGGCCGCCCAAGCGTGGCTGGGTTTCCATGCGCTTGAAAATCTCAGCTTCTACCGCCTGTTTCGGCCGGCCATATTTGGCAGCTGAGAGTTGCTTTAGAGCATCAGCCAGTTGCTTATTGGGGTTGCCCAACTGTGGCAAAGTCGCCATAGAAAACGACTGTACCGGCACGCCGCCAATCAGCATGCGTACAGCAGTGTTGTAGTTGGGCAAAAACTGTAAATCGTCGATATCAAAGATCGGCGCGTATTGCTTAGCCAGAAATTCGGCGTCATTAGTTCCCACGCGGAAAGCTACCACCGTCCCAACGTTACCAAAAACAGCGTCGCGTACCTCATCTGTCAACTGGGTGGTAAACTGATTAGCTACGACTACGTTCAGGCGGTATTTTCTGGCTTCAGACAAGATATCGGCAAAAGAGTCGGTGCTGAAGTTTTGGAACTCATCGACATACAGGCAAAAGTCCTGGCGGAAGTCTTCGGGAATGTCCGCCCGGCTCATGGCCGCGGCCTGGAATTTCATCACAAAAATCATGCCCAACAGTTTGGAATTTAGGTCGCCTGTCCGTCCGCGGCTGAGGTTAACCAGCAGGATTTTATTGGTATCCATGACCTCGCGCAGGTCAAAGCTGCTCTTGCTCTGGCCGATGATATTGCGCATCATCTCGTTGCTAAGAAAAGCGCCAAATTTAGAAATAAACCAGCTGACAACCTCGCCGAACTCGTTAGACCGCTGGCTTTGGGGCATTTCTTTGCGCCAGAATTCAATAACGTTTTGATCTGTGACGTACTTAAGTTTTTGCTCCACAAAGACTGGGTCGCGGAAAAGTTTGGGTATGTCCACAAAGCTGCCGCCGTTCGGGTCGGCCATGATGGTTAGGGCAGCGTTGCGGAACAAATGTTCGTAGCGCGGGCCAATGATACCGGTGTGGCCCGGGTCGTAAAGCTTATAGAGCATATTGATGGCTTCCTGGATCAAAAAGTCTTTCTGCTCGGGGTTGTGATACTCAAACATATTAAGTCCCAGGGGGTAATCCATGTCGGCCGGGCAGAAATAAATTACGTCTTCCGTACGCTCTTTGGGCACCATAGCCAGCAGCTTTTCAGCCGTATCACCGTGCGGATCGACAAAAGCAAACCCCCGTCCCTCTAACATGTCTTGCAGCGCCAAGTTTTCCAAAAACATCGACTTTCCGGTACCGGTTTGGCCAACCACGTACATATGGCGGCGCCGGTCGTTAAGGTCCAAGCGGATGGCTTTCTTGGCGCCGCGGAACATGTTATAGCCCAGCATCAGGCCGTGTTCGGGTACGTTGCGCGGGCCGTCGACCTGCTTGGAAGCTTGGCGCTCCAGCTGGCTGGTGGGTATATTCTGCTGGTCCGGGAAGTGGAACATGGTGGCGATCTCGTTAGCACTCAAGATGTTCTTGGATCTCTCAGCCGGAAAAAAACGCAAAATATAGGCCGTCACGAAAGTTTCCATATCGCGGGCTGGCACAAATTTAAAGCCGTTACGGCCCGGCGCGTCATACAGGGCAAAGCTAGCCACGATATTATTCTTAATCGTCTCGGCCCGCTGCATGACATTGGAGGATGCAATAACGCGGATCAGCACCTCGTAGCCCGCCTGCTTGGTCTTTTCTTCTATGGCCTGGGCAATGGATTGGTCTAACGAAGAAACATCTTTTGGCGCGCCTTCTTCTTTCTCGCCCTGCTTGGAGTCTGGCGGCTTAGTAAGGGCTGTAAACAGCTGCCCTAACCACCAGAAAGCACTCTCAAAACCTTGTGGAGTGGATTTACCGGTGCGTTTTTTACTGGCCTCGGTGTTGGCAGTTTTGCGCCAGGACCCATCCGCTGGCCTAAGCAAGATCTGGACACCAGCCCCATCCTCAGTAGTTAAGCCCGACAAAGCGTTTAGCAGCGACTGCATAGTGTCACGTTTAATGTCTTGGTAGGTAGCAATTGGATAGGCGAAGTTCTCTTTAAGTACGAGTTCGCCACCTACGGTACCGGTTATCCGTCCGACGCTGCTAAAAATATTATGCTCCGGCACTTCCTCCAGGCGGGCTGTAGGGTAGGCGCCGACTATAGCCTGCTCGACTACGCTCAGTAGTGGTACCGGTACAGCGCTATAAAAATGAACTGCGCCGTGATTAGCGACGATTTCCAGGGCAATGTGGCGCTGGCCATAAAACTTATGCCGCAAACCCTTTTGAAAGGTGCTGGCTAAAATACCGTATAACACCTGTGCGCGGGAGA
>Ga0208689_1001448_pt1 | contig 12489 bp, 10 predicted proteins | sample June2015DPH_8_15_FD_184700 | JGI IMG/M metagenome (GOLD analysis project Ga0208689, IMG submission 184700) | Peatland microbial communities from SPRUCE experiment site at the Marcell Experimental Forest, Minnesota, USA - June2015DPH_8_150... | ecosystem: Environmental > Terrestrial > Soil >... | reverse complement strand
TCGGACATCAGCTTTGGCGCGTGGGCCATCGGCGGCGCATGGGGCACCGTTTCGGACGACGAATCTCTCACTGCGCTGCACCAAGCCGTCGATTGCGGGGTAAATTTTATCGATACCGCAGACGTGTATGGCGATGGCCGCAGCGAACGCCTAGTTGCTCAACTTAAGAAGAGCGAAAAGGGCGAGATTGTGGTTGCCACGAAAGCTGGACGCCGTCTGCCGCGCCAGACGGTGGAAGGATACAGCCGCCAGAACCTGACCATGTGGGTCGAAGATAGTTTGCGGAATCTTTCGACCGACAGCCTCGATCTGCTGCAACTTCATTGCCCGCCGAGCGCGCTGTATGACCGGCCCGAGGTCTTCGGGACACTCGATGACCTAGTGCGGGCGGGCAAGATTCGCTATTACGGTGTGAGCGTCGAGAAGATCGAAGAAGCGCGCAAGGCAGTAGAGTTTCCCAACGTCCAGACAGTGCAGATCATTTTCAACTGTTTCCGCCAGCGGCCGGCGGACCAGTTCTTCGCGCGAGCCAAACAGAAGCGGGTAGGCATCCTCGCCCGTGTGCCGCTCGCCAGCGGCCTGCTGACGGGTAAATTCCGCCGCGGTTCCACCTTCGCGGCAGATGACCACCGGAATTTCAATCGCCAGGGGCAAGCCTTTGATGTGGGAGAAACATTTTCCGGCGTGGATTACAACGTCGGACTGGAGGCGGTTGAAGAGATGCGAGCGCTCTTACCCACCGGCGTCTCGATGAGTCAGTTCGCCCTGCGCTGGATCCTCATGTTCGACGCAGTGACCTGCGCCATTCCTGGCGGCAAGCGCGCGGAGCAGGTTGCGGAAAACTGCCGCGCGTCGGACCTGCCGCCCCTCACAGACGAGGTAATGACAGGGGTACGGCGCATCTATGACGAAAAGATTCGTCCGCTGGTGCAAGACCGCTGGTAGCCCTAAGCCAAAGTTGGCAGCGCAGTCACCAACAATTACGTGGCGTGACGAAGAAAATGCGCGCTGCGTCGCACCCAACTCGATGCTGGGTGAACACAGCGCGCAACTGGTCATTTGCGCGAACTATTTGCGCTAACCTGGGCGCGCTAGCCCTGCGGCGGATGCAACACACGGAATGTGCTGCCCCCGTTCGACCACACCAGCACCAGCGCATCCTGACCGTTCGGCACGCTCGATAACACCTGCGCCACGTCGGCCGCGGATTTCACCGCGTGCCGGTTCACTTCCACGATGACGTCCCCACGCTGCAAGCCCGCATTGTCGGCCGGGCTGCCGGGCTGGACGTCCTCCACAATGGCGCCGTGAACTGTTCTTTGAGATTGCGCTTGCAGTTCATCCCGGACGTCCGGGGTCAGGTCAGCGAGACTCAGCCCCCAACGCCCCTTCCCGTGTTCGCCGGCGGCGGTCTCGGCGCCCTTGCCGCCGCCCAGCGCTTCGAGCGTCACTGGAATGCTCGTCGGTTTGCTGTCACGCACCACCAGTAGATGGATCGTGTCACCCGGCCGCTTTTGTCCGACCGTCATTTGCAATTGTCCGGCGTCGGTCACGGGCTTTCCGTCGAGTTCGGTAATCACGTCTCCGGTGCGCAGGCCCGCCTTCGCTCCGGGCGTGTCCGGCTCGACCTCGCTGACCACCGCTCCCTCAGCCTTATTCATCTGGAAAAACTTCGCGTTGTCGGGAGTAACGTCGGAGATCTGAATTCCGATGAACGCGTGAGTTACTTTGCCGTCCCGAATCAGTGCCTCCACGGTATGCTGGACAATCTGGGAAGGAATCGCAAAACCCATTCCTGAGAACGATCCCGAGGATGAAATCAGGAAGGTGTTGATTCCGATAAGCTCGCCGCGAGCGTCAACGAGCGCTCCGCCGGAATTGCCGGGATTGATGGCGGCGTCGGTCTGGATGAACTCGCCCGGCTTGCGGCGATCACTTGCGTCAGGATTGGGACGGTTCAGCGCGCTGATAATGCCGCGCGTCACCGTGAAGCGGTACCCGTACGGATTCCCAAAGGCCAGCACCGTCTGTCCAGCGTGCAGGCCGGCCGAGTTACCCCAAGGAACGCTCGGTAAGTTAGTTGCATTAACCTTGATAACAGCGAGGTCTGTCAGCGGGTCGGCGCCTACCAACTTAGCTGGCAGCACCTCCCGGTTACTCATGGTGACGCGAATGTCGACAGCTCCATCGATAACATGGTTGTTAGTGACGATATATCCGTCGGGCGAGATGATTACGCCGCTGCCTAACCCGTGTTCCATCCTGTTCTGAGGCTGTGACGGCATGTTGAACTGACGACCGAAAGGATTGCCCGGGCCAGAGAATTGCTGCATGTCGGGCATACCTTCCAGACCGCTCTGCTGCGGGTTGGACTTCGACACAACCGTAACATTGACGACCGCCGGTGTAACCCGTGCCGCCAGGGTTTCCATGGCGCGGTCGAGCGTGAGGAGCGCTCCGACACTGTTGTCATCAAGCGGCGCCGCGGCCGGAGCCGTCACCGCTGCCTTTGCAGACTTCGTAAAGTTGAACGTCGCCACTGACCCAACTGCCACCACGGCTACCAAGGCCACTAATAGACGCCTGGTCACCACTGCTTTACAACGTTCTATCCACATCTTCATTTTCTCTTCTCCTTGTGCTACGAAGTATGGGCAACTAAATATCTAGTTGTTAGTTGCAAAAAAATTTGCCCGCTAAATCGAATTGGCGACAGGCACCCTCGCCAACCGGTCGGGGACCGCTCTCACCAACGTCACACGCCACACCTGGACGCTCCACACCGACGAATCGGAAGTCACGTACTGCGTGGCTTCAATGAAGACCAGCGTTCGAAATTCCGGCACGATCTCCCGATCCGCGCTTGCGTTGATCGCGACGACTCGGTCGCGCGCTGGCGTCGCGTTCAATCGGGCAGCGATTACCCGCACCGGAGCAGCCTGGTGTGCAACAACGGCGTGCGCATGGACAACCTTGGCAGTCGTTCTTTTGGCAGTCGTCCCCAGCGATGACGAATCGCCAGTCCGCAACGCGCCGGGAATTACCGCCGTCGTTCGAAACGAAGACTGGAACGACGAAGACTCCAACGAAGACTGGCTGACCACAGCCGAATACCCGTGATCGGAGTTACTGTCCAGCATGCCGCGATCAAACGCGACGAACTGGGGTGCGCGCGGCAGCACCATCAGGCAGACGATGGAAAAAGCGGCGACCATGCCCAGCGCCGGTTTCCAGACTCGCGTGGCTACGGGTCGGTTTGTATCGAGAATCCGCGCCAGCCGCAGCGAAGCCTCGCGGGCCCGATTGACAGCTGCCTGGACCATCGACCATCGCCTGTGCGCTGGACGATGCGCAAGACTCTTTTCCAGCAGCGAGACCAGACAAGTGGCGTATCCGTGCGGGTTGGCAGTTTCGGCCAGCACGGCATCGTCGCAAGCCATCTCGCGTTCCACCGAGAGCCGGTTCTCAATCCACCACACCGCTGGATGAAAGAAGAATAAAGCGCGCACGATTTTCTGAATGAGATTTGTCCAGTCGTCCCAGCGCCGCAGGTGTGCGAATTCGTGCAATAGGATGACGTTGAGATCGTTCGGCGGCAGTTCTCGCACCGCCCAGGCGGGCAGGACAATCGTCCGCTTCCAAAAGCCGATGGCGGCAGGCACGCGCACGCACTCTGACGTAGCGATCGTCACGGACGCGCCAATTGCATCCACCGTTTTTCGCACCGCCGGATCGAGATCTGCGGCGACGATCGGAGTGCAACTCTGGCGCAACTGGCGCAGGCGCCAAAACCCAGCCGCCAAACGCAGCATCGCCGCCCCCACCCCCAGAGCCCAGGCAAAGAAGACAAAAAGCGCCCAGCGACCGGGTACGGTGATTGCCGGCATCACGCTTCCCCGCAACGTACCCCATGACATCGCCGCCGACATCCCTGCCGCCATCAGCACCCGCCCTTCGCCAAAACCGCCCAGCACAGGAAGCGCAACGACGGTCAGCAATGCCAGGAACCAGACGGCAAATCGCGTTCCCGAATTTTGCCTTCGCAAAACGCGCAGTAATGCCCAGGCAAAGAGCGCGATCAGAAATCCTTCGGGAAGCGCGTTGAGAATGCGCTCGACCGAGGTCTGCGCCACTGTCTGTAGGGGAAGCCAGCTCATTTTGCGTCCTTCCGAATCGTGTCGTTCTGAATCAGCATCTGCCGGAGGCGACCGATTTCCTCCGGCCCGATGCCCTGGTCCTCGAGGAGGTTCAAGACCAGTTGCTCATGAGAGTTCTTGAAAAAACGACTCACGAGGTGCCGGATTTCCGAGCGCGTTGCCTCTTTTCGCCCGACCACAGGTGTAAAGACGTGCGCGCGTCCATCCTTTAAGTGTTTCAAATAGCCCTTTCGCTCCAGTACACGGATCGTGGTCAAAACCGAGTTGTAGGCCAAGACAGGCTTTTCAGTAATAGAATCAAGAACTTGCTGGACCGTGCCCGATCCCTTCCCCCAGAGCACATTCATGATTCGCAGCTCGGCTTCGGTCAAAGTTCCTGATTGTCTCGGCGGCACTGGCGGCCCTCCTCGACCCTTAGACGCTTCACGCGTCAAAAGGTAACTAATTCTTTAGTTGCAATGGAAAAGCAGAGGGTTGCTTCCCTGAGTGAAGAGGGGGACTTTGCAGCATCTGTTCGCCGTCGTCAGCGCAATTGTGGAACGTGTGCATGCTGTCAGCGGAGATCGCTGCCGATAGATAGTTGCTGAAGATACCGGACTTGTTCGGGACAATGGGCCGGCTAATTCTCGATACCTCTAAAATTCTGGAACTTTTCCCAAGTCTCATTAGCGCCCATCAAACAGGATGCTAACCTCCGCGATAGTCCGCGACCTGCCAGCGGCGTATACCCATTTTTTCACTGCGGCTGCGGCCGACTCGCCGAGAATCGGGTTGCCTCCCAGCAGTTCGACATCCTCCACGTTCCCCTTCGCCGAAATGGATACCCGCAAGCGTACCGTTCCGCCAATGTTAAGCCGCTTCAGCGTGTCCGGATAATCCGGCTCGACCCGCGTAATCAGCTTTCTTTCGGCGTTGCTGCTGGGAACCCCGATGGCGAGTGTCTTCACACCCTCCGCGCTGGCTGCGCTACTCACATATCCAATCGCGCCTTGCGTCCGGGCCACATAAGCCACGACCTCGGCATCAGATCCAAGCACCTTCGGCATAAAGCCTCTGCCCGTGAACAACAGCGTTTGGTAGTACGACTGCAGATCATCTTCGCTCATGCCGAGGTACTCTTGCAGGAAGGCTTCGTGGGCCCGCCCCTCCTTCTCGAGTAGGGGTTCCACATGCGAACCGTCGAGCGAGCTCTTCTCCTCCAGAAACACGCGTTTCAGATCGGCGGCAGAGATCGTGTCTGCTTTCACACTTGCATTGGCAATCACCTTGACATCGCCCGCAACGGAATCCACCGAGGCGAAGATCGTCAATCCGGCGGCGAGCAGGAGCACTTTCGGACATTTCATCAGTGTTCTCCTTTGCGTCCCTCTCTCAGCTAGAAATTGAACCCGGTCTTAACCACCAAAGCGTTTGTGTTGGGCTTGAAGCCCTGGGGGTTAACTTGGGGGTAAAACCCGTTCGGATAGCTGCTGTACTCGTAGCCGTTCATGAAGTGACCTTCCACTTTCACGTTCCAGCATCTTCTCAGGTCAACTCGCGCGGATATGACCTTGTCGTAGACGTGATTGGCGGGCAGACTGGTGTCAGTTTGGTGAGGGGCATAGGGAGCGAGAAGACCGCCTGCAACGCTGGTTACCGAATAGCGGGAGTAGTAGTAGCCAAGTGCAAGCCGTTTTGTAACTCGATAGGATCCCGAGACGTACCAGCCGCGAACGTCGTCGTAGATCTCGACCAGGACAATGTCGGCAGTTTGATCCTGTTCATCGTGTACAAAGCGGCGATACTCCGAATCGATCCGCAGTTTCCCCGCCGTGTACTCTCCGTAGAATTGGTCAGCCCAGTCTGCCTTCGAAATCGCGGAGTAAGGAACGAACCCAGCGCCCGGGTTGAGGGGATTTATGGCTTTCGCCTTGCCAGTAACGTCCTCATTCATTCGGGATATTCCGATCAACAGACCCTTCAACGGGGTGTTCCATCGAAGATCGCCGCCATACTGTAACCCCCCATAGCTCGAGAAGTAGACTTGGTACTGAGCAGCGAGGTACGCGACTCCGCCATAGATGCTGTCACTGCGATGTCCGGCATAGGCCGTATAGGCGAGACCGCCGAGACGGTGCTTGAGTGACAAACTGCCGTAAACATCACCGCCCAGGTGAGCAATCGTGGCGTCGCGGAGATCCGTCGGATAAACGCTTTGCGGAAGCAGTGCAAAGGTGCGGAGAAAATCCAGGTCCTGCGTGTCGTTATATAAGCCCAGGGTGGTTTTGACTTTGCCCCCACGAACGCCGAACCAACTCTTGAAGCGATAATCCGCGACCGCCCAGTCCAGGGAGGGGTGGTACTGCCCGAGTTGGCCAAGGTTGCGGTCGTAGAGCTGCGCTCCGACCCGGAGCTTATCGGTGACGCTGGTGGACACGTTGCCCCCCGAAGTCCGTGAAGGCGGCGCTGCCTTGATTGGTGTTCATCGTCAGCCAATTGTTGGTGTTGGTGTAGACAAACCCTTGCGATGCGAATCCGTGTATTTCCACGTCGCGGTCAAAGAGTTTGAAGTCTTCCGCCTGTAACGTGAGTTGGCCCGCGCAGAAACAGGCAAAAACCAGTCCGACGATTCGTCGATACACTCGGCCTCCTTGGTGATCTGTCGGAGACTACATCGGCCAAATCATGCAAAAGCGTGAGTACAAGTACCCTGGGACGGGCTGGTTATGGAGTTCCTGCCAGATTTCTTACTCTTGACGTAGCCGGGTTGCGGCAACTGGCCGCTGCGGGAATGAGTGTCGGCGCTCATTCTCTCTCCCACCCGATTCTCGCGCGGGCGCCCGAGGACATGGCTTGGCGGGAAATCTCCGAAAGCCGGAGTGTTCTTGAGAAAGTTCTGGGGCAGACCGTGTGGGCCTTTGGGTATCCCTTCGGGAATGCTGCCACCGTCACCAGACGAGACCCGCGACTGGCCGAGCAAGCGGGCTTCCGCTGCGCATTCATGAATGTGGGCGGCGGTTTTGCCGCCAGGATCGACCGATTCGCCGTGCCGCTCCCAGTGGCCAAGCGCAATTAGAGACGCTCGTCCAGCCGTTTCGCTCGTCTGAAATGGATGCTTGTTCTCCCTGTCCATTAAATCTGGAGATCTATGACTCCACCGGCGGAACTGGCCTGCGTTACTCTCACTTCAACATCTCGTCGATGGTCACGATATCAACTAACCCAGAGCAGCCGTAGATTGCCGGCAGAATGCGATTCGCCGGGTGGATGCGCCGCAATTGTGCGACTCGCTCGGTTCCTGCCCGATAAGCCGGAAGATACATTCGGCCGAGTAGCGGATGTTGGCCCCAGGCGCCAGAAAGCTTGTCGGCGCGCTCTTCGGTGACCAGGAAATCCCTGCGAAGAACGGCAGCCACTTTCTCGCGCTGCATTTTTTCACCCCAGGTCAGATATGACGATTGGTTCTTGGCATCATCCTGCAACAGAGCCAGCAGCACGCCGATCTGCAAATCTTCGTCGGGTAGTTGCTCGATTTCGGTTACGCCATGAGCGATGAGAATGGCATTGTTCGCGAGTCCCTCGAACAGCGTGGCCGCGCGGGTGTTCATGGTCAATACCGTGGCTTCGAAGCTGGCTTTCCCGTGCACATAGAGATCCTGCAAGTAGGCAAAGGTTGTAACGTGCCCGGGCACGACTTCGTGGCTCACCAATTGCTCGAACTCCGGTACGGAGATTTGCAACGAGGCGTTAATTTCATAAGTCGCTTCGTATTTCGGACTGCCATCTGCGTTCCGCGCTCGACCGATGTAGTTCATCGAGCCCGAAAACCATGCGTCCTTAATGGGTAGGAATTCAATATTGGCCCGAGGCACGGACGAGAGATCCTGGGGAAGATAGGGCAGCAAGTTGGCCGCGCTCAGGCGATCAAAGTGGGCGATCATCGCCGTGCTGAGAGCACGAACCGAGGCCATCGGAACCACTCGATCCCGCCGCCAAGCATCGACCGCTCCGAGCAGGCCGGCGGCACTGGAGGTTGAATAACCTGCGCGGCCGAGCAATTCGGCAACACGGGCTCGCTTAGCCGTCGGGTCGCTGGGCTCGGGTGGGCGCCCGGTGGATGCCTTGACGCTCTCCTCATAAGGCACGCGGCTGCCCTTGCCGGCAGTTTCCATGGCGAGTGCCCACATCGTGGTCAGGCAGATATTCAGGCCTTCGAGATAAGCGCCGCGCAAGCCACCCACGCGTCGAGCCTCGACGTTGATGCCGTCCATGGAGCGGACGATCTCGACTCCCATTTCGCGCAGATAGTCCGCGACGGCAGTGCTGTCCTTGCCGGTAACGCCGCCTGCGGTTCGCAGGCGCGCCGCCGTGGGATGCGTGTAAGCCGGGGGCAGCGGCTCATCCGAGAACCACGAGTCGGCGATGAATCGTCCCGTGCCTGAGGGACACATGACATCGCCACCCCAAAGCGTGTCGATACCGAGAACTGCGTCTGCAACAAATCGTCCTATCGAGTCCATGCGAATCTCCTTATTATTGTTTTTCTGCGGAAACTTTCTTCAGCGAGCCGAACCATACGTACACACAGAGGCCAACAAACAGCAACGCGGAAACGATTTGCGACACCGCATCGTTGGCATAGAAAGGCGTCTGAATCCACTCTTCCTTGAAGTGCGGCAGCACGCGCAGCGCCGCCCCAATCACTCCGCCGAGTGCGCCGCCCGCCATCAAGCCGCCGGCAATGATGATGCCGCGCTCGCGGATGGTATTGCCGGGCTGGCCGCCGATTTTCTCGCCGCGCTTGTTCACCAGGTGCGAGAGGAATCCGCCGGCCAGGATCGGCGTGGTCAGTTGCAGCGGCAAATAGATTCCCAGCGCGAAGACCATGGAAGAGAGGCCGAGCATCTCCAATACCACGGTGACCATGGCGCCGATGCCGAACAACATATAGGCGACGGGCTGGCCGCTCATGAATCCCGACACCACGGCTTTCAGTGCCGAGGCCTGGGGCGCGACCAGGACCTGCCGCGAGTCGCCGGGCACGGCTTCTCCGAACTGGAAGGCCTTGGCCAGCAGGATGATGGTTAACCCCGCAGTGATTGCCGCCGCGATGACCCCGATAAACTTCACCTTCTCCTGCGCCGCAGGCGTGGAACCAAGCCAGTAGCCGGCTTTCAGGTCGGTAATGAACTGTCCCGAGGCGCACAGGGCTACACAGACCATGCCGGCCAGGGCCATCACGAAGAACATGCCGGTGGTCCCGGAGAGGCCGAACTTCAGCAACACGATGGCGGAGACGATGACGGTGAGTAGCGTCATGCCGCTGGCCGGGTTGTTTGCCGTGGTGGCAATGGCGTTGGCCGCCACCGTGGTGAAGAAGAATGAGAAGAACAGCGTCAGTGCCAGGCCCACGGCGACCACGGTCCACGAAACATGAAGTTGTCCGAAGAAGACGGCCACTCCGATTGCCCCCAGCACCACGCCGAGGAGGATGGTGATGATGGGAATGTCACGGTCGGTACGTTCCATCTGCGGCGCTTCGCCGTGGCGGAAGGCGTGCAGCGCGATGCCGAAGGATCCGACGACGATACGCAGCGACTTGAGGATGCCAACGAGGCCGGCGGTCGCGATGGCGCCCACGCCAATGAAGCGCACATAATTGCGGTAGATGTCCAAGGCCGTCATGTGCGAAATGGGGATGGTAGCGGGATACACCGTGACCTCGCCCATGTGGCTGCCGATGAACCAGATCGTCGGGATGAGCACGAAGTTCACCAGAATGCCGCCGGCGCAAAAGATCATGGAAATGCGCAGGCCCATCACGTAGCCCAGGCCGAGGATGAAGCTGACCGCGTCGAAATTGAAGACCATGCGCCCACGGTCGGCCAGTGACCGGAACGCGGGCACGAACTGGAAGTTCAGGTACTCCTTCCAGACGTGGAAGGTGGTGACAAAGAAGTCGTAAAGCGCCGCGATGACGGTGGCTTGGAGCAGCAGCCTGGCCTGAGAGCCGCCTTTCTCGCCGGTGACGAGGACTTCGGTGATGGCGGTGGCCTCGGGAAAGGGCAGCTTGCCGTGCATTTCGCGCACGAAGTAGCGGCGAAGCGGAATGAGGAAGAGGATGCCCAGGCAGCCGCCGGCCAGGCAGATGAAGATGGTCTGCACCGGATGTGGGTCGAGGTGGAGAATGTAGAGCGCCGGCACGGTGAAGACGGCGCCGGCCACCACGCTGCCAGAGGCGCCGCCCATGCCGGTGATGATCATGTTCTCGAGCACGGTGGAGCGCCGCCGGTAGACGCGCGCCAAGCCGATGGCGAGGATGGAGATGGGAATCGCCGCCTCCATTCCCTGGCCGACCTTGAGAGCGGAATAGGCCGAGGCGACGCTGAAGACGATACACAGCAACGTGCCCCACAGCACCGCGCGCAAGGTCACCTCCGGTGGCGCCATGCTGGTGGGCACGAGCGGCATGTAGATTTCGCCGTCCTTCAACGGCTGGTAGGCGTTCGCGGGAAGAGACTTGGTTTCAACTTCGGCCATCGGTAAACGAGCCTCCTGATCGGGGCGGACATTTTGACCGTAAACGCGGCCGTCATCGTCGCCCCGTTCCTGTCCCCTCGGGAAAAAGGGGCGCTATTATGCATAGGGAGTCAAACATCGGTGCGGAGACTCAGCAATGACGGAAGTCACACTGTGAAGTGACTTTGAAATAGATCCCTTCATCGATCGGCGCAATCAACCCACGCGCGCGGCTGGACGGCTGAATCCTCGCGTCTAGGATGATGGCCCGCCCCTACCGAAGTTCCCGCCAAGCCCCGTATTATAAGCGCCGGTGCAAAGATCCGGCGGATCGTGGGCGCGAAATTACGTGGGCCAACGTGTCGATCGCCTCCGGGCTCCCGATTCGTTGTGCCACTCGCAGGCGCCTCTGTTTCGTTAACCGGCGTATCCTGTTCGAGCGTGGAGTCGGCGAGCTGGACTTGATGTTGTGCCCCATGATGTGGTGGCCCAGCGAGCCGCGCCGTCGGCGTTTCTTCGGGAGAGACCATGTCGCAGCCATTGATTCTCATTGCAACGCCATGCTTTGGTGGCATGGTTTCGCAGAGTTACATGTTGTCGGTGATACGGCTCATGAGTTACGCGAAATCCGCTGAGTTCGACGTGTCGCTGTCGCTGCTTGGCTACGATGCCTTGATCTCACGCGCGCGCAGCACCCTGGTCGCCGCCTTTTTGGACAATCCGGCAGCGACCCATCTGCTGTTCGTCGATGCCGATATCGGGTTCGAGCCGCAGCAGGTCGAGCGGCTGCTGCGGTTTGATAAGGACTTTACCGGGGCGATGTACCCGCTCAAGTCGATCGATTGGGATTTCATCCCGCAACGCTGTGTCGAGCGCGGCGAAAGCGTGCAACAGGCTGCCCTGTCCTATGTCGGAACCTTCTGTCCCGAGGCGGAGCGTAAGCAGGAAGGCGATTTTGTCACGGGAACTTATGCCGGCGGCGGTTTTCAGCTAATCCGCCGCAGCGCGTTGGAGCGAATGATTGCCGCTTATCCCGAAACTCATTTCAGCCGCGTGCATAGCTTACCCATGTCGGGCTCGCGGCGCGAGGCAGCGCAGAGTTCAAATCTCTTTGCTCTCTTCGATTCCATCATAGACCCCGAGACCGGCGCCTATCTGAGTGAGGATTATTCCTTTTGTCTGCGCTGGCGGCGGATCGGCGGCGAGATCTGGATTGATGCCGCGAGCAAACTGACCCACTCCGGCCCCTATGAATTCGTCGGTAACCACGGCTCGCGCTTCAATGGATCGACGGGTACAAATTGAGGGGATCGAGGCCGTGGCCGCGATGAGTGGACACAATTTTCGGAAGGCTAGAGATGGTTGAGGAAGCGATCTTCCTGCATTCGAGTTGGCGCGCGGCGAGCACCTATGTCTGGGCGAAGTTTCGCCAGCGGCCCGATACCTACTGTTATTTCGAACCGCTCAACGAACATCTGTTCACTTTGACGGCGGAAATTATCGATCGCTTCCGCCCCTGGTCCTTTGCCAATCACCCAGCGCTCCAAGCGCCCTACTTGGAGGAGTTTCGTCCCCTGATCGGCCCGGGCGGCGGCATACCAGGTTTTCCCGCCCATCTCACCTTCGGGCGATACTGCGCCACGAGCGCTGACTCTTTGCCGGAGTTGGAAGTCTATATGGCCGATTTGGCGAGGCTTGCCGCGCGGCTCGGGCGGCGTCCGGTCTACGGCTTCGTGCGCACCGATTTGAGGGTGGGCTGGTTCCGCGCCCGGATGCCCGGCGCGCATATCTTCATCCGCCGCGAGCCGCGCCGGCAGTTTCTGTCGATGTTGCG
>Ga0208689_1001447_pt1 | contig 12489 bp, 13 predicted proteins | sample June2015DPH_8_15_FD_184700 | JGI IMG/M metagenome (GOLD analysis project Ga0208689, IMG submission 184700) | Peatland microbial communities from SPRUCE experiment site at the Marcell Experimental Forest, Minnesota, USA - June2015DPH_8_150... | ecosystem: Environmental > Terrestrial > Soil >... | reverse complement strand
ATCCCCGACTCCGGTCGGCCTTCGGCCTCCCTCCGTCGGGGATGCGCAAGCCCAACCCACCACGTCAACCCATCACAGGCTCCCAGATTAACACTCCGGGTGGCTCGAAAAGTTGAGGCCGGTCACTGCTGATACGCGCCCTATGCTTACAGGCGTCATTTTTGACCTAAAGGAATTTGCCGTCCACGACGGCCCCGGTCTGCGCACCACCGTGTTCCTCAAAGGATGCCCCCTGAACTGCACTTGGTGCCACAATCCCGAAGGCAAATCGTGCAAACCTCAAGTCATGCACAGTCCCGCCGGGGAACGCCTCGCCGGCCGGGAGTATACATCCCGCGAATTAGCCCGCCTTATCAACGCCCAAGCCGATATCCTACGCAGCAACGAAGGAGGTGTAACCTTTTCCGGCGGTGAGCCGCTTGCCCAGGCCGCCTTTGTCCGCGAGGTCATCGACGGGCTCGACGACCTGCATGTCCTGCTGGACACCTCCGGCTACGCCCCCACCGAGGATTTCCTCCGGGTCGCCAGTCGTTCCCACCTAGTCTATTTCGATCTCAAAATCATTGATCCTGCTCTCTTTCTCCATTACACGGGCGGGGACATTCAGGTCGTCCTTGCAAACCTCCGGGTGCTCAGCCGATTGTCCATTCCCTATGTCATCCGCGTTCCGCTCGTCCCCGGCGTCACCGACACGCCGCAAAATCTCGCCGCAATCGCCGGCGTAATCCAGAATCTGCCTGGGTTGGTGCGGGCGGACCTTCTGCCGTACAATTGCTTGGCGGGCGCTAAGTACCGCGCCGCCGGCCTGCCTTACCAACCCGGGTTCAACGAGGATCAACCGGTGAACCTGGATGGCTCCGCCTTCGCACAGGCCGGCCTAAAATGGAGAATCGCATGACTCTGCCTGTAGATTGCGATGTCGCCGCCGCGAGCAGCCTCCCCCCCCGTCTCGTCGCCATGCGTCAGCGCATCCTGGATCATCAGCCGCGCCTCCTTCGTCAAGCGGCATCTCCCGATGTGCTTTCGGAATGCGAACACGAACAGCTCTCCTGGATGCAGCGTTCAGCCCGTCTGACCAGCCGCATGTGCGCTGCCGAAATCCCGGTCATCACCCCCGGCGAGCGCATCTGTTTCACCCGCACCATTTCCAATATTCCGCCCATTTACGCCCCGGGGGAATTGGAGGCCCTCACCAGCGGCTACACCATCCACGAATCGGGTCCGATCAATAACATCTGCGCCGATTGGGGTATGGCGCTCTCCCATGGTCTGCTCCGGCGAAAACAAACTGCCCTTGCCACCCGCCGGCAGAAGTCGAACGACCCGCAGGCACTCGAATTCCTTGACAGCACCATCGAAACCATCGACGCCGTCCTCGATCTCGCCAGCCGTTACGCCCGGGCAGCCGCTGAATCCGGCCGTCCCGAGCTCGCTGTCATGCTTCTGCAGGTACCCGCCAATGCGCCGCGCACCTTCCACGAAGCGCTCCAATCCCTGCGCTTGCTTCACGCTGTCGCCTGGCTCAGCGGTCATTACCAGGTCTGCCTAGGGCGCTTCGACCAGTACATGTATCCTTATCTCCGCGCCGACATCGAGAGCGGTCGCTTGGATCTCGATTCCGCCCTGGAACTGCTGGCCGAATTCTTCATCCTGCTCAACAAAGACAGTGACATCTACCCGGGCGTCCAGCAGGGCGACAATGGGCAGACTCTCACCATAGGAGGAGTAACCCCCTCCGGAGACGACGCCTGCAACCCGCTCACCGGGCTGTGTCTGCGCGCAGCCCGCGATGTGGCGATGATCGACCCCAAAATCAATCTGCGTATCTCCGCCGGAACCGACCTCGATCTGCTTTGCTTGGCCTCCGAACTCACCCGCAAAGGGCTGGGATTCCCCCAATACTCCAACGACGATGTGGTTATCCCCGCGTTGGCGGCCCACGGCTATGCAATAGAAGACGCCCGCGACTACACCGTCGCCGCCTGCTGGGAATTTATCATTCCCGGCAAAGGCATGGAAGTAGTCAACATCGGCGCCGTCTCCTTCCCATACGCCGCCGATCAAGCCATCCGCCAGGCGCTGGGAAAAGGCGAGGATTTTCCCTCCATCCTCGAGCGTACCCGCTCGAACATCCGGCAGCAAATAGACGCCCTGCTCAAAACCTATTCCCGCCTTTTCCTGCCCCCCGCCCCCTACCACTCCCTGCTCATGTCTGACTGCCTAGAAACCGGGCGCGACATATCCCAGGGGGCGAAATACAACAACTATGGCATTCACGGCGCCGGTTCCGCCAATGCAGCCGACGCCTTAGCCGCTGTCCAGCATTTCGTTTTCAACGAACGCTCCATCTCCCCGGCCGCCTTGCTCGAAGCGCTGGAAAACAACTTTGATGGAGCCGAGGAACTGCGCGGCAAGCTGGCCAAGGATGGGCCAAAAGTGGGCTGCAATAGCCCCGCTGCCGACGATCTCCTCGTTTATCTCTTCGATGCCTTCGCCGATATTTGCGAATCGGCTCCCCCTAACCCAAAGGGGGGGCTCGTCCGCCCAGGCGCCGGTTCCGCCATGTACTACATCTGGCTGACCCAGGGCTACCCCGGGATGCGCGAGCCGATTGTGGGCGCCACCGCCGAGGGGCGCAAATCCGGCGAACCGCTCAGCGCCAATCTCTCGCCCAGTCTCGGCGTCCAGGCCAGCGGCCCCTTCAGCATCTTCCGCTCCTTCAGCAAAATAAACTACCGACGCATCTGCAACGGTGGACCAATCACCCTCGAGCTTTCCGACTCGGTCTTCCGCACCCCCGAATCCATCCGCCAAGCGGCCCTGTTCGTGCGTTCCTTCGCCCAGTTGGGCTGTCAGCAGCTCCAGATCAACAGCCTCAATGCTGCCACCCTGCTGGCCGCCAAGGCCAACCCCGAACGCCACCGCAATCTCATCGTGCGCGTCTGGGGTTGGTCGGGCTATTTCTGCGAACTCGACCTCGAATATCAGAGCCAGGTCATCCGGCGCGTTCTCTATTCGGAGTTCGCTTGAACCTCGCACTATTCCGGGAAATCGCGTCGTGTATTTATTCCGAGGATTAGCTATTCCGGCCGGGCAAGCCAGTGGAGAGGTAGTGTCGATTTTTTTGCGCAGATTTTTTCTAACCGGCAGGGCCGGAGGAAGGTTTGGAGAACAAAGCAAGATTTTGAGGAGGAGGTTTAAGGGGGAGGACGAAGTCCGCCCCCTTTCGTGAACCGAGTAGCCGGGGTTAGGCGCTCTCGGCCTGCGTGGGAGCCGGGGTCTGCTGCTGGAGGCGGGTCATGTCCATGTAGCGTTTCGTGCCCCAGGTCTTGCCGGCGATGTGGCGGAGCCGGGCGCAGACCAGGAGCATGGCGCTGTTGCCGTCCGGGAACGCCCCGACGGCCCGGGTCCGGCGGCGGATCTCCCGCATGATCCGCTCGAGGGGATTATTGGTGCGCAGCGAACGCTGATGCTCGCTCGGGAACGCGTAGTAAGCGAACGTCTCCTCCACGTTCGCCGGCAGAAAATCGGCCGCGGCCGGCAGCTTCATCTCCCTCAGCTTGGCCATGACTTGGCTCACTTTGGCCCGCGCGGCTTCGCGGTCCTCGCTCGCACGGATCGCCTTGAGCATCGCGGCCACTGTGCGGACCTTGGTGGACGGCACGAACGACCAGACGTTGCGGTAGAAATGCACGACACAGCGCTGGTAGGCGACGTCCGGATAAAACTCTGCCAGGCTCTCGACCAGGCCCAGGCACCGATCGCCGATAAACAGCCGGACGCCCTTCAAGCCACGATCCTTCAAATAGCGTAGGAAACGCGCCAGGAGGCCTTGTCTTCCTTGGTCCCTTCCGCGACCCCCAGAACCTCGCGGAACCCCTCCTGGTTGACGCCAATGGCCACCAGGACGCTGACGTTCTTGACCTCGCCGCCCCAGCTGCGCTTGAGCCAGATCCCGTCGAGGAAAACGTACGCGTGCTCACCCTCGATGGACGCGTGGCGCCATTGCTCGATCTGGCCGGCGATCTTCTGGTTGAACTCGCTGACGGTCGAGGGGCTGACCCGGGTGCCCCACAGTGCCTCGGTGATATCCTCGACCCGGCGCATCGACACGCCGGCATAGTACATCTCCAGCATCGCTTCTTCCACGCTCGATTCCCGCCGCCGGTACCGCTCGATGATCGCGGTCTCAAAGGGCAGCTTGCGCAGCTTCGGCATCTTCAAGGTCACCTCGCCGGCCTTGGTGTGCAGCTGGCGCTCGTAATGGCCGGCCCGGGTGTCGACCCGCTCCGGCGAATGCTCGTAGCGCCTGGCCCGGCACAACTGATCAGCCTCGGCGTCGAGCATGGCGTTGAGGGTCTCCTCCACCGTTGAGCGGACCACCTCATCAAGGTGCTTCCGGACAAGGCCTTGGTCGATCTGAATCACCTCGCCGATCGGCTTGGTGGACGGCGTCTCGAGGCTTCCCTCGACGCGCGGAATGGGTTCGCTGGTTATCATATCGTCGGGCATGGTCGGGTTCGGGTTTTGCCCCGGCCCTGTCCAGCCAGAAAAAATGTGCACAAAAGAAACTACTATCATGTCCCATCGTTAGTTTCGTATTGTATCGAGTGGGCACGCCTGCTCCACTCAAGCATGGCCCCCCGATACAAAGTGACTCTGACCAAGCAGGAGCGCGGGCAATTGGAAGCCATGACCCGCAGTGGGACGACGGCGGCGGCGAAGTTCGTGCATGCACGGGCCTTGCTGCTGTGTGATGCCGGGCCGCACGGCGACCCGTGGAAGGTGGCCGATGTGGCGACCGCGTTGGGGGTGACCCCGCGCACCATCGAACACCTCAAGCAACGCTTCGTGGAGGAAGGACTGGAGACGGCCTTGGAGCGCAAACCTCGGGTTCGGCCGCCCAAGGTCACTTTCGACGGCGAGTTTGATGCCCGGCTGACGGCCTTGGCGTGCTCAACGGCTCCGGATGGACGCGCCCGTTGGACGGTGCGTCTGCTGGCGGAAAAGGCCGTCGAACTGAAGCTCGCCCCCGCCGTCTCCATCATGACCGTCCACCGGTCGCTAAAAAAAACGAACTGCGTCCTCACCTGAGCCGATACTGGAAGATTCCGCCGGACGGCAGCGCCGCCTTTGTGGCGAACATGGAGGATGTCCTGGCGGTCTATCGGCTGCCGCACGATCCGCGGTTTCCGGTGGTCTGCATGGACGAATCGAACAAGCAATTGGTGGGCGAAGTCCATGCGCCGATCCCTGCCGCCCCCGGACAGGGCCAGATCCTCGATCACGAATACGTGCGCAACGGCGTGGCGGAGATTTTTGTGGAGGTCGAACCGCTGACCGGCCGGCGCCACGTCGTGGTGACCGAGCGGCGCACCCGTCAGGACTGGGCCCGCTTCATCAAGGGCATGCTCGACGAACGCTATCCGCACGCAGTCAAGGTCCGCTTGGTCATGGACAACCTCAATACCCATGCCCCGGCGTCGCTCTACGAAACCTTTCCGCCGACCGAGGCCAGGCGGCTGGCCGAACGACTGGAAATCCACCACACGCCCAAGCACGGCAGTTGGCTCAACATCGCCGAGATCGAATTGAGCGCCCTCAACAGTCAGTGTTTGGATCGTCGCATCGCCGACCTCGCGCGCATGCGAACTGAGGTCGGCGCTTGGGAACGGGCTCGCAACAACCGCGGCGCCCCGGTCAACTGGCGCTTCACGACCGAAGACGCTCGGATCAAACTTTCCAGACTCTATCCGAAGCTTTAGCGGTTACAGGATACTACGTTACCGGGAGCGGATCAAATTAACCCTCCCAGACTTTCACTGCCCCCCCAGTCATTGGGGTAGGCCAGATCCCGTCTAGTTGTGCATCAGCAAGTTGAAGCCTGCCTTTGCCCAGCAATATACATGCCTATTTCAAAACAAGGTTTTCGGATAGCCTCTAGTCTGCTGAAAACCATGTCCTTCCTGATTAACAGGGCAGGGACCAGGGGCACTTGAGGCAACAGCAAAAAATACACCCAGGTATATCTTAACTTTCATAATCCATGGTTTTATAAAACTCAACCCTGACTTCTTTCATGTAAGCTACCTGCTGCCTGAATAGTATTTCATGCCCTTCGTCTCCGCTGAAGAAGTTCAATGTTTTATAGGCTGTTTCAATATCGGTGAATTCACATTCCCAGATGAGAGTATTGACCGGTTCATTCGCTGATATTGGCCGCATTCGTTTACCCTTGGGATAATCAAGACGTTTCTTCTCTAATTCATCGAATTTCTGCTCCAAGGCCATAAACTCATGCTCATGGCTCGGATCAAATTGTTGAACAATGCGCATCATAATACTCATTGTGCTAATCCTCTGATATTTCAATAATTGACAGGAAACTGGATTTGAGGGGATGAGGGGTCATGGGTCGGATCGGGAATGGGTTTAGGGCACGTACGTCGAAGGCCCCGGCAAATTCAAAGGGCTTGCGCGCTTCCGCCCTTTCTGCAGGGAAGGGCATGACCGCATAGTTCACGGCTGTGAACCGGCATTGGGCGAGTGACGTGACCGGCCTCAACTTTTCGAGCCACCCGGAGTGTTAATCTGGGAGCCTGTGATGGGTTGACGTGGTGGGTTGGGCTTGCGCATCCCCGACGGAGGGAGGCCGAAGGCCGACCGGAGTCGGGGATGCAGGTAGTTGGGCGGCGTAGTTCACGGGGCTGCGGTAGCCAAGCCGACTGTGTGGCCGGCGAGTATTGTAGTCAATGCGGAAGTCCTCGATGACGACCCGCGCCTCGGTGAGCGTCCACAATTACTCGCGGTTGAGGCACTCGTCCCGGAAGCGGCCGTGGAAACTCTCGACGAAACCGTTCTGCCAGGGGCTGGCCGGGTCAATGTAGATGGTCTTGATCTTCTCCTCCGCCAGCCAGCGCTGGAGTTCCTTGGCGATAAACTCCGAGCCGTTGTCGGAGCGGATGAACTCCGGGGCCCCATGCTGGGCGATCGCCTGCTGCACCAGCGCAATCACGTCCGTTGACTTCAGGGCCCGATCCGCTCGGAGGACATGGCACTCCCGGGTGTACTCGTCGAGCACGGTGAGCATGCGCAGGGCCCCGCCACGCACCGTGGCGTCGGCGATAAAGTCCCAGGTCCAGACATGGTTGCGGTGCGTGGCCTTGGTCGGCCACCCCGTCGACTGGCCCCGGCGGACGAGCTTGCGCTGGGTCGGCGGCACCCGCAGACCTTCCATCCGCCGCAGCCGCTGGACTTGGCGTTTGCCCACCGGCGCCAGCCCTCCTGGCGCAGCAGGGCCGCGATCCGGCGGTAGCCGTAGCGGGGATGTGCCGCGGAGAGGGCATGCATGCTGGCCACCAGCTGCTGCTGACGGTCGCTGCGCTGGCCGGCCCGGTACCACAGGGTGGCCCGCGCCAGGTGCAGGATCCGGCAGGCGCTCCGCCCAGAACACAGGCCGTCGGCGACGACGGCCTGCGCCATCTGTTTCTTGTGCCCCGGGCTCACAATTTTTTTCGAGGGCGTACTCCAGAACCCGCTTGGCCAGCATGGCATCGGCGAGCATCTTCTTCAACTCGCTGTCTTCTCGCTCCAACGCCTTCAACCGCTTCGCCTCGTTGAGGTCCATCTGGCCGAATTGCCTTTTCCAACGGTGGAACGTGGCCTCCGAGATGTTTTTCTCCCGGCACAGCTCCACGATGCTCTTGCCCGTATCTGCTTCCCGAAGAATCCGGATTTTCTCCTCGGTCGTGAATCGTTTCCCTTTCATGGTCTGAGTCCTTTTCTGGGCCCAGACTGTCGCGCTAGCCGGCTCGAAAAAGCGAGGTCACGTCACCAAGACCCAGGAGCCATGTTGAGTCTGGTTACGGGTGTGCCGCGGCTCGTCGTACGGGGTGCGTGACTGCCACATTTTCCAGAGGATTTTCAGCCAGCGCTGACCCAAGCACCGGAGGGCACAAGCATGCGTCTGGCCCTTGGTGCGGTGCGCTTGATAATACGCTTCCGCCCACGCGCACTGCTGACGGCTGAGGTTCGCCCAGAGATGAACGGTAGCGCGCAATGTATCGTTGCAGGCATAGCGAACTCTTTGGTAGTGCATCTTGCCCGATTGCAGGGTGACGGGCGCCGTGCCAGCCACACACTGCAATCCCTGCGCGTCGACAAACCGCGAGCGATCATCGCCGATCTCGGCGAGCAGCCGCGGGGCGAGCTTGGGGCCCGCGCCGGGCAGCGAGCCGAACAAGTCGTGGTCCGGGTGCCGGGCAAAAACCGCGGCGATGCGTTCGCGATAAGCGCCCAATTGGGTCTCGAGCAGCTGCAGCAGACGCGCCAGCGAGACCGCCAGCAGACTCTTGGCGGCGACCGTCGGGGCTGCGCCACTGAGGGCGGTGGCGCGGGCGAAGATCGTTAACCGAGCTTCAGCCGTGGTCCCACGCCACAGCTTGTGCGCATGCAAGAACTTCTCCCAGCGCCGTCGGCCGGCTTGTTGCAGCTGGGCTGGCGTCGGGAACGCCAAGACAAAGTCCCACGCGGCCGGACTGACCCAGTCGTCAAACGCGGCCACGGCCGCCGGATAGTACTCATGCAGGGCCTGCATGAGCTGATTGACGAACGCCGTGCGCTGCTCAATGAGCGCAATCTCGTCCCGACAGAGCAGCTGTAACTCGGCGACGATCGGATCCATCATGGCCAGCGCGCGCCAGCGGTGTCCATCCAGCCGCAAGGCATCCGCCAGACTCTAGGCATCCCGCTGGTCATCTTTGACCCCGGACGGGGCGTGGCGTTCGCGGTAACGTTCCGCCGCTTTGGGGTTAATCGGGTAAACGGTGACCCCGGCGGCGAACAGTTGCTCGACGACCGTGCCGTGGCTGGTTTCCACCGCCACGGGCAGGTGCGGATACCGCCGGGCCAAGCTCTGGAAACTCTGCCAGCCTTCGGCCGTGTGGTCGAAACGAGTCGCTTCTTTAATCTGTCCCAACCGGTCAATAATCACCACGTCGTGATGCGCGCGCGCCCAATCGAGGGCCGCGAAGTAGGGTTGTTCATTCCATGGGAGGGCATTCATGTTTATGCCGCGATTCGCCCGGTCGCTCCGGTGGTGCGTAAACCTGATACAGGGATCCTCTGGGGATGTTGTTCTCTCATACGTTTGACCGGAGACGCCCGGCACGACCGGTGATCTTTCATTGATGTTCGTAGCATTAGGCAAACATGACCGTGTTCGTGCCGAGGCCCGGCGGCGGCTAACGCCATCATCGCCGCCGGCCGAGTGGTTCACAACCCCGCCCCGTGCTTCACTTTGGGGTTCCGCACGGCGAGGTCATGAACAACATCGGAAGTGGTATCAGGCAAAAGACATACCACCGAGGACAAGATCCGCATCCTGCGCGAGGCCGACAGTGGGCGGAACATCGTGGAGATCTGCCGAGAGAAAAACATCTCGGAGGATAACGTCCGGGATGTTTCGCACATTTTGTCGGGGTTGGCAGCGGGCGGGTTAACCGCTAACCCGAACCCGTAGCCGATATGTCTGATGAGACCGTAGCTCCGACGGTCGCCGGAAGCCCACCCGGCGACGCCCCCAGGACCGAGCCCTTGGGCAAGGTCATCAAAATCGATGAGGCCTTGGTGCAAAAGCATCTGGGCGAAGTGGTCCGTTCCACCGTGGAAGACACGCTAAACGCGCTCTTGGACGCCGAAGCCGACCGCCTGTGCGGGGCGGGACGCTATGAGCACAGTCCGGACCGGGTGGACACCCGCGCTAAGCACTACGAGCGGCAGCTGCACACGCGGGCCGGCCCGGTGACGCTGCAGATGCCCAAGCTGCGCTCGCTGCCGTTCGAGACGGCGATCGTCGAACGTTACCGGCGGCGGGAGACCAGCGTGGAGGAAGCCTTGCTGGAGATGTACTATGCCGGGGTCTCCGTGCGCCGGGTCGAGGACATCACCGAGGCGTTGTGGGGCACCCGGGTCAGTCCCTCGACGGTGAGCGAGCTCAACCAGAAGATCGCCGGCCAGATCGAGGCGTGGCGCAACCAGCCGATCGAGGGCGAACACGCGTACGTCTTCATGGACGGCCTGTGGCTCAAACGTTCCTGGGGGCGGCGAGGTGAAGAACGTCAGCGTGCTGGTGGCCATTGGCGTCAACCAGGACGGGCTACCGCGAGGTCCTCGGGGTGGCGGAGGGCACCAAGGAGGATAAGCCCTCGTGGCAGGCCTTTCTGCGGCACCTGAAGGGCCGCGGACTCAAGGGCGTGAAGCTCTTCATCGGCGACAAGTGTCTGGGGCTGGTGGAGAGCCTGACGGAGTTCTACCCGGAGGCCGCCTTCCAGCGTTGTGTGGTCCACTTCTACCGCAAAGTCTGGTCGCTGGTGCCGGCCGCCAAGGTCCGCCCGGTGGCGGCGATGCTCAAAGCGATCCACGCCAGCGAGGATCGCGCCGCCGCGCGGGCGAAGGCCGTCTTGGTGGTGGCGCGGCTCAAGGAGATGAAGCTGCCCGCGGCGGCCGAGCTGGTGACGCAGAGTATCGAGGAGACCTTCAGCTACTATGCCTTTCCCAGTGAACATCACCGCAGCCTGCGCACCAACAATCCGCTCGAGCGCATCATGCGCGAGATCCGGCGCCGCACCCGAGTCGTGGGGGCCTTCCCGGATGGCAACAGCGCCCTGTTGCTGGTCTCCGCCCCGCTCCGCCACATCGCCGGCAAGACCTGGGGCGCCAAACGCTACCTGAACATGACCCGCCTCAGAACTCTGCAGACCGAGTCAGCCGTCAGCCAGGACCAGACCGCATGACCGAGATCCCACATCCTCGGTTCAGCGGAGGCGAGGAGCTTCGCCCCTCCCCTCGGACCCCTCCCTCATATTTGTTCTTCTTTTCCCAACCTTCCTCCGCCCCTGCCAACCCTACAGAATGTGCGAAACTTGGGAGCTGTTGCCCAAATCACCGCTCGATTGAACATGGCGGAGCACGACGGGTCTGACCTCGCAGCATGATGGGCATCCACGACACGCAGCCGGAGCTGTTCAGCTACCACGTCAATCTGGATAAACGGGTGAGGGCCGATAATCCGCTTCGGGCGATCCGCGAGCAGGTGGACTTCACCTGGGTGCGCGACGAGGTGGCGCACTGCTACGGTTATAATGGCAATGAGTCGACCGACCCGGCGGTGATCCTCAAGCTCCTGTTTCTGCTCTTTCTCGACAACGTTGAGAGCGAGCGGGAGTTGATGCGGATCGTGGCGGAGCGGTTGGATTACCTCTGGTTCCTCGGATACGGACTGGATGACGAGATCCCTGATCACAGTGTCCTTTCCAAGGCGCGCACTCGCTGGGGCCGGGCGACCTTTGAGCGGTTCTTTGTGCGCTCGGTCTCGCAATGCGTCGCGCTTGGCCTGGTCGACGGGAAGAAGATCCATCTGGACAGCAGTCTGGTCGATGCCGATGCGGCGCGAGGCTCGATGGTGACGACCTCGCCCGAGATGGTAGCGGCGCTTCGCGCCGCCTTCAGCGTTGAGGAGTCCAAGTTTGAGATCGCCGAGGAAGAGCGGCGCACGGTGCTAAAACACCGGGTGAATTTCAGTCCAACCGACCCGGACGCGACCCTGGTCGCCCGCGACCCGCGGAGCGCGTACGCCGCTTCACGGCCTCGGTACAAAAGCCACCGGGCCGTCGATGATCGTTGCGGCATCATCACCGCGGTGGAAACGGCGCCAGGACACATCCGCGATGGGAACTGCCTCCCCGCACTGACCGAGCAGCACCACCGCACGAGTGGCATTGCTGCCGAAACCGTCGTGGGCGACCAGCACTACGGCACGCGGGAAAACTTCCGCCATCTCCAGTCGCTCGGCGTAATCACCCACATGAAGCCACTGCGGTCGAAGGGCATGGCGGAAAAGCACGAGGTCTTCCCCGTCTCCGAGTTCATCTACGATCCTGAGTCCGACACCTTCCGCTGCCCCGGCGGACAGCGCCTGACGAAGCGGGGCTACAATAAGAACGAGAAGGGTTGGTACTACCGGGCTGACACCGAAGTATGCGCCGGCTGTGCGCTGCGTTCGAAATGCACCAAGATGGCGCATCCGGCGCACACAAGGCTCATCGTGCGGCCGGAGGGACACGAGCTACTGCTCAACGGCTGGGCCCAGGCAGAAACCCGGCAAGCCAAGCGTGATCGGCGCCGACGAATGACCGTCCTTGAAGGAAGCTTTGGGCAGGCTGCGCAGAACATCATTTCAAACGGGCGCGGTATTGTCGGCTGTGGCGGCAGAACATCCAGGATCATCTGATTGCGGCCGTCCAGAACATCAAAAAGATGGTTCAGCACGCCCGACAGGGCAGAAACGCCAGGATCTTGGCGGTAAAACCAGTCGTGTCGGATCTACGGCGTGTCTTCAAACCGCCCGTAACTGAGTTTTGAGGTGGCGCGTCGTTGGAGTGCCATGATGACCACCGAACGCTGGGAGTTGCCGGAGCCGCTGGGGGAGCG
>Ga0208689_1001384_pt1 | contig 12848 bp, 8 predicted proteins | sample June2015DPH_8_15_FD_184700 | JGI IMG/M metagenome (GOLD analysis project Ga0208689, IMG submission 184700) | Peatland microbial communities from SPRUCE experiment site at the Marcell Experimental Forest, Minnesota, USA - June2015DPH_8_150... | ecosystem: Environmental > Terrestrial > Soil >... | reverse complement strand
CCGAGGCTGCAAGCCATCGGGCTTCAAACCAGGGATGGTGTTCGAGCAAGCTCACAAAGCGCTGGCCGACCATTCCCGTCGCGCCCAGGATGCCGACTTCAATCTTCTTTACCATTCAATAACAACTCCTTTGTCAGACAAGTCAAGAGTCGAGAGTCGAGAGTCAAGAGTCGACTCTCGGCTGTAGACTGTCTTTCTGCCCCCGACTCTCTCTGAAACTCCCCAACAACTTCACCCAACCCTGTCATTCCGAGCGGAGCGAGGAATCTCGCTCTGCTTCGGGTGGATCGCGAAGGAAAGATCAGAGCAAGATTCCTCGCTCCGCTCGGAATGACAGCTTAGCCTTCTGGACCAGCTCGATTCTGGTTGGCCCCACCCCGGCGTTAACTCTCGACTTTCGACTCTCGACTCTCGACTGTCTTTTTCAGCTCATGGACAAGCCGGCAATAAAGGTCGACGGCCTCGATCAACTCAGCTTTGCGAACGCACTCATGCTCAGTGTGGGCTACGAGGATCGAACCCGGCCCCAGCAACACGGGCTGGCCCCATCGGGTCAAGGCCGGCAGGTCGGTGGTGAAGGACACCACGTCGGTCTTGTAGCCGTCCAGTTTCTCCATGCGCAGGGTCGGCGTATCGCGGACGAACTCAAACTCACACCGCCCTGCGAGCAACTCCGAAATCTTGCGCCGCAGCTCCTCCGTGCCGTTGACGGTCCGAATCAGGATCTGGGCCGCGGCCTGGTCCGGCACAACGTTTGCAGCCCGGCCGCCGGAGATGTGGCCGATGTTCAGCGTGGCAGGGCCCAGCAAGGGATCATGGGGCAGCGGAACCTTCCGCAAATCAACGAGCACATCGAGCAACTTATCAATGGCGGGTAAGCCGAGTGCGCCATCTTACCTTTGCATCGAATGTCCAGCCGCAGGTTACCTTTCGACCCCACCACCAGTTTATTTTCCGTGGGCTCACCGTTAATAAGGTAGCGGGAGCCGGGTGGATGCAGGTTCGCCTCTCGCGCGCCGTCGCTCGTGGTTTCCTCTCCCACCAGGTAGAGCAGGCCGAAGTCAGTCACCCCTTCGCTCACCAGCCGTTCAGCCGCCACGATCTGCGCGGCCAGGCTCCCCTTGGCGTCACATGCTCCGCGCCCATAAATGAACTCCTCGTCCTCGCGGGCGAGAAGGAAAGGAGGGACGGTGTCGATGTGCGTGCTCAAAACAACATCCGGCTTTCCGGTCTTTGCGAAGACGTTGGAGCGATCTCGTGAGACCGGCTGGAGCTCCACTTGGAAGTTTCTCGCCACAAGATAACCACGCAGGAACTCGGCGCAGGCGCGCTCGTGGCCCGTCACGGATTCGATGTTGATTAAGGCCTTGGTGAGCTCAAAGATCTTCATCACATTTGTCTTCCGCTGGTTTGATGCGGGACGCCGCTCCAGGTCTCGAGTTTGTCAGGACGCGCTCGCAAATAGCCCCTCCGCTAGACCTTAGCTCACAAATGAAAAGAGCGTCAAGTTGTTCCACAGCTTCTCGCGCTCCGGGCTAGATTTTTTCGCCCCTCCTGGCCTGAATGCTCCGGCGCCTTGGTACGCGGCCTTTAGTCCCTTCCCACTCGCTCTCCCCTACCCACCACCAGCTACCCGCCGGCTGCCGCCTACTAAGTACCTTTGTTTTCACCAACATTCCCGGCTTTAAGGGCTAACTAGCTTTGTTTTCATGCACATTCCCGCTTCATGGGCAAGTTTTCGACAGCGCTCCTTTGTTTTCATAGACATTCCAGCATGGTTCGTTCATTTTTTAAAGTCACTACGCTTGTCGCGGGCGAAGGGTGAGCAAAGACATAGTGTCGGTTTTGAGACACAGATGGAGCGGTCATTCGTGAGGTCTCTGCGGTCATGGCCGAGCCGTCCGGCATCATTTTGTAGGCTATTCCATTAAGCATAGCTTGTCAAGAGTCTTTTCTGGAGGCCCGTTGACACCCTGCTGAAGAAGGCACCGGTGCCTCATGTCGACCCTGGCTCCTGTCGTCCTGATCCTGCACAGCGGGAAGGGTCGCTGCGGTTCTGAGCGCAGAGTTCCGGTGACCAAAACCTCTTCGGCTTTTCGGTGGTTCCCACAACTCCGCAGGCACCTGGGGAGATCGCAGGCGTGCTGGAGAAGCTCATGTCTGCACTACCCGCCAGGCGCGGGTCGTGATAAGATAAGCCAATAGGTAACCTAGGTGAAGACGACAAAGAGAAGATCTCTGCGCATCGCGTTCGTCCTGGATGAATCTGCACTAGGGCAGTTGGTGAGGGTGCCTTAACGAGCATGTGGAAGATTGGGATTCGCGATATCACTATCTGATGGTTCCAGCATACACCTGGAAGATGTGAAGCAACTGCTGGATTTTCCTAATCGCGCATCACGCGCTATCTGCTCCTTAAGAATTACCGGTGAGCAGGAAACCCGCCCCTGGGAAGGATTAAGAGCAGAAGTAAACCTCAACCCCAGCCATGACTTCACCGGAGCCGTCGACTACGAGGTTGAGGGACAAGACGATAAACAGGTCCTTGGCGTTGCCGACGAGTTAGAAGGTGTATTTGAGTCTATGGGACAACCATTTTCCGCACTCGCTTATTCCAGCCCAACAACTTACGGAATCGCCGGCGTGTGCTGGGGGGCAGGAACTATACTGGTCGCCATGGGTTTCATAATATTTCATAGACACGAACATCCGCATCTCGGGTCAGCCTTTATAATTGTTGGTGATTTGTTACTATTCGGCGTCGTATTCCCCAAATGGATAAGGAAAAAGTGCTTTCCGGCAGGAGTCTTCGTTTTCGGCGATGGAAAGAAACGGTACGAGTCAGTGCTAAGAAGAAGACGACTTGTATTCGGGGCGATTGGTTTGACCTTGCTGGTCTCCTTTCTCGGAAGTCTTCTAGCAACACTATTCGTTCGATAACGCGCTCGCTGGCGCAGACCTTTTCAAGCAAGTAGCGACCACGGACCCCCGTTTGTGAAAGTATTCGTTCAACTCCCCTGTACGCCCTCCCAGCCACGCCTCGCCGATCCTGTTTATGAGACCCTGGACTTCCTTGCGTGAGCTCCCTCCCCTGGGGAAACCATGTGCAACCTCCTTTGAGCAAAGTCCCGTACAGCACTATTCTGGAAATTCTTGGCGTCTTGCAAGGAATTTCTGCGTTCACTGCTTGGCCGAGGATAGACTGTGAACTACCTTGGCGCGGATTTTGCTACTTCCGGCCCAGGAGACGAACCCTGGCTGTCAGGGCGCGGCCCTGGATGCCGCCGTAGGTCAGGAAATCCGGAGAGTCCACGTTGTTGTTCACCGCCGAGGGGTTGGACCGATTGGTGATGTCGTTGAATCCCGCCCGCAGCGCCCACAAGAATCCGAACAAGCGAATGCGCCGCTCCAGTTGCAGGTCCAGAGAAAAATACTGGGGGAAACGCCTGGAGTCTGGAGCACCTACGAGTTGCTGGTTCTGGTTCACCAGGCTGAAGGGAAATCCGTCGCGCCAATCGAGCGAATAGGCGAGATCGAACTTCCCGGGCAGGGGCATCCAACCCCAGGAGAGAAAGCGATTCGGCGTGTCCCAGGGGAGCGGCCCGCCCGCCTGCGGGCTGAACAGCAGGCTATCAATGCTGAAGTCAAAGACAGCGTTGGAGTGGGCCCTGGAGCGCGTGTAAGAAGCGAAGACCACGTGGCTGCCCTTGAAAGTGTGGCGCGTGGAAATCTCCACGGAGTCGTAGCGGTCCTGCTTCAGACCTTCCAACCGGAAATTGCCGCTGAAGCCGCTGCCCTGGTTGACAAAAGTCCAGCCGTCGCGTCCGCGCTTCTCGAGGAACTGAAGTTGGAAGTAAATCGAGTGCGGCATTTTCCTTTCAACGCCCAGGCTCCAATGGGTGAAGCGAGGAATCTTGAGCATCCGCTCATCGACCACGAACGAGGTCACAACGGGTGGCCGGAGAAGCGTCTGGCCCGTCAGGTCGTAGAAGAAGTCGGTGCGCTGCCCGCTCAGGGAGCGCGTGAGCATATCGAGATTCGTCGCGTCACCATAAAGGCCGACACCGCCGGAGAGCTTCGTGTCACCACTTCGGCTCAGAAGGTAGCTGGAGGCCAGACGGGGGGAGACCAGGAAATCCCGGATAACATCATCCCAATCAAAGCGCATCCCCGGCTCCAGCAGCAGGCGGTCGGAAAGCGACCAGCGGTCCTGAGCGTAGCCGGTGGACTCGAAATTGTCCTTCGTAAATGGCGCCCGGTTTTGGAAGGTAATCTCCTGGGAAAGAGTGCCATCTTCGCGCACGATCTCGATCGGCCGCCGCTCATAAGACTGGCGGTCGGTGATGCGGTCGAGATCCAACCCGATTTTGAACTCGTGCCGGCCCTGCCAGTTTCTGGGTGGAAGAAAGATGTTGGCGATTCCCTGCACGCGGCCAGCGCGCCCGTCCGTGGCCTCGAAGTAGTTGCCGCTGTCTTGCTCCGGGCTGATGACATATTGCATCGTGCCCAGCGGTTGGAGTGCTGTGCGATATTCGCTGTAAGCCCCTCCTACCTCGACAAGCGTCCCGCCGGGGGAAAGGTGCTGGTCCTTGAGCGTGAACAGGTAGGCGGAGTCCCTGCTGTCGAGGGTGGTGTCCAGGGGAGTGAACCGCGACAGCCCCAGATGGTCCGCCCGGAACTCATTCACCAGGAAGCTCGCGGTGAGGATATTGGAGGGGGTCAAGTTCACCTGCACCTTGGAGAGGTTGCTGATGCGCCAAGCTGTGCCACGGTCCGCGCCGGCAGGAAGGTCTTTGATGACGTTCAAGTCGTAGTTACCGTCGGCTGCGTTCAGGAACCAGGCCTTGTCCTTGCGAAGCGGGCCGGAGACAGTCACTCGCGGTGTCCAGGTCTTGATGTGGATGCCCTTCTGGCCCTGAACTGAGGGAATGAAATCCGTGGCTGAGAAGCGAAAATGGTCGTCCCCCATCACCGTTTTTAAGCTCACCAATCCCCCGGAGCCCTTTCCGTACTCGGCGGAGTAACGGCCGCTCTGAACTTCCGCCGACTGGAGGGCATCCACGCTCACTCGCAGGTCAAACAACCCCGTTGCCGGATCCGAGATATTGAATCCGTCGAGCTGATCAAAGATTTGATGCGTGCTCGCCCCAGCCACGTGAAGCTGCCCATAGCCGTCCTGAAGAACGCCGGGCAGCATCGGCAAGGCGTAGCGGATATCGCGACCTACGGTGTAGGGGAGATTGATAATGTCCTGGCTACTCAGGGCCTCGCTGGCCGAAGTTTTTTGGGGATCGATGGCTGGCGGCGAGTAAACCACATTGACCGATTCCACGTATTCCTTGGTGTGATTCAGCGTGACCTCCAAGTTGCTCGTTTCAACGACGCGGACGTCATTGGAGTTGAACACGAAGAACCCTTCTTTCTCAACCCGCAAGGAATAGACTCCGGGGGTAAGGTTGGAAAATTGATAACGGCCCGCGTAATCAGTCTCAGCTTTTTGGACAAAAGAGTTCGGTTGGTCGGTAAGCGTCAGGCGTGCCGAGGGCACGGTCACACCGTTTTCATCCAGGACCGTGAGCAGCAAATCCTGCCCCGCGAGTTGCTGGGGCCCTGGCCACCGGGGAAGGGCCGAGGCGGAAAACGTGGTGGTGAGAAGCAACCCACAAAGGGTGGCAGCCCTGCGAAGACACCAAAGCGCTACGCCATGTCGAGGACGGGCTCTGCCGCTCACCATTGGAGAGACCTCTCCCCCTCAGGGGTGCACCTCTTGTTTCCCTATTATCGGAGAATTTCCCTGCCGAGTGAAGGTCTAAACCAGATCAATTGAGGCGTTTTTTGCCGGGCCGCGGAGTGGCTGGGGAGACAGTTGGAAGTTAGGTCAGAGAGGCGTTTCCAATACGGGTAGTGGTGTCATTTGGAATATCATCCTTTACGAAACGCCGGTCATTCCCGCGAAAGCGGGAATCCAGTCCGTGAACAGCGCATTTCCCAAGGTTTGCGGAGTGGATTCGCGGGAATGACTGCGGCCTGGAGCGCCCCAGTCTCGCAAATGACACCACTGCCCCAATTCGCGACGCGAATTCGCCTGGCAACCGAATTGCTCGAAGCATGTGATGCTGTGAAATTCTACCACGATTGCGCGGCGCCTCGGACAAATGCGACGAGTTTCGGGAGGCAAGAGAGTCTTTTAGTCATTATGGACATTTGCTGGACGTATGAGGTGCTGTGAAATTCCACCATGATTGCGCGGGGCCTCGGACAAATGGCATGAGTCTCAGAGGGCAAGAGCGTCTTTTGGTCACTATCGGCGCTGCTGGCCTCGCTGCTGTCCTCCTTGCTGTGTCCCTGGAAGCCCAGCAAGCCAAGCCCTTGCCGGGAAGCAAGCCTTGCATGGATTGCCACGCAGCCGGCCCCCGCACAGGCAAGCGGCAGCCGGGAATGCCACCCCCCTTCAACGAGGCTACCCTGCGGGCCTCGCCGCACGCTACACTTGAGTGCACCAGTTGCCACGCTGATCTGGCTGGAAAGGAGTTTCCCCATCCCGAAAAGCTCCAGCCGGTTGACTGCGGCACTTGCCACGCCGATGAAACAAAGCAGCATTCGGAAAGCTTGCACGGGAAGGCGGCGAGACGGGGTGACCCGCTGGCCCCTCGCTGCACGGATTGTCACGGAACTCACAACATCCTGCGGCCTTCCGATCCCGGTTCTCCCACCGCGATCACCCAGATCCCCCTTTTGTGTGGCCGTTGTCACCACGAAGGCACTCCCGTCCAGCTTACTCACAACATCCCCCAGGACAAGATCCTGGAAAACTATACGGAAAGCATCCACGGCGAGGGCTTGTTCCGCCGCGGCCTGATCGTCACGGCGGTTTGTACCAGTTGCCATACTGCGCATTTCGTTTTGCCCCACACCGACCCCCGGTCTTCGATTTCCAAACAGAACATCACCCGGACCTGCACGAAGTGCCATGCGCTGATTGAGACGGTGCACCGCAAAGTCATTCGCGGCGAATTGTGGGAGAAGCAGCCGCACCTGATCCCCGTCTGTGTGGACTGCCACGAGCCTCACAAGATCCGGCGAGTCTTTTATGCGCAGGGGATGGCAGACCTCGACTGCCAGCGCTGCCATGGCAACCCGGAGTTGAAAACCGCCAGTGGCGGCCGCATGCGCTCCCTGTTCGTCAACGAGCAGGAACTCTCCGCCTCGCGGCATGTCCGAGTAGCTTGCGTGCAATGCCATACAGGCGGCGACCCATCCCTGCTCCGGCCCTGCGCCACTATAACAGCCCGGGTCGATTGCTCGACTTGCCACGCCAGTGCCGTCGAACAGTTTCAGCAGAGCATTCATGGACAGTTGTTGGCCAAGGGCAGCCCGGATGGGCCCGCCTGTGCGGACTGTCACGGCACGCATGCAGTCCTGAGCCGGAACAATCCCCGCTCGCCGACCTTTTCCCGCAATGTTCCAGCTCTGTGCGGCAAGTGCCATCGCACGGGGCAGCAGGCGGCGGTCCGTTATAAAGGGACGCAAAGCAACGTGGTGGAGAATTACGAGGAGAGCATCCACGGCAAGGGTTTGCTGCAAAGTGGCCTGACCGTGACGGCGAACTGTGCCGACTGCCATACGCCTCATGATGAGTTGCCCCGTCGCGATCCACGCTCCAGCGTGAATCCCAAGAATGTGGCCACCACCTGCGGTCGCTGCCACCAGGGGATCTACGAGGCCTTCACCGCCAGCGTCCATTCGCCAGCGGTGACCAAGACGGCCAAGCCCCTGCCGGTGTGCAACGACTGCCACTCCGCGCACACCATCAAGCGGACCGACCTCTCGGACTTCCGCCTCCACATCATGGAGCAATGCGGTCGTTGTCATGAGGCCATCGCCACGACCTACTTCGAGACGTACCACGGCAAGGTCTCCAAGCTGGGTTACGTAAAAACCGCCAAGTGCTACGACTGTCACGGAGCTCATGACATCCGCCCGGTCACCGACCCCGCCTCCCGGCTCAGCCGCGCCAATGTCGTGAAGACCTGCGGCCAGTGCCATCCAGGGTCCAACCGCCGCTTTGCGGGATATCTGACGCACGCCACTCACCACGATCCCAAAAAGTATCCCTTCCTGTTTCTCACTTTCTGGGGAATGACCTCGCTGTTGATGGGCACACTGATCGTAGCCGGTATGCATACGGTGGCCTGGCTGCCGCGCTCGCTGAAGTACAGCCGGGAATTGAAGGCCAACGGCAATGCGAACGGCGTGGCCTACGTGCGCCGCTTCCGGCCGTTCGACCGCAACCTGCATCTCATGGTCATCGCCAGTTTCTTGGGCTTGGCCCTGACAGGCATGATGCTGAAGTTCTCTTATACGCGCTGGGCGCAGGTGCTGTCACACTTGCTGGGAGGGTTCGAGGCCGCCGGGGTCATCCACCGGTTCTGCGCTGTGCTCACCTTCGCCTATTTCGGCTTGCACTTCTGGGACGTGGCCCGCCAGCGCCGGGCGAGCGGTAAGAGCTGGCGGCAGTTCATCTTCAATCGTGAGAGTACCGTGTTCAATCGCACCGACTGGCGGGAGTTCGTCGCTTCGCTCAAATGGTTTGTGGGCAGAGGGCCGCGCCCCGAATACGGCCGCTGGACGTACTGGGAGAAATTTGATTACTTCGCGGTGCTTTGGGGCGTGGCGGTGATCGGCACCACTGGGTTATTCCTTTGGTTCCCGGAATTCTTCACGCGCCTGCTGCCCGGCCGGTTGATCAACGTGGCCACCATCATCCACAGTGACGAGGCGCTGCTGGCCGTGGGATTCATCTTCACCGTGCACTTCTTCAACACGCACTTCCGGCCGGAGAGATTTCCCATCGATACGGTGGTGTTTACCGGCGGTGAGCCGCTGGAAAAGTTCAAGCTCGACCGGCCGCGCGAGTACCGGGAACTGCTCGAGCAGGGTGAACTGGAAAAACGTCTGATGCCCGCTCCGCCGCCGGTCGTCGTTCAGTTTTGGCGCCGTTTCGGCTTCACGGCCCTGACGATCGGGCTCGGCATCATCGCCCTCATCCTCTATGCCGAGATCTTTGCTTACAAATAAGGCAGAGGATCTCGGTGCCCACTGCATTCGGTGAAGGGGTGCGATTTTCGGCGTAGGTCGTTTGGTCCAAGTCGGGGCTGTGGGCGCGCCAGGGGGCGACATTTCGGTCAACATGTCATTGTGATCATCCTTAGCGGGCAAATCCTGGACCGCCCCTCGTCGCTCCTGTACCCAAACCAAATCCGCGGGAAGCCGACTATGTGGCCAAGTGGCCTTTGGCTTCCCCGGCAGTGGCGTCATTTGCTAGACATGGGGGCTACAAGAGTCTGTGTGAAAACTTGATTTGTAGCGGCGGTCTATGACCGCCGCCTTGGAAATGAAGGGCTTCGGCGCTCATAGAGCGCCGCTACAGCGCGTCAGCCAAGGTTTTCACACAGACTCTACAAGGCCCCGTCATTGACGCGAAAGCGGGGATCCACTTCGCAAACCTTTCGCGGTCGTTCCCGCCGGCTGGAGCAGACCCCCTTTTTGGAGGTCTGCGACTTCCCGAGGGGAAGTTGTCGGGTCGTCAGTCAGGTCGAGATGGGTCCTATTTCTTGCGCATGGCTTTGGGCGTTCCTTCGGGAGATCGCAGACTGTGAAAACCACCGTCTGCGCCAGCCCGCCGAATTCGGGCTTGAGCTCTCTGGGCTGGAGGCCGACATCGAAGAAACGTCGCCGGTCTGGGGCAGGATCACACACAGTTGCTTATGAATAGGCGACCATTCGGGGCTTGATCGGTAAGGTCAACACTACAGCGTTACTCGCGGTCAATCCCAGCGAGTGCTGTGCCAGCACAATCTTCCTCGAAGGGGACTTCGGGGGAGTCAGGGGTTGCAGTTCTACGGGTAGTAATACGGCCAAGTGGATTGTTCGTAACCCACCGGCATGGCCCGGATAGTGTTAATCATCGTCAGCCGCGGCCTCGAAGCTGCCCTCCGCGCCACAGAAGGGACAGCGCAGACGCAACAAAGCTGCCAGGGTTGTGAATCCTCATGCAAGGTGTTATATTGAAATATAATCGAAAGGAATGGCTATGCACACAACCAATCTGCGCAAGGTAGGCGGCTCGGTCATGCTGGCGGTACCGCGCGCCGTGCTCGACGTCCTGGGCTTGCGGCCGGGAGCAAAGCTCGGCATTGCCATCGAACGCGGCCGGCTGGTGTTGGAGCCGCCAAAACGGCCCCGCTACACCCTGGACGAACTGCTCGCCCAGTGCGACTCCAAGGCCCGCCGCACAAAAGAGGATCGGGAATGGCTCGATAACCAGCCGGTGGGTCGGGAGCTGATCTGATGAGACGTGGCGAAATCTGGGTGGTGGGCCTTGATCCCGCGGAAGGACACGAGCAAAAGGGCCGGCGCCCTGTCTTGATCATCTCCCCCGACGCCTTTAACCAACTCACCAAGGTGCCCGTGGTTCTCCCCATCACCAGCGGCGGGAACTTCGCGCGGACCGCCGGATTTGCGGTATCTCTGACAGGTGCCGGTACTAAAACAACCGGCGTTGTCCGCTGCGACCAGCCCCACGCGCTCGATCTCGGCGCGCGCAACGGCAGAAAGCTGGAAAACGTACCCGATGCGATCATGGACGAGGTTCTGGCGAAGGTTGCGACAATTCTTGAGTGAGTCAGAACGGCGCGATGCCAGCGGATTAAAAGCCGCGGAGTGACGCAAAGTACGCCTACCTCTGCACTACCCCCTCCCAAACCGTCCATGGACTGTCCCAATGCGTGGCTAACCCAACTCTGCACAGATGACGGAGCATTGGGGCGCATACATTAACGACAACGCATGCGCCACCAGCGCTCCTGGGCGATGCCCAGTTCAGTGGTGACAAGGGGATTTATCAACAGGAATCGGTAATACTAAACCCTGCGGCGTTACTCGCGATCAATCCCAGCGAATGCTGTACCAGCACAATCTCCCTCGAAGGGGACTTCGGAGGAGTCAGACGTTACGTTTGAACGGGTCAAATTGATTGTTTCCGAGTGCCCCGTCAACTGCCCAGAGCAGGTAGCGCGGACCACCGCTTTTGTGGTTCGCGTCTTTTCGGCCCCGTCATGGAGCGATCAAATTCGTGCGCGCGGACCGTAGGGCATTCTGACGCGGTCGACGATCAAACCGCAGCGTTCCTTTTGTTCGTTGGCGCTCGTGCCGGCGCATTCGTTGTAGCTTGACCATCGCCAATCTTCCGTGCGCCTGACCAAACCGGCCCGCACCGGGTTAAGGTGAGAGGTAAAAAGGGTGCAGTGCCCGCGCTCGGTTGAAGGCTCGCGCCAACAGGGCGAAATCAGGCTCGGTGAATTTCTCTCGCCGCCTGAGCAGGCGCACGACGATAAAGAAATATCGATCGGAGAGAAAAGGACGCCGGAGTTTCGACACCGCGATAGAATACGGCACGGTGGCGATAATAACTACGGAAAAGACGCGGACCGCAAAATCGGCGGTCCGCGCTACCTGCTTCCACCAGTTTCCCGGGAGACTGAATGGTCCCGAAGACAGAGTTCCCGTGCGACGCAACGTGCGGGTAGTGATAAACTGCAACTGCTTGAGTTCGAAATAGTGCTAACTGCGCGTGTAGTTGCGGATACGCTTGATATTTGCTGAAGGCGGCGGTACTGCCCTCTGCGCCAGCAGACGATGTCGGCGCCCGCCCCTCGCTAATGAGGTCAATGCATGATCCCGGCCAATTATCCTGACCAAGCAGCCGAAGAGCTGATCGCCCTGGCCACGAATCGGTTCGGCGATCTCAACGAAGCCGAAACAAAGCTCCTCCGCGCGGTCGTTGGAGGCGATATCGCGAGCTGTGGGCCGAACCAGGCCATCAACAACAGTCCGGAGGACGCTTCAAAAGACGAAGAATGGGTGCCGAAATGTGAGGTGCGCGCGGACCGCATTTACTGGCTGTGTACAAATCTGGCAGCCGTGGAAAAGGTCGACTCCAGGGGAATCAAACTCTTCGGCGCATTGGTAACCGGTACGTTGGATCTTTCTTACGTCAAGGTACCCTTCCCCCTATCCCTCTTACACTGCTGTGTGCCGCAGGAAATCAACTTGGCGTCTGCGCAACTTCCCGCACTGTACCTGAACGGCAGCCGAACTGGGCCCATCGTCGGCGACGGTTTGACCGTCAAAGGAGGTCTCTTTCTTCGCACAGGATTCATTGCTCAGGGCGAGGTGCGACTGTTGGGTGCGCGGATCGGAGGGAATCTTGACTGCAGCGGTGGCAGTTTTAACAATCCTCCGCAAAAAGCCGGTAGCGCGGACCACCGCTTTTGTGGTCCGCGTCTTTTCGGCGCCCTGATGGAGCGATCAAATTCGTGCGCGCGCGTCGGAGGGCATTCTCACGCGGTCTACGATCAAACTGTCCGTCGGCTGACGGATTCGCCGGAGCTCATGCCGGCGTATTCGTTGTAACTTGACCATCGCCAATCTTCCGGGCGCCTGACCAAACTGGCCCTCACCGGGTTTAGGTGAATGTATTCGACCTTTTCGTTGTATTCCTTGACAGTGCGCAGGGCGCGGTCGAAGAACCTGGGTTGCCACAGTTCGCCCTCCGCGCCCCGGCGCTGGTTGACCGCGCTCATCGAGCTCTGCTTCACCGACTTCATGGCCAGTGAAATCGTTACCGGATACACCGGCGCGCAAATGCAGTGCCAGTGTTCGGGGAGAAAGACCCAAGCTGTCAGGTGAAAAGGGTGCAGTGCCCGCGCTCGGTTGAAGGCTCGCGCCAACAGGGCGAAATCAGGCTCGGTGAATTTCTCTCGCCGCCTGAGCAGGCGCACGACGAT
>Ga0208689_1001376_pt1 | contig 12899 bp, 16 predicted proteins | sample June2015DPH_8_15_FD_184700 | JGI IMG/M metagenome (GOLD analysis project Ga0208689, IMG submission 184700) | Peatland microbial communities from SPRUCE experiment site at the Marcell Experimental Forest, Minnesota, USA - June2015DPH_8_150... | ecosystem: Environmental > Terrestrial > Soil >... | reverse complement strand
TTCGTTCAAGACATTGGCCATGCCCACGGAGCCTACAAGCCTCCGCGGGAATCAATGTCCCGGACGCTACTCTCGTTGGCCGGTTTTCAGGTGATACTCATTGGCCGGTTTTGCGTGATCGCTGAGGTCCGGAAGTTGACCGGAGCAAAGCCGACTTCCCAGTACCGATCTGCCGAACGGATTGATTCAGGATAGCCGACCACTCGCGAAGTCACCGGATTCTGGCGTTGTGAGTGATAACGCGATTTATCAACAACAACGTTTTCGAGTCGGCAATTAAGCACAGGGCGAGTTCTCACTTCCGGACTTATTTCAAGCCCAGCTCGCCATCGTACTGTTGGATAACCCCGTAGCACTCGCAGGCGGAGTCTTCAAGTTTCTTGCGGTTCACGATCTTCACTGCACCACGGGTGTATTCGATGAGTTCCTTCCTCTGCAAAACACCCGCTGCCAAGCTCACGGTAGGTCTATCTGTCCCTAGCATCGTTGCGAGAAAATCATGGGTGATGGGCAGCGACTCTGAATCCACTCTATCCTGAGTCATTAGCAACCACCGCGCAAGGCGCTGCTCAATATCGTGCAGCCGATTACACGCGGCTGTTTGTGCAACCTGCATACCCCGAACTACTGCATAGCGGTTCAACAACAATTGAAGGTGTGGAGCGGATTCCAAAGTGTTTTGCAAAGCTCCGACCTCTACCCGAAACCCATCCCCCGTGATTTGTACCACCGCCCGCAGCGGGCCCCTGCTCAGGCCAACCGCCGCCGGTGTTCCTGTAAAGCCCTCATTTCCAACTATGCCAGCTTCGGCCGTTTTTCCATCTTTCATTACGACTACAAGAGAAATCAAACCTCGATTCGGGAAATACGCAAATTCCAGCTTTCCACCCGCCTCGTGAAGGACGAGATGGCTTGGCAAGCTGACGTATTCGAGATGAGGACGAAGTGAGCGGTAGTCGCTATCGGAGATCGATAGAAGTATTATGTTGCTGACTTGCTTCCCTGCGGTATTCGTCCGCTCGCTAGGCTGGGAATGAACTCGCCCGTTATGGGGTGCGAGACAGGAAGTCTGGTCGGGCATGGCGAACCCCCTCTCGAAGACCTATCAACACTATGCTGGATACGACCCTGATACTGAGCAATACTGACCGCTTCAAGACGCACCAAACGTGACCAACAGCTAAAGCGATTCCGCTACTTCAAACGAGGCCCCCGAAATCGGGCGTGCGAACGAACAAAACTTTTCCATGTACGTAGGATGCCCGACAGACCATCCAAATTGGCACGTGATATTAGTGCAACGGGGGAAAGTAATGGATCCCCGTGCGGCGGCTAAGAAGAGACGCGATTTTGACCCCCATGCATTCCTCGCAACCATCGGCGAGGGCAGGAAATTTGTGCTTTTCCCGAAGAAACAAACAATCTTCGCCCAAGGGGATCCCAGTGACGCAGTGTTTTATATCCAGACCGGCAAGGTAAGACTCACGGTCGTGTCCAATGATGGCAAGGAAGCAACCATTGGCATATTAGGGGACGGCGAGTTCTTCGGTGAAGGTGCGCTGGCAGGTCAGGCTGTTCGCATGGGGTCTGCGACCGCGATGACAGATTGCGCTGTTCTGCGAATCGACAAGAAGGCCATGATGCGAGCGCTTCACCGTGAGCACACCTTTTCCGACATGTTCGTGGCACATTTATTGGCGCGGAACATCCGATACGAAGAAGATCTGGTTGATCAGCTATTTAATTCCAGCGAAAAAAGGCTGGCCCGGATTCTTCTGCTGCTCGCTCATTTTGGCAAGGAAGGCAAACCCGAGACGGTAGTTCCCAAGATCAGTCAGGAGATGCTGGCGGAAATGATCGGCACAACCCGGTCGCGGGTTAGTTTTTTCATGAATAGGTTCAGAAAGTTGGGCTTCGTTGACTATAGCGGGAGCGGGCTGCAAGTCCATAGCTCGCTGCTTAATGTTGTTCTCCTCGACTAGCGTGACATGGTTTATCGAGGCTGGGGATGTTCTATTCCATTTGGTTACTTGCCGCAGCGCTGGCCGGTTGGGCCGGTGGCACGATCGCAGGGGACGACGGATTCGGGACAGGGGCCGACATTCTCCTCGGACTCACGGGCGCTTTCGTGGTTCGTTGGTCCCTTGAGAACATCGGTATTTCGCTGAAAGATGTGTACCTGCTTCTGTTCTCGATCTGGGGAGCAGCCGCAATCCCTGCTGTTGTGAGGCTTGGGATCAGACGCCACAATCGGTCAAAAGTGCGGTCCCGACTCCAAAACGATTAGTCCATGATGCTCGCGGTTGAAAGACGGACACCATGCCAGATGACTGGAACGAGCACGATGATATTGCGGCAGGGTCGAGTTGTCCGATGCCCAACTGCGGTGAGTTGGCGGTTGCATACAGGTCAACGGACGGCGTGGGACGTGACCATTCCGAGCCAGGAGTTCACGTGCCCGCACTGCGGAATCGACTTTACCGTCCCTGAAGATGAACTAATTTTTCAGTCGGTGCCGAAGAAATGGCTTTTGGCGAGGGTTCAAGCGTTCAAGCCGCATAGCCGGGTGGCAAGGAAGCATCAACAGAGCCCGTCAACCATTGCCTGCAAAGGAGTGACATCACAATGAAGCCTACGACCACAATGCCCCCTCCGCTAAGGACAATCAACCAAACAACCGAATCTACCAGTGATCTTCAAGAGCAAATCCGTCGTCGTGCTCACGAACTGTACGAGCAACGCGGGAGAGACGACGGGCACGAACTAGACGATTGGCTGCAAGCAGAGTCGGAGCTGACTCAACAGAAGGCAAAGACAGTCGCCGCATAGAACCAGCATTCGCGCAGGGCTCACTTCAGCCTGAAATAGACGACGCAAAGCGGTGTTGGATTTTGTCTCAGCCGCGCTCTTCATATCCCGAGGCTCCCAAGCATGACGCGACGCGGGCATCATCACGGTTCCGCCGTTCGATTGCGAGTATCGTCTTAGTTGGGATCTTTCAGAGTTCGGAGCGTACACGTTCAGGGTTGGGACAAGTGAAGATTTTGCTCATCTCGGTCATCAACGAAGCGGGTGTCGAGACACCGCTGCCCCTGGGGCTGGCATGCGTCGCCGCTGCAACTGAGAAAGCTGGCCACGAGGTGCTCTTACTGGCTGCCACGTCCACCACCGACTGGGAATCGGCCATCCGGGAGAGGATTGGAGAATTCCGCCCCGACGTTATCGGTATTTCGGTCAGGAATATCGATGATCAGAACATGCAGGCACCGCACTTCTTTCTTGAACTATCGCGGAAGGTCGTGTCCGTGTGTCGCAGCGCTTCGCGGGCCGCCGTTGTGCTGGGCGGCGCAGGCTACAGCATTTTCCCCGAGAGCGCCCTGATGTACCTGGGGGCTGATATGGGGATTCAAGGCGAAGGCGAACTGGCGTTCCCTGCGCTCCTATCGTGGGTGGAGCATGGTGCTCAAGAAGACGCACCTCCTTCGTTTCATCTGCCGGGAAGGTCACCGACGGCAAGGGGCTTTGCTGAGAACCTCGATGCGCTCCCCATGCCTGAGCCCCGCCTTTGGCTGCATTCAGACGACAACCCCAGCACACGGATTCCGGTCCAGAGCAGACGAGGATGTCCCCTGGACTGTATTTACTGCTCGACCAGTGCGATTGAAGGGAGACCGGTCCGCCAACGCTCCCCCGAATTGGTCGTAAAGTGGGTGGCAGAGCTGCGGAAATGCGGATTCCGCAATTTTCATTTCGTGGATAACACCTTCAATCTGCCGCTTTCGTATGCAAAAGAGCTTTGCAGAAAGATGATCCAGGCGGACCTTGGGATCGATTGGTGGTCTATTGTTTATCCGAAATGGGTGGACATCGAATTGGTCGAGCTGATGGCCAAGGGGGGGTGCACTCAGGTAAGCCTCGGTTTCGAAAGCGGGTCAGAACCGATGTTGAGGCAGCTAAAGAAGGAGTTCAACACCGTCGAGGTAAAAGTAATTTCTGAATTATTCGCTGACGTGGGCATAAAGCGGCAGGGATTTCTCTTGCTAGGAGGGCCCGCAGAAACAAAGGAGACCGTCGAGGAGAGCCTGGAGTTTGCCGAGTTTCTGCACCTTGACGGGCTGAAGGTCACAGCAGGACTGCGAATCTACCCGCGCACGGCACTCGCAGGAATCGCAGTAGCGGAGGGGCTGCTCCGACCGGATGACGATCTCCTTTTGCCGCGGTTCTATTTGATGCCTGCGCTGCGGGATTGGCTCCCAGAACGAATTGCTGAATACAATGGTCTTTGAGTCTGTTGCCCGCTAGTTCTGAAATCGGGGACGACACCCAGTCTCGCTCCGACCGCAATCGCTTGGCTAAGACAGGGGGCCAGACTAGAGCGAGACTGCACTCTTTTGACGCTTCCTGCCTGCGCCCCTGAAAAACGCCAGTGCGCGATCAACACACATGCGCACGATCCCTATGATCGCAGCCCCGATAATAACCAGGACTACACAGCCCATTGGATCAATCATGCTTAGCATGGCTCAAGAACCGCCACTGTCGCTGGCTACCTTCCATTGTTCTGGTGCGTTCTCGCGCTTAAATGAGCGCTGAGTCGATGGAGCTGAGATGCCTCCTCTCGACATATATTGCGCCCGTTGTGTCGGAGCCAAAACTAGAATTCGAATCACAATTTCCACAGACTCACCGAAGCGGGTCAACGTGAATCAGGTCGTCGTCTGTGGGTTCGAGCTCAACTGAAGCCGAGCACAGGATGTGGCGCATATGGCTCCTCAAGAGATGCAACCTCTTCCGGCGTCAGACGGAGCGAAAGCGCTGCTACGGCGTCCTGAAGATGATGCGGCTTGGTTGCGCCAACAATGGGCGATGTGACCGGCTTGCTGAGCAGCCAGGCGAGAGCAAGCTGCGCGCGGGCAACACCACGTTGTTCTGCGACCTGACCCAGACGGTCCACAACTCTGCGGTCAGCTTCTTCGGTCTGCGAGTACATGCTCTTCCCGAACTGGTCCGTTTTGTAGCGTCTGGTGGGTTCGCCTTGCCACGGACGAGCCAGGCGGCCACGCGCGAGAGGGCTCCAGGGAATAACGCCGATACCCTCGGACTCGCAAAGCGGGATCATCTCGCGCTCCTCTTCGCGATAAAGCAGGTTGTAATGATTCTGCATCGAGATGAAACGGGTCCAGCCGCGAAGGTCGGCGAGATAGAGAGCTTTGGTGAATTGCCAAGCGTGCATGGACGAAGCGCCGATATATCGCACCTTGCCGGATTTCACCACATCGTGCAGCGCCTCCAGCGTCTCTTCGATCGGCGTTTCGTAATCCCAGCGGTGAATCTGGTAGAGGTCAACATAGTCGGTCTGCAGACGGCGGAGGCTCTGGTCGAGTTCGTAAAAGATGGCCTTGCGGGAGAGACCATGGCCGTTGGGTTCGTCGCGCATGACGCCGTGGACCTTAGTGGCGATGACGACGGCTTCGCGGCGGATATTGGCCTTCAAGAACCGCCCAAGCACCTCCTCGCTGGCACCGCCTGAATAAACATTGGCCGTGTCGAAGAAGTTGATCCCGAGATCAAGCGCCTGACGAAAGAAGGGTTCGCTCTCTTCTTCGTTCAGAGCCCAGGCATGGCTGCCAGGTTTAATTTTACCGGTGGCGGGGGCCCCGTAGGTCATGCAGCCGAGACAGATGCGGGAGACCTTGAGGCCGGTTTTGCCAAGATTGACGTAGTTCATTGCTTCTCCTGAAGGGGCATAGCTGTCTCAAGCCATTGTGGCCCGGTGGAGTCTTCGTTCAGAGCCCAGGCATGGCTGCCAGGTTTAATTTTACCGGTGGCGGGGGTCCCGTAGGTCATGCAGCCGAGACAGATGCGGGAGACCTTGAGGCCGGTTTTGCCAAGATTGACGTAGTTCGTTGCTTCTCCTGAAGGGGCATAGCTGTCTCAAGCCATTGTGGCCCGGTGGAGATGTGTGCTTCTTTTGAATAAAAGCATACTGCCAAATGAAGGATTGAACCTATGCCAGATTTCCACCGAACGTTGTATCGTCATAATGTTTGTCACCATCGGGTTGAATATGCTTTTGATTAGAGGTGCTTCCGGACGTGTCGCACGACGTGCTGCTGCGTTACTGGCGCAAAGAGGATATTGTTTGCGCCTCAAGACGCGCACTCCACAACAAGCGCCAAAACTGGATGGTGCAGAGCTGACTCGCGGCGACTTCGCGGAACCGGCAACACTGGATGATGCCTTCGCTGGCGTGTCCACCGCCTGCTGTCGCGCCTCTCGCCTTTCCCCGAACCTCCTCCGGTGCTCGATATCACTAAAGCGTGTCAACGCTTCTCCGGGGCCGCCAATCCTGCCGCATTGAGGATTACCGCTACGGCCCGATCGATACCCGCGTCCGAATTGATCATCAAATGGTAAAGGTGCCGGTCGGTCCAATCGCTGTGGTAGTACGTGCGAATGTATGCTGCGCGGATGCGGTCGAACTCGTCGAGAGACGCTTCGCACTCAGTGTTCGTAGGATACCGATTTTGGATCCGCTTGAGTTTCTCCTGCCTTGAGCCGTACACGAAGACATGGAAAGCATCCTCACGTTCCTGCAGGACGCACTGTGCTCCGCGACCCACAATCACGCACTGCCCCAATTTGGCAGCCTCACGAATTACGATTGCGCTGAGTTCGGCCAGGTAGTCCGGATCGACGACGTCGGGAGCAGGACCGGACCAGGGATAAGCATTGCCCAGCCAGAATACCTTGAGCAGTCTCGCAATGAACGAGCTTGGGTGCTCATCCATCTGTGACACCTCGGAAGGCTGCACATGAGCGCGGCGGGCAAGTTCGAGGATCAGTTCGCGATCCAGCAGCTTCCAGCCAAGGCGAGTGGCAAGCTCCTGCCCGATGGCGGCGCCCCCACTGCCATATTCGCGCGCAATCGTAATTACACGAATTGTTTTCATGTGATGAGCATCATCACTTCAATTACTATACGGGCGCGTCGAAACGCCGGTCTTAGCCGAGGGTCTCCTGACACGCCCTGCTGCTAATCTTCGAAGCTTTTCGCCCCTCCCTGGAATCGGTTCTTCGCCTGTTTCCACAGCCACTTAATCACGCGAGCGTCGTTGTAGCAGTAGCCTAGATTGTGGTTGAGCGTTGAGAAGCAGTGGCGTTGGCAGGTGTTCTTCAGATTGGTCAACTGCGTGGTGTCCAATCTGGGGCTGTCGATGTTGCCCCAGTCGAAGGTCGACGAGTACATAGGGAAGCAAGGGGCCACAGTGCCGTCTGTACGGATGACCACATTGTTCTGGCCTGCCCGGCAGTTCCAGTCGGCAAAACGAAGGCCGCCGTTTTCGTCGGGAACGATGCCGGGTGTAGACGCAAGCAGCTTGACCATGTCCTCGTTGGTGCAGGTGCCATCCCCATACCAGCCAACCTTGCCCACGTCGAGCCCCGAAGACATCCGCACAAACGCCTTCATCTCGCGCAGCCTCTGCACGGAGTTCACCATCTGATAACCTGTCCGGTTCTTATCGATGATCCAGTCAATGAGTTCGTCCACAGCCCGCCAGTCCTCGGGGCGAATATAAGTCGGGTTGTCGTACACGTGCTTAAAGTGGTCATCCGGTTCGAGCATGGGCGTCTCATTAATGTGGTAGTCGGTAGCGAAATAGTGGTCGTGCGCGTACTCGGTGAGCAAACGAACATCTTCGTGATTATTCCGGCAGATGTTCATGTTGAAGAACACCATGTACCCGTAGACGTACTGCTTGCGAATCAGGTACCCGAGGTTCTTCTCTACAGGAACAAGCGCCTTGGGCAAGCCTGGCTTTTCTTCCCAGGCATCGAGAGCCAGGTTGATGACGGCCACGCCCGCGTCGCCTAGGCGGTCGGTCACCTCCGGGCGGAGCAAGCGACCGTTGGTTCCGATGTAAATCCAGAAACCCTTCTTGGCGGCATAATAGACGACTTTATGCGCGAACTGGGGCCGGAGCAGCGGCTCGCCTCCCATCAGTGCGAGAGCGCGGCAACCCTGGTCGTAGAGCCAGTCAATGGAGCGGCGAGCAATATCTTCAGTCATTCCTCTGACCCGGTTGTTAAATGCCCAGCAATACCAGCAGTCGAGATTGCACTTGTAATCCGTAAACAGATAAGCCGTGATGGGATGGAAGTCGCCGGGAAGCACACGCGAGCGGATGTAAGGAAACAGCCAACCGCGCATCTTGCGGTAAATCTGCTGCCGCGTCCACTGCCGCTTTTCCAGTGGCGCATCTGGGCCGGGGTCATTGAGCAGTTCGGGATACTGCGGGAAGACCGGCTCGGGCAGGGTGGCATCCTTGGGCAGAGGCGGCGCGGGTGGTTCCGAAGCTGAGTGCATCAGCAGCTCATGAATCGCGTCATCCATTCGAAATGCGCGCTCGGCGTTTTCTTCGCTCGGTAGTGTGTGGGCGGACATGACTCCCCCCTGTGCATCATTCGGCACAGCCGGCGGTGGCAGGGATTTCCCTGCGTTCACAATCAGGCTGGCCAGCGTTGGGTAACCCCTGTGCTTCACGCAACCAGCGCTCGTATTGGCCCAGTCGCGCGTCAATCTCCGCCTCGACTTGCTTTCTGCAGAGCATATCGTCGCGGTAGCGCTTCAGGACATAATCAATGGTCTCAACCCGAATCTTGACCGAACCCGCTTCCAGCTTTTGACAAAGTTGCACATGGTGTTCTCGTGTGGTCCTTTGGCGCATTCAATGCTGTGTTCGGTTTTAACCCGCCTTCCGCACTTCGGATACCCCCCCAAACAAGCTTTTGCTTGCTCGAGAATCGAGGCGTAGTTTCGTCTGGAAACGACAGCCGTCGTGCCGGCAGAACGAAGGCGTTCACTGTCGCATGCGCTTACATCCCACTTTAGGACTACACAGGAAACGTCAATTCCCCGAAGATCTTTTCCTCGCAGATCCTTCAAAATTGCCTCCGCATCCATTTGCGGCGGATGGTCGCCTACGATTAGCAGATGGAAAAAGTCACACTCGGAGCATCGTGCGAGATCAGTTACATCCCAAGTCGTGGTGGTGTCGAAGCCTGCGTCCTCCAGCATTCGTTCGAGGCCGATAAGTGTTTCCACGTCGGTGTCGCAGATGAGAATGCGAAAACGCTGCTGCTTCATTGCCTCCTCCCTTCCTCCAGAGCTTCCTTGTGCGCTCCAGCCGTGACGGAAAACCTCGAGTTCACAGCCACGCGCAATCCGGCTTCTCGGGAGCCGAGAGCAAGTTGCGGTGCTGTACTCTCGGAAGGGCAATAGCGACCAAACTCGATCACCCCTTTCGGGATTCATGCCCGTCAGCTACCGTGAAAAGAGCCTTGAAAACGAAATCAAGAACCGCTTTACGGCGTGCCTCGATGCGCGGCCGAGGACACAACTCCACGCCTTCCAACGACTCGACCGCCAGATTGCTGGTGAAATAAAAGAGAATTAACGCTGAAATCGAGTGGATGCAGTGCTCAACGTCGAGATCATGAAATTCTCTACTGGAAATGCCCTCCCTAAGCAGCGCCACCAGTTTGCGGTGAACCGGGCGGATATACCGCTCTACCATCCTGTGCAGAGGCTGCGACCTTGCGCTGCACTGGCGCAATTGTTCTTGCTGCACGAGTTTTGGAGCGAGAGGAAACTCCACAATAAAGTCAAAATAGGAATTGACGTACGCGAGCAAGCGTTCCTGTGCCGATGCTTTCTGATCGAGTGCGCGGAAAACGCATTCGAACCATTCGGAAAATATGTCTTCCAGCACCTCGCTGTAGAGCTGCTCTTTTGTTTTGAAGTGGTAAAATAGAAGCCCGTGATTCACTCCCGCCGCGCGGGCGATTCCTTCGGTTCGAGCACCCGCGTATCCTTTGAGCGCAAACTCCTCCGTCGCTGCCCTTAGGATTGCCAACCGGCTGGCTGGTTCGGCGCTGCTTTTTATCGGCTTTTCGACAACGGCTACCATCACTTCTCCTCGCCTGTTTTTTTTCGGCGCGGTCGACGAAACTGCGCTGCCCGAAAAGGTTGGCCTCCTGACTAACTAGTTAGTATAATAGCATGTGCAGGATTGTTCGTCATCTTTCTTTGTCAGTGGTGCGGACCCGCACTTCCAAAGACGGACAAAGGCATCATGATGCATGGCTTTCGGTGTTTACGTATTCTCGTATTGATCGCGGTGGTTCCGCTTGGCGGCTGTTTGTTCCGATCCCGCCCGGTTGCTCTTCGCACGAGCACAGCGCCGCTTCAAACCGCCACACGTGACGAACTGATCGAGCGCATCAACTCCGAGGCTTCCGAGATCCAGACACTGAAGGCCACGGTCGGCATTACAGCTTCCGTCGGCGGCAGCAAACGGGGCAAAATCACGGAATATCAGGAAATCCGCGGCTTCATCCTGGCCCGCAAGCCGTCCTCGCTGCGGATGACTGGACTTTTCCCTATCTTGCAGAACCACGTGTTCGACATGGTGAGTAACGGCCAGGAGTTCAAACTGTGGATTCCGCCCAAGAACCAGTTCATTGTCGGTAACAACGACGTAGCAAGACCATCTGCGCAGCCCCTGGCGAATCTGCGGCCGCAAGTGATCTACGACGCCCTGCTGCTGCAAGCTGTAGACCTGCAGAACGAACTTGCCGTGCTAGAAGAGGGCGAGCACAAGGTGATCGATCCTGGGACGCAGAAACTGGTGCTGCAGCCGGACTATACGCTCGACATCATCAAACAGAACGGCCACGGGTGGTACCTATCGCGCAAAACCGTGTTTGACCGAACTGATCTGCAGCCACACCAGCAGGTCTTGTATGACGAACACGGGTCTATCGTCACCGACGTGCTGTACGACGAATATCGGGAATTCAATGGGGTGCTTTTCCCAACGAACATACAGATCTGGCGGCCACAGGAGGAATACTCCATCAAGCTTGAGGTAACGAAGCTGACCCTCAATGGGCCCATCATGGATGATCAATTCGTGCTGGAACCGCCTTCGGGCGCAGGCCCGGCGTCGCAATAGGCAGGGACCCGAGTGGAGCTTAGAGACCGCCGAGTTGGCGCAGGCGGTTGCTTTGAAGCCGCCGCTGACGAGTCGGCTTTTGTACATGGGAACAAGGATGAGCATGGCGACCCAAATTCGCCCGCAAATTCTCCGAGACTTTGCAGAAAAGATAAGCGGGAAGTTGCGACCGAACTCCGCACCGTGAGGGCCAAATGTCTCAAATGCGCAAAGATATTCTTACCGGTAGCTGGGTAATCGTGGCCGAGACCAACACCGTACGCCCCTCGGATTTTCACTTCAAGAGATTCGTGCGGGAAACGATGTTCTGCCCATTCTGCGAAACCAACGAGGCTGCAACCCCGCCGGAAGTCTTCGCCATCCGCAATCCGGGCTCGTCCCCCAACGGGCCAGGGTGGTCGGTGCGGGTGGTCTCCAATTCCAATCCACTATTGCGGATCGAAGGGGAATTGGGACGACGCGCTGAAGGGTGCCATGATCTGATGAACGGCGTGGGCGCCCACGAGATCATCGTGGAAACACCCCGACACGACCGTAGCCTGCACGAACTGGAAGTCCATGAGATCTCTGACGTTATTAGAGCTTACGCGGCTCGCATCACCGATCTGGAGGGGGATAAGCGGATGCGCTACGTGCTCATCTTCAAGAACCACGGCGAAGGAGCCGGCGCGCACACCATTAGTCATTCCATCTCGCAATTGATGGCCCTGGCGGTAACACCGCGCTCACTTAAGACAAAGCTCATGGTCGCTCGCGACTACTTCGCCCTGAAGGAACGGTGCATCTACTGCGACGTGCTCCAACAAGAGCTTAAGGGTCGGCGGCTAATTGCCGAGAATGCTGATTTTGTGGCGTTTGCTCCATTCGCGTCGCGCTTTCCGTTCGAGATGGGAGTGTTCCCCAAATGTCACAGCAGCGCGTTCAGCCGGATCAGTCCTGGGCAAATTGAAAACTTGGCAAGGATTCTACGCGGTGTCCTGCAAAAGCTGGACCACACCCTGGGCGGACCACCCTACAACTTATCGCTCCAGGACAGACCCTTTCTGCGGCCGAGAGCGGGCTATTGGAACACCATCGAAGACGACTTCCACTGGCATTTGCAAATCTTGCCGCAAATTGTCCGCGTGACCGGGTTCGAGTGGGCATCCTGGTTCTTCTACAACCCGGTGCCGCCGGAAATTGCCGCTCAATGCCTCTCGCCGTGACGCGAGCCAGCAGACTCACATGGTTGGGTGATGACAGTCATAGTTGCGACGAGGGACGCGCGACTAGACTGTAGGCAGTGGCATGAACAGCAAGGTGGCGGGTGCGATAGGGCTCGAGACGCACGCGGTCGCTCTCGTATGGGCCGATGCAGCCCCACAAGAGGCGACGCGGTTCAAGCAGGGCCGATGGGGATGCGTGGTGGCGCTGTTTGCGGCGGTGGCGGCAAAGGGGCGGGTGGGAGCCTTCGACCGGCAGACCTACGGCTGCTGGGGTGGCGGTGTCGGTCTCGGATTAGGCAATTGCTATCGGGACTTTCCCGGCGGCATAGAAGGCCTCTGCCGGTTCCTTGCCGACGGCAACAAGTTGTCCGAAGAAGGCAGGCGAATCGGCACCGAGATGGACGCTTGGAGCGGCCGCCGAGTGACGGACGATTTCTTGGAGGGCGAGCGCTACCTGAAGAGTGCCGACGTTGCGAAACGCTTCCTGGGAGTGATTCCCATGCGCGACATTCCGGCTCAGTACGTCGTCGTGAAGCCGCTTGACCTTGCCGACCCCGAGCAGGAAGACATCAAGAGCGTCACGTTTTTCGTCGATCCCGAGCGACTCTCCGCCCTGGTGGTTTTGGCCAACTACACGGACCCCGATCTGGAAAACGTGATTGTTCCGTGGGCGGCG
>Ga0208689_1001367_pt1 | contig 12965 bp, 10 predicted proteins | sample June2015DPH_8_15_FD_184700 | JGI IMG/M metagenome (GOLD analysis project Ga0208689, IMG submission 184700) | Peatland microbial communities from SPRUCE experiment site at the Marcell Experimental Forest, Minnesota, USA - June2015DPH_8_150... | ecosystem: Environmental > Terrestrial > Soil >... | reverse complement strand
TGCCGGATGATCGACAGGCCGCTGGTCATAGCCGCCCAGGGCGTGTTGGAACGCGCCCGCGCGGCCGGGAAAATAGGAAATTGATAAAACCCTGCAACTAAAAACCTGATCCCGCCGCCGTCCCCAGAGGTGAGGAGGCCGCCTGGAGCTAAGTTTTGTTAGGCACGCTAACAATGCGGTTCTTCCATAAATTTCGGATAGATACTTAGGAAAGGGCACCTAAATGAATCCCATCGTAGTCCGCAAGGTTGAGACCCGCCGTGAAAAAAATATCTTCGTGACCTTTCCCTGGCGCATCTACCGGGGCGACCCGCTGTGGGTTCCGCCGCTGCTGCCAGAGCGGAAAAAGACGATCGATCCGCATAAGGGCAAGTTCTTCGAGGATGGCTACGCCGACCTTTTCATTGCCTGGCAGGACAGGCGTCCGGTTGGCACGCTCTCATGCGGGGAGGACCAGTCGGCCACACGCAGCCGGGACTTCGGGGAATGCAGCATCGGTTTTTTCGAGTGTGTGAACGATTATGCCGTGGCCGAAGCGCTGCTGGACCGGGCGACCGCCTGGACGCGTGAGCACAAGCTGGTGCGCATGATCGGCACGTTCAACCTCGACCGGGAGGAATCACGCGGCATCCTGATCGAGGGACGTGACCGCCCGGCGGCGGTCTATTGCGGCTACAACCCACCTTATTACCAAACCTTCCTCGAGCAATACGGTTTCAGTAAATTCGACGAAGACGGGCTGGCCTACGCGGTCGACCTAGATCTGGAGCGGCCCGAGATCCAGCACCTGATACGGCTGGCCGATCAAATCCGCCAGCGCAAGCCGAACATCACGGTACGCAGCGCCAACCTAAAAGATATGGATGCAGAGATCGACCGCATCCTGGACTTGCAGAACCGCGGCCTGGCCCATTTCCCCAACTTCACCCCCTACACACGCGCGTCCATCGAAGCCATGGTGCTGCCCATGAAGGATGTGGTTGACCCGGAGCTGGTGCTGTTCGCCGAGGTGGATGGCATGCCGGCCGGCTGGTTCCCGGCCGTGCCCAACCTGAATGAGGTATTCATCCATCTCAATGGGTTGCGCTATCCCTGGGACTACCTGCGCCTGATCAAGTATTCGCATTACCAGACCAAGGGCATTGCCATCAAAAGTGTGGTCGTTGTGCCGGAATGTTGGGACACGGGAGTGGGCGTGCTGCTGTTCGATGAGATGGCCAGGCGGGCGGTTGCAAAAGGCTACACCTGGGCTGACCTGTCGCTGACCGGCGAGTACAACAAGGATACCTGGCCGCTGGCGCACCGCATGGGCGCAGAAATCTACAAGCGTTACCGCTTTTACGAAAAACCGGTTAACTCTCACTAAAAGAGGGAACGGGAGATGTCCTATGACCAGGTATAAAATCATCGCGAATCCCAATGCCGGGCATGGCAAAGGGGCCCACGCCATCCCGGAGATCGAGCGCGAGCTTACCCGGCTCAGGCTTGATTTTGACCTGGTCCGCACGGAACGTGTCGGGCACGCCATCCAGCTGGCCCGGCAGGCTGCCCTGGAAGGCTGTGAGGTCGTCGTGGCTGCCGGCGGTGACGGGACGGTCAATGAAGTTCTGAATGGTTTGATGGAAGCCCGTGAGGAAAGTAAAAACCGCCCGGCACTGGGTGTTCTATGCACCGGTCGCGGCAACGATTTCGCGCCCTGCATCAATATCCCGGAAGACCTGGCGGCTGCTTTCCAGGTGCTGAAGGACGATCACCGGCGCATGATCGATATCGGTCGCGTCTTCGGTGGAAATTTTCCGCAGGGACGATATTTCGCCAACAATGTCGGCGTCGGGTTTGACGCCATCGGCACGATCGAGGTTGCCAAACTGCCGGAATGGGGCATGCTCAGCTTTTTGATCGCCATCCTTAAGACCATTTTCCTGTTCTACAAAGGGCCGACCGTCCGGCTGGATTACGACGACCAGACGCTTACCACCTCCACCCTGATGCTTTTAACCATGAACGGGAAAAGGATGGGGACCGGATTCAAGATGGCTCCCGAGGCAAAGCCGGATGATGGGCTGTTCGACCTGGTGATTGTCCGCCAGGTAAGCCGCCTCAGGATCTTCAGCCTGATCCCGCACTTCATGAAAGGCACGCAGGGCAGCCAGCCCGAAGTCAAAACTCTGCGGGCTGCCAGGGTTTCCATCCAGGCGGTTGAAGGCGCTCTCCCGGCCCAGAGCGACGGCGAGATCATTTGCGTGGACGGGGCACGCCTGGATATCGACCTGCTGCCAAGACAGATGGAAGTGGTCTGTCCCAAGGAGTAGCGGAATGAGCCTGCTCCAGCAAATAGCAGCGGCATTTTTCAAAGCCCTGACCGGCCTGATGTTCCGTGTGGATGCCGCAGCTTTGGCAAAAGTCCCCCACCAGGGACCATTAATTATCGTCACCAACCACGTGCATATCCCGGAAATCCCCACCTTATATGTCCGTTTGTTGCCGCGCAAGGTGTACGGCATGGCCCAGGCCGAACGCGTACTCGACAGGAATATCTGGGGAGCCATCCTGCGCTGGATCGATACCATCCCAGTCTGGCGCGGCGAGGCTGACCTGAATGCCCTGCGCACCGGCATCCGGCGATTGACTGAAGGGACCATCCTCCTGGTGGACCCGGAAGGGACACGCAGCCATGATGGCTGCCTGCAGGCCAACCGGGCGTCATACTGCTGGCACTGCACAGCGGTGCACCCATGCTGCCGGTTGTTCATTATGGCAGTGAAAATTACCAAGAAAACCTGAAACGCCTGCGCCGCACGGATATGCATTATGTGGTCGGCAAGCCGTTCCGGGTGAATGCGGGCGGTGAACGATTTACCAGAGCCATCCGCCAACAAATGCTCGACGAGGTGATGTTCCAAATGGCCGGCTTATTGCCCGCCCAATATCGGGGTGCCTATGCAGACCTGAAGGCTGCCTCGCACAAGTACCTGGTCTTCGAAGAATAATATCTTTATTCGGGAAAATAAATCGTGCTATCCATTCTTTTTGGCCTTTTCTCCGCGCTGACCTGGGGCGCGGGCGATTTCGCCGGCGGCATCATCAGCCGCCGGGCCGGTGTATACCGCGCCGCATTCTACGGGGAATTCACCGGTCTGTTCTTCCTGGCTATCATGCTGGCGGTTGTGCGCGAGCCAATGCCGGGCGGGCCGGCCTGGGCCTGGTGCGCCTGCGCCGGCGCGATCGGCTGCGTCGGGCTTTTGCTGCTCTTTAAATCAATGGTGGATGGGCAGATGAGTGTGGCCGCACCCGTCTCAGCCCTGATGGCGGCCGTCCTGCCGGTGATCGCCAGCACGCTGACCGAGGGGCTGCCCGGCCTGACCAAGTACCTGGGTTTTGCAATGGCGCTGGTGGCGATCTGGCTGATTTCCCAGGGAGAAGGCCACCAGAAGAAACTGCATTTACACCTGGCTGACTTGCGGCTGCCGCTGCTTGCCGGAGTTTGTTTTGGGGTCTATTTCATCCTGATGCACCAGGGCAGCCGGACTGCCACCATCTGGCCGATGATTTTCGCACGAGTGGCCGGAGCAATCCTGCTGTTCTTCTTCGCAGCTGCCAATCATCAGTTGAAGTGGCCGGTTGGACAGGTCGCGCCGCTGGTATTCCTGAATGCAGCCGGGGACATTGCCGGCAATACATTCTATATTTTGTCCGGGCAGGCCGGGCGCCTGGATGTGGCGGCCGTGCTCGGATCGCTCTATCCCGGTACGACCGTTTTACTCGCAGGGCTGATCCTGCACGAACGCCTGAACCGGTCCCAATGGGCCGGAATTTTTACCGCACTGGCAGCGATCGTGTTGATGACGATCTAAGTTTAGAAATTCAAAACGAGACAGCTGGAGGGGCAGCTATCTCGTTCGTTTTTACCGGATGATCTTTTACCGTCAGGAGGATGATTTTAACTTTTCAAGTAAAAGCTGATACTTGGCTTGGTTGGACGAGTTCATTGCAATAATGGTTTCTATAACATGGATGGCACCATCCCGGTCCCCTGCGGTGAGCAGGCTTTCACCCACTGTATCCAGTTGGAACACAGCCTCCTTTATCCGTTTCGCCCGGCGGTATTCTTCTGCCAGGGCACGCCGGAGGATGGCTTGTTGGGGATTGTCATTGACCAGTTCCTCCAGAAAAGGAATTGCTTCGGCGCGCCGGCCGGCACCATCCAGGTATGTTAAAAGATCTTCCAGTTCTGCAGTCGCCTGCGTCTGTTGAGTCAGGCGGAGATTCAATTCGATCAGGTTTTTTCGAACGGAAATGTCATCCGGCTCAAGCGTACGGAGTTGTTCGTAGACGCGCATGGCCTGGCGCCAATCCAAATGCTGCATGTCAATGTCAGCCATCCGCTGCAGGAGCTTGACACTCCAAGTGCGGTCGGCGCCGCCTCGTTGTGCCAGGCTCAAGGCGGTTGTGAATGTCTTGCGAGCCATATCCAGTTCGGCCAGGCGGTAATAAATATCCGCCAGCTCCATGTATTCGCTGATGGCCTCATCCACCTGGCCATTGGCGGCCAGCTGGTCGATCAGGCGGGAGCGGGCCGATAAGTCCATCGGCGCGACCTGCACAATCCGCCGAAACAGATTGACCGCCTGGGCTCCTTCCCCCCGGGAACTATATGCCTGTGCCACCACTGCATACTTGGTAATGGCATCCTGCGTACGGCCTTCCTGGATCAGCAAATCGCCGATCAGCGAATGGAGAGGCAGATAAGTAGGAGCTACTTTGATCGACTCAAAAGCTTCGTCCATTGCCGACCTCAGGTAACCAGCGCTTGCCAGTTGGCGGACTTTGGTGATTGCGTCGATAACCTGGCCGCTCTGAGCCTGGGTCAGGATTTCAGCCACAGGCAGGAGCCCCTCAGCAAATTTGGGAAGCTGTTCACGCGCCTTGATTAATTCAGCCCGCCAATTGGGGCGCACGAGCATTTGGTTAATATTGTTGCAAAGTTGCTCCTTTTTTTCCGGGTCGGATTGATGACTCTCTGCCTCAATGAGCGGCTCATAAAGCTGGCGGAGTCCGGCAGACTGGTCGGGTGGAACGACCAGTGAATCGGCAAGTTTGAGTGCTTCCAAGTACTCCAGGGTTGCTTCAGGGAAATGCCCCAGCCGATGTTGTATTTGTGCCATCAGCAGGCGGCTCCCGATGCCATAATCCTGATGCTTGACCGCAATTTGCAGGGCTTGCAAGGCGCTTTCCGGGTTATCGGATTTTGAGCGCAGAAACCCGAGGTCAAAATAAACCGATGGCTCTATTAAACCTTCAGCCAAAGCCTTCTCCAATTCCTCGGCAGCCCGGCCATCCCGCTCCTTGGTCTGGGCATCTATGGCCTGGCCGATGTGTTGCATGATTTTTGAGCGTTCACTCTGCTTTTCATTCGATTGGCCGGCATCGCGGACGATGGCCTGCATGCTGCGCTTTGATAGGATGGCAGTGCTGCTGGCCTCTTCGGAGAGGTCGAAATAAACCTCCGCCAGCCGGGCGATGGCCTGTTTACACGCCTCAGCAATTGGATCCAGGCCGGTATCAGCGGATTTGGAAGGCCCAAGTTGTTTCACCTGGGCAACCTGCGGGGAACTGGTGCCCTCCTGGGTGCGCACCGGTTTGGGCAGCAGCTGTCCATTCCTGAGCATGCTTTCTGCCTGTTGGGCTTCCTGGTTATTGGGTGAAAGGCGTAGAGCCCGGCCAATCATTTCAGCAGCTTTCTTACCATTGCCGGAGCGTTGTAAGAGACTGGCAACCACCAAATATTCGATGGTAGCCTGGGGAGCATGACCAAGGCGTTCATGAACCATAGCGATGTATAAACGCGGAGTGATATTATCGGAATCCAATTGGGTGACGCGACCCCAATTTTCGAGGGCCTTTCCGCTATCCTGATTCTTAATGTAAAGTTCCGCAGCCTGCAAGAATGCCTGAACAGCCTCCTTATTTTTCCCCAGCTGTTCCTGCAGTTGCCCCACCTTCTCCAGCGGGAGCGGGTCGTCGGGAGTAACCTGGACTGCTTTCTGATAAGCCAGAAGCGACTCATCGAAACGCTGTAACTCAAAAAATGCCAGCCCCAAGCTGGTAAGCGCGTTGGGGTTGTCCGGAATTTCTTCAAGAGCCTGTTGGTAGGCTACTGCGGCTTTGTCCCACTGCTGATCCCAGGCAGCCGAATGACCCTTGCTGATTGCCTTTTGGAAAGCTTCGTCGTTTCCTGCCATCTTTTCTCTCAATAAGATTATGCGTATTATCCCATTGCACCGGAGAGCGGGAGTATCCCTTCCTCCTGCACTTACTGCTGGATGGTACGATCATGCGATGGGCTGCAGTTCATCCCAGTTCGTGCCCCAGCGTGCATCCGTGGTTAACGCGATGGACAGTGGATAGGCATTCTCCATCACGTTCCGCGCTGCACTGACGGTCTCGTTTAGTTCTGCGAGCGGGCATTCGATCACCAATTCGTCATGCACTTGCAGAATCATCCGGCCATGCAGACCAGCCTGTGCAATGGCAGGCGGGATTTTAATCATGGCAATTTTCATTATATCAGCAGCTGTGCCCTGAATGGGGGCATTAATGGCCTCGCGTTCCTCACGGTTCCGTAAAGCCTGGTTCAGTGTACCTTTGAGCGCAGGGAAGTAGCGTCGGCGTCCCAACAGAGTCTCCACATAACCGGTTTCGCGTGCAGAGTGACGGATGCCATCCAGATATTTCTTGACGCCGGGGAACTGCTTGAAATATGCTTCTACGAAATCCTGCGATTGGGACAAAGTCAATTCGGTGGAGCGTGTCAGGCCAAAAGCAGACATGCCATAGATCAAACCAAAGTTGATGGCCTTGGCATGGCGGCGTTGCTCCTTGGTGACTGCTTCGAGCGGGATCCCATAAATGGCTGCTGCGGTGGTGGCGTGGATGTCCTGCCCGGCTCGAAAGGCGTTCAACATGGCGATATCATCCGCCATGTGCGCCACAATGCGCAACTCAATCTGGGAATAGTCCAGCGAGACAAGGATATTGCCAGGGTCCGCAACAAAACCGCGCCGGACTCGCCGGCCCAAGTCGGTGCGGGTGGGAATGTTCTGCAAGTTCGGGTCGGACGAAGACAGGCGCCCGGTAACTGTGCCGGTCTGACTGAATGAAGTGTGCACACGCCCGGTTTCCGGGTGGATCTGTGCAGGCAGAGCATCCACATAAGTGGATTTAAGCTTCGAATACTCGCGGTACTCCAGGATCATATCCACGACCGGATGTTGCCCGCTCATTTCGTCCAACACGCCTGCGGCGGTGGAATAATGTCCTGAGGCAGTTTTCCTGCCACGGTCGGGCGGAGTCAGACGCAGGGTCTCAAACAGCACCGACGAAAGCTGTTGGGTGGAGTTGATATTAAAAGTTTTACCGACCGCCTGATAAATTTGCTTTTCCAGGGCAGCCATGCGCTCACTCAATTGGACCGAGAAATCGGCGAAAAAGGCTTTATCGAGTGCCACCCCAGCCATTTCCATATCTGCCAACACGCCGATGAGTGGCATTTCGATGTTGACGAAAAGGTCCCAAAGTCTTGGGATGCGTTTGAGTTCAATCTCCAGCAACGGCTGCAAGCGCAGGGTGGTTTCGGCATCCGCAGCGGCATAGGGTGCCGCCCCGGCAATATCAACTTCGTCCATGGTGCGCTGGTTCTTGCCTGTGCCAATCAGGGCCTCGATGTGTGTCATACTCTCCCCCAGGCGAACCTCGGACATGGTTTTCAGCCCAAGATTGCGCGAGCCGGGGTCGAGCACATACTCAGCCAGCATGGTGTCGAAAGCCAGCGGGGTCGCACGCACGCCATTACGCGCCAGCATGATGAAATCATATTTCAGGTTATGCCCAATCTTTGGTATGAGGGCATCGGTCAGTGGTTTTCCAAGGGCCGAGAGCACCATTTCAAGGGGCAATTGTGGGCCAAGCTTATGCCCGACCGGGATATAGTAGCCCAGCCCCGGCGCAACTGCCAGAGAAATACCGACCAGATTGGCAGTCATCTCATCGGTGGAGGTGGTCTCGGTATCGAAGGAAATTATCGAGGCAGTGTTCAGGGTTTTGACCAACGACTCCAATCCAGCGATGGAATCCACGAGGATGGTTTTTATTTTTGATCCGGTATCAGATACCGGTCGTACTTCAGTAACACGCGGGGGTTCCTGATCGAAGAGGCCCATTTGTCCGGTTGGCGCAGGTGCAGATGCGCCGGTTATCTTCTTTAGCTGCTCCACCAGCGTGCGGAATTCCAGTTCGCGTAGAACAGCCTCGACTTTGGCCGGGTCAAACGCATCGGTACGGGCCTGCTCCAGGTCGATTTTGACTGGCAGGTCGGTCCGGATGGTAGCCAAATTGTAGCTCATGTAGGCAGAATCTTTCCCGGCAACAAGCTTGGTGCGCCAGCGCGGCTCGATCTCGTCCAAGTGGGCGTAGATGGCATCCAGCGTCCCATACTTTGCCAAGAGAGTTTCCGTGGTCTTCTCTCCCACACCTGCGACGCCGGGGATATTATCGGACTTATCGCCCACCAACGCCTTGTAGTCCACCACCTGCTCAGGACGGACATGCAGTTTGCCGAGCACGTCTTCCGGAGTGATGTAATTCTGGTCATCACCAGCCAGATAGACGATAATGCGCTGGTTAACCAACTGGAGCAAGTCGCGGTCGCCGGTAATTATTTTGACACCCAATCCCTGCCCGGCAGCCCAGTGCGCAGCCGAACCGAGCACGTCATCTGCTTCAAAACCTTCCATTTCCAGACGCGGGATATTGAAGGCATCCACAACCTGGCGGATACGCTCGATTTGCAGGCGCAGGTCATCCGGCATCTTGGCGCGCGTGGCTTTGTATTCGGGGAAAATTTCATCGCGGAAGGTCTTCCCGGTATCGAAGGCAACCGCCAGATAATCCGGTTTTTCTTTTTCAAAAATGCGCAGGAGCTCACGCACAAAGCCGTAGGTTCCGGCGGTCGGTTCACCTTTGGAGGTCTGCCAGCGTTGGCTGGCACCGCCACCGGTCAAGGCAAAATACATACGGTAAGCCAGGGCGTGGCCATCGATTAAATATAATGTAGGGGGCATGGGAAAAACCGGACGAAAGTGTTAGCGGAGTGTTTGAGAGATCCCCTGGCGCTGGCGGGTCTGGGCAATGAAATCTCTGATCAATTGGGCCGGAGGCGGCTGAGATCCGCCCATAATAAGATAGCCAGGCGCCCAGAAATCGCCCGAGGGATTCTCTTTTTTGAAGCGTGGAAATTCGGAAAAGATTTTCTCGGAAGTGTGCTGGCGTAAAATTCGCATGAGATGACCCGGCGAAGTGGCCGGCGGCACGTTGACGATCCAAAGCAAGTGTTCAGGCCGTACCGACAGGTACTCCAGCCGCCAACCGTAGGCGATACAAATCTCATGAACCCAGTCTGACAAAGTGACAGAAAGGTCACCCACCAGAAGATGCTGCGTAAAGCGGGGTACCAGCAGGCAGGCATAGTCCAGGTTATAGACAGAAGGTGAAACCGGCTCGAGAACGATCTTTCTGGACGGTTCATTGGAACGGCTTGGAGCTGTTTCACCCTGGTCAGCCTGGGAGGGAGCGGTTTTCCCGAACAGGCCTTTGCGGATAATTACCGGGTAATCTTCCGTCTTATCCAAATCATTGGAAGAGTCAGCCTGTTCGGTCGAGATTAATTGATCGGTTGGGATTGCAGGAGAATTCGAACGGCTGAAATGCAGGGGAGCTGCAGACGGCAGTGAAAACGCCGGGTTGGATTCTCTTCGTGACCTTAACGGTTCCGACCGCAAATCCTCTTTTGAGTTTGGAGAAGGGTTATCGGAGAGATTGTCCGAGCCAGGAGAGGATGGCGCTTCAACATCGTTCTGATCAATGCCATTTTGTTTTTCAGTCGGTGAAGTTGAGAGCGAATGCACCAATTGGTTGGCTTGTATACGGATCTTGCTGAAAGGAGTCTCGGCATCAAAAATCAGTGCGAGCACCATATCCCTGGTCAAGCGTGTGGCGTAAAGCATGTGTTCGGCATTGGTGGAATCCAGGCGTATGAAGCGCACCAGGTCATTCTCTTCCTGGCGATCCCAGTAGCGCGAGACGGTGTCGGTCAGTTCGCCCGTAGCAGATTGCGGCAATTGCCCGGCATAGGCCCACAATTGGTCATCGCGCGTAATGAGGGCTGCCTGGGCGGAAGACCCCAGGGTGAGTCGAGTAAGATGCTGGGCTGCGCGGGTGACATCGGAAAGCCAGGGAGGATTGCTGCCTGTGTCCGCGGAAGCAGGACTGGTTTCCGGCGCAGCAGGAGCAGGATAGAAATTGTTAATCATCTCCAACAAGTCGGGGAGGTAGAACGGCTTGGAAAGATAGTCTTCCGGGGCAAGTTCTTCGAGAGCGGAATGCCATCCAGCTTCCGAAATGACGACAAAACGTGTATTGGAATTAGCCCGGCGCACTTGCGCGCCAATCTGGAGAAGATCTTTTTCAGCCAGGCAAGAATCAAGAAAAACAAGCGGATTATCTACTTCTTTAACGAAGGCGACGGCCGATTCTTTTTCCCCGGCAATACGAACAATAAACCGCCCCGTCTCCTCCAGGCTCTGGCGGATAAGGTCTCCGAATGGAAAATCAGAGGTGACCACCAGTAATGTTATCATTCCGATAAAGTTTATCATGGGCTGCGCATAGTTGCAAGACCTTCTTTTAATTGTAACCACCATATATGGGGTATTCCGGTCATATACCACCATATGTAGGAGGCAATATTTGAACCTATCCCAATTTGTGGCAGTTTCCTGTTGAAATCGACTCAGTGATAATATCATCCAAAGCGGAGACATTTGTCATTTGACACAAAGTCGCTGATAAAGTAATTTTAAGCGATAATTTCTACAAACTCATATCAAGGAGTAAAAAATCTATGGCAATGAAGATTACTGACGAGTGCATTGCTTGCGGCGCGTGTGTGCCGGAGTGCCCGACCAATTCGATCACCGAGGGATCCCCCTACGTGATCGATGTCGCAACCTGTGTGGAATGCGAAGGTCACTTCGATTCTCCACAGTGCGTCTCCGTTTGCCCGGTCGCTGATACCGCCATTCTCAAAGCGTGAGCTCTCTCCAAGAATACCCCTGATGTTCGGGTAGCCTGGTGTTGTAGGGCACGCTTTTCCCTCCTTGCAACACCATACCCTTACCACTATCACAGGCTTTTTCTCTACCAATTCCGGCGGAGCCCCTCTTCAAGGGGCTTCGTAGTTTAAGCAGAGTCAAGTACGATTTGACTGCCCTGACCGAAAACGGTATAATACCATTCGTTGAATATCTAACCTTCGGGGCAGGGTGTAAGTCCCTACCGGTGGTATAGCCCACGAGCGTGAAAGCGCATGACCCGGTGCAATTCCGAGGCCGACGGTTACAGTCCGGATGGAAGAAGGTGATGACACGACCCGCGCGGTTCTGGCCTGCTGTAAATGTCAGGATATTTTTATAGCAACCAGCCCAAGCGCTTTGTCGTTCAGCAGACACCAGATGTGTTTCTCTTTGCCCCGCAGGATTTTCTATGCGAGGCATTTTTATTTATCCCTGCCTCCTGAAACAACAAATGGAAATAAAGCCTCTCCGCAAATCTTTTCGAACTTCGCGCTACTCCTTTTACTGGACAGCGCCAATCTCTTTGGGCATGGCTCTCCTGATCTGGTGGCTGGTCACGCGTACCGCCGGCCTGCCGGCATTTATCCTGCCTTCCCCGCTGCAAGTGGCCGTCCGTTTCGGGAAGGCGCTGGCAGATGGCAGCCTGCTTAGCAACACCCTGGTGACACTGACTGAGGTTTTGCTCGGCCTGCTGGCCGGGACGGTCACAGCAGCGGTGCTTGGCTACACCATTGCAAAGAGTCGCCTGTTCGAGCGGCTGGTTGCTCCTTATCTGGTTGCGACGCAAGCCATTCCCATCGTTGCCGTTGCACCATTGCTGGTCATCTGGTTTGGACCGGGAATTTTTTCCAAAGTACTGATCTGTGCGCTGATCGTTTTCTTCCCTGTTTTGGTCAACACGGTGGTCGGTGTGCGGGCGGTTCCCCGCCCTTTGCATGACCTGATGGGATCGCTATACGCCAAGCCGTCCCAGCGGTTGCGCTATCTCGAAATTCCAGCTGCCCTGCCGGTTTTATTGGGAGGGCTGAGGATTGGGGCAACGCTTTCCGTCATTGGGGCAGTGGTCGGCGAATTGGTCGGCTCCGACCAGGGATTGGGTTTCCTGGTCAATGTGGCACGTGGACAGTACGATACAGCCCTGGTTTTCGTGGCAGTGTTTACTCTCATCCTGCTGGCGCTCCTACTGTACGGCATCGTTGCCTTTGTCGAAAGTAAACTGCTCGTTTGGCAGGAATCCTACGAGCGGTGAAGCCCAAAAATGCTGTGAAGATTCAAAATACCTTGCGTTGACGATGGAACGTTTATGAAAAAGATTCTGAGTTTCTTGATTTTCGTTTGCCTTCTGCTTACATCATGTGGCAGCAATTCGCCGGTCAAGTCATTGACCCAGATACGCCTGCCATTGGGTTATATCCCCGACATCCAATTCGCCCCGCTTTACGTGGCGGTCCAGAAAGGCTATTTTCGGGATGCCGGCATCCAGATAACCTTCGATTACTCGATGGAAACCGACATTACTGCCCTGGTGGGCGCGAACCAGATCCAATTCGGGGTGGTTTCAGGGGATCAAGTCTTGCTGGCGCGCGCTCAGGGTCTGCCGGTCGTCTATGTGGCGGCCTGGTACCAGCAGTATCCGGTCTCGGTGGTGGCCAAATCTGTCCAGAATATCCACAGCCCATCCGATCTGCGCGGCAAGACCATCGGATTGCCGGGGTTGTACGGGGCCAATTACATCGGCCTGCGAGCCCTGCTGCATGCCGGGGGTCTGAGTGAAGC
>Ga0208689_1001361_pt1 | contig 13023 bp, 17 predicted proteins | sample June2015DPH_8_15_FD_184700 | JGI IMG/M metagenome (GOLD analysis project Ga0208689, IMG submission 184700) | Peatland microbial communities from SPRUCE experiment site at the Marcell Experimental Forest, Minnesota, USA - June2015DPH_8_150... | ecosystem: Environmental > Terrestrial > Soil >... | reverse complement strand
CTGTTCGTCCTTACCCTCTTCAGCGCCTTCTTTTTCACCCATTTCAAATTCGGGCTTTTCGGCCTCTTCGTGCTTCTCGTCCATCTTCTCTTCGCCACCGTGCACAGAATCGTAGCGTCTACCTGCGAACTTGGAGCCGAAGCGTTTACCATCCTTGGCCTGGTACATTGATTTCTCCTTGTGTCTTTCCAAATATTCAGCCGCTAAGCGGCAAGTGGTTGGGTCGTCTTTGAACTGTCCCAGAGCCGTGTTGCATGTTCTATGAACAAAATCTCTTAAACCACCACCGTCATGGGAATGGTCTAACACAGGGTCACCGCCGCCTAGGTACCTACCATAGAACGGCTTTTTGCAAAGAGCGCACAGATTGTTCTGCGATGCAAGTTTATCGTCGTACTCTTCTTGAGTAATTCCAAACCTTCTGAACGTTGCACTTGCTCTAATGCTTGCCCTTACTTTTAATCTATTTTGATTTTGCCATTCTGTTCTTCTTAACTTTGCTTTAGGTGTATGGTTCTCTTGTGAACGATTTCTTCCTACTCTGTACTTCTTTGTGTAGGCAGTGTCGTAGCACTTTTTGCATAAACCTTTGCACAGTGTTTTTCTGTCGGGGTGACATGTGGCGTTTGTCGAAGTCCCTGGGTACCCACTTGGCATTTACCCTCCACTAAGGTCGTGCAAGGAAGCAGTAGTGGCTGCCTCCCCGCACTGTCCACGGGTAATTAGTCCGTAGATTTTTACAACACACTCTCAAGTTGCTTCAGCAAATCTGCTTTGCTTTTGGCAACCAACTTCTTCGGCTTGCAGTAGGACGGTGGAACCCACCCGGCGCGTACGCTCAGGGACTGCTCCATATCGTAGCTGCATTCCACCTGGTATCCGTTGTCTGCTTTACAAATAGAGATATGGCAAAGTTCCTCTGCCGGTTTTTCGTCCTTCTTGTCTGCCATGTTTATTCCTTAGGCTGTTGCCTTGACTGTCTCTTCCTTCTTCTCATCTTCAGCGGTTTGCTCAGCGGCCATCTCGGCCTCGTGCGCGTCAACCATTGCCTGCCACTTTGAAATCGGCGGTGGCGCCGAGAAGTCGAACCCGAAGTTTGGCTTTTCAGGCTTCACGTGGGTTCTAACGTAATCAGCCCCGGCCTTGCTGGATCGGGGCATCAACGTCAATTCATACTCAGTCATCTTTGCTTGCATCTGCGCTTTTTCGGAGCGAAGTTCAGCGATGACCGCATCTTTGTCTTGGAGCCGATAGTCGTAATCACTACGGAGTTGGAGCAAATCTTCTTGTAGCCTCTCTGTCAAACGAGAAGCAAATAGTTCATCAAAAAACAGTCGTATACTAGACGCTATGCTCACGTTGTTTTCCCCCCGACTCTAGCCCAAGGCCGCTAAGCCTTGAGATTATAGGTTGTTCATCTTCGCCATCCACTGCGGCTGTTTAGCCTGGACAAATGAACTGTTGATGTTGGCTGCCTCTTTCATCATCTTCTGTTTGTAGAAGTGAGCGGCCAGTGGGTCAAGTGTAGCAGCGTACTCCCGAATGGTGTCTTCCCTGGGTTTATTCTTACTGGCCAGTTGGCCGTATAATCCAAGTCGGAAACCGTCGTAGCAGTCGTCGCCTTTAGTCTCTGTCTTGAGAACGTCGTCCAGGTTATCTGGGTTTCTCATTAAGGACGGGAAGGCTCGAATGATTTCGGTGCAGTGGTCAAGGATTACCAGTTCTCCATTTTGGAATGCGTTGTAGATGTACGACGCACTTCCGATACGGTCTCTGGTGCCTGGCGTGACACCTGGGAGCTTTTTCTCCTTGAGAGCCTTGCTGTACTCGTCAGCGGGGGTGTGAAAACTAGCAGAACCAGAGGCCGAGAACTTTTCGTGAGAGAAGTAGATGGCCTTGATTTTGCAAGGTTCCCCGTTCGGGTACTTGGCTTTTGCCGAGATGAGTGAGGCCAGTTCCTGGTACGTCTTTCCTCCGGTGACAACAATCTCCTGGAAGCATACTGTCTTCAGGCGATAATCATTTCCTATAGAGGAGCGAACCAGAGCCTTAGTGAAAAGGTAGGTTGCGTTTGCGTGGCCCATACCCCAGTCTTCCCCGGCCCACACTGGCTGATAGTTCTGCCATATGATGGCCTCGGGGTCTTCTCTGAGGTTGATGACGTGGTACGATTCGTCGAAGCAATCGAAGTATTGGCCTTCGAACTTGCCATCAAGACCGTGCAGGAGTTTATCCCGCTTTGCCTTGGGCATGCTGTTGAGACGGCCGATGATGCCTGGGTCTCTACGAAGCATCTCTGGGTTGTCCAGCACTGTCGAGCGCTGGTACGCATACTGGTGAGGGTAATAGATGCAGTGCCACTCACCGTTTTCGAATTCCCACCAGGTCCCGTTGGACCCATCCTTACGGGCGCTATCTGATTTCTGCCACGGTTCCTTCTCAACAAATATCTTACGGTAGAATTCGTAGTGAGGTCCCAGGGGGTTTGTGCACCCTGTGATGGTAGGAACGGGCATGTTCCCATACTCGTCCATCTGGCATGCAGCGTTGGGAACGTTTCTGGAGTAGAGCATCATCCAAGCGTCAGGGCTGAACTGTCCGCACTCATCAATCAAGATGGCGGGGTAAGCCTGACCTAGGTACTGCTCGATATCTTTCATTTTGTTGTTCTGGCAGTGGCCGAACACACAACGCGACCCGTTGAAGAACGTGGCCACGTGTTTGGTGGAGTCGTAGGTATAAAGTTCCTTGGGGACGAACGTCTTGAAATCTGCAATGGCACCAGATTCCAAATCCTTGAACGTTCTCCGAAGGACTAGCATGTCACAGTTCTTGAAGGTCAAGCAGTATGACATTACAAAATGCATCAGCCAGCCAGTGGTTTTTCCTGAACGGATACCACCAGTGCTCAAGCACTGCTCAGCGATGGCACGAGTGAAAACTTTTCCGCCTAAGCCTGTTACTTGTGTCAGAAGTTTTATCTGCACTGGTTGCAGCTTGAAGATTTTGTCCATCTCCAAAGTGCCGTCAGGTCGTAAATACTTGGGGCGTTCCTGTTTCTCTTCAGACTTTACTCGTGGCATGGGTCATCCTACTCCGCTTTGGGAGGTTCGTTGGTACTTATGGCCTCAGCGGTTATCCAAGATGGTTGTTCTGCTTTCTTAATCTTGGTATGGTCCACACCTTCTTGCACGGGAGGTTGAGTTACAACCACAACCTTGATTCCATCGTGCTCACGGGCGGCTTTGTCTGCGTCAGACAAACTGAGTTTCCCGTACATGAACGCTCTCATGAATTCTGCGGCCTTCGTAGAGGCTGTTGCGAACTCGGGGTCGTCCACGTTCTGCGCCAACCGGGCCTGCGCCGTAAGAATCTTCATCCACCAATCTTTGTTCTTGGCTTCTCTTCGGGCCAGGGCCTTGGCCTGGTCTTCACTGATTTCTCGACGGTCAACTTTCTTGGAGAACTTTCCTCCTTTGAAAACTACCTCTCGGTAGCTGCCGTCGCGGTTCCTTACCATCTTGGTTTTTGTTTCAGGTTCCGGTGTCACCTCAGGGGCGACCATTACTGGAACTATCGCCTCTGAGCCTGACATATGGGAGAGTCCTTTAGAGTTTGCTGAATACTTGCTTGATTGCGTCGAACTGGAATAGCTTCTCATCAACGCTGTACTTCTTGGCCAGCGACTGGATGTAAGACGGGAACTGTTTCTGTGTGGTGCTGAGCAGTCCCTGCAGTCTCTGCATTTCAAGGGTGTTCTTCAGGAAATCGTTCTCCAGGTTGCGGAGGTTCAATTTCTCTTCGGTGGAAATCTCGATAGTCTTGATTTCGGCTTCGATGGCTTTCACTTCTGCGGCCGGGGAGCCTTCCTGGAACGCACCACTAACTACTTTCTCTGCGGCCTTAACCGCGCCTTCGATGTTTTCGATAACTGTGGTCATGAGTCTTCTCCTGAGTTTTGTTTTTGTAGCTTTGCATCTCTTCCGGTGATTGGGCTGAATCGTCTGCCGTGCGGTGGTACTGGTCGAAAAGCAGGGTGAATTGGTCTTGAATTTCGTAACTGTCTTTCACAGTTTTGACTCCAAAGCCCGCACCGTATGTCTTACGGATTCATGAGCAATGTTGTCTGGTCTAGGTTAATTATTCCACAACAAAATCAGTACACGCTGGAGCTACTCGGGTGTTTCTTGCCTGCTTGGGCATTGGAACCCTTCTTAATGGACATCGTCACTCTTCGAAATGACTTAGGGTTTTGATCCTTAGCAGACAACGGTGGTTGCTGCGGTGAAGGGTCTAGTTTGGTACGCTTGCGTCCAATTCCAATCATAGGTTTCTCCAGAGCATAAAAAAGGCCCAACCCTTCAAAGGTTAAGCCATGATATAACGGGTAAATTTATTGTACGCCGAGTTTGAGCTTGGCGTGTGTCTTGGGCTGATGCTTCTTGCCCTTTTTGAACTTTGCCTTCGCATAACGAATGCTGGGTGGATACAGAGCAAGAACCTTGGCACGATGTGCCTCGCGCTCTGCAGCCTTGCGTTCCTTTGTTGCGAGTTTCTGTTCGAGTGTACGCATTGATGATACCTCCCTAGAGTGTATTCATCATGTGACACCTCCTATAATAAAATTGGTAGCGGTTGCCGGTAACGATCCGGTTTTGCAGCTTATGAGGCTGCCGTAGTCCATTCTACTTCCCCGCCACAAAAACTTTGGTGGACCTGAAGGGAATTGAACCCCTGACATCTGCCGTGCAAGGACAGCGTTCTCCCGCTGAACTACAGGCCTACAGAAAAACTTCTGCAGTCCCTCGCGGGCCGCTGCAGTGCCGGGTATACGACTTTACGGCACCCTAGGGTGCAGCGTATACGCTCTGTTCGTGTTACTAAAATGGCGCGAGAAACTGGATTCGAACCAGTGTTGCATCGTTTTGGAGACGAGCCGAATGGCCGCTATCTTATTCTCGTATGAAACTACACTGGGGCAGGAGGATTCGAACCTCCAGCCTTCTGATTAACAGTCAGACACACGAACCATTGATGCTATGCCCCATCTGAAAAATTTTATGTACCCAACCGTTTATGCTTTAATATCCTCCAACCTTTACATAGGCCGCACCGACATTTATGTCTGTTGTAGGTATTGTTGGTTCCATGCTTCTTTCCTGAAAGTGGGGTAGAAAACTGTTCTTTCAGTTGAATGTTGGTTTTACTCTGATGGCAACTCTCACAAAGTACTTCACATTTTGCAAGTTCTGCATCACGCCTGTTCTGTGACCAACTCCACACACAGTGAGAAACTTTTGTACTGGGGTCTATGTGATGGTTTTCAAGTTTTTCTTTAGAACCACACTTCACGCAGAATTTATCTGCAAACCAAGCTGCTCTTCTGGCAGCCATCCACATCCTGTTGTACTGTCTTCTTGCTTCTCCAAACAATGGCATATTTCCTCCTATCAAGGTCGTGCAGGGAGATGTGATAGGCATCTCCCGCACTAGCCCGAAGTCGCTAAACTTCGAGATGTTTCAAAAATGGTCCGTGTGTTATCTCTACAGTCTCAACTTCAACACGGTGCACAGGGGAATGAGACATGAGCCCTGCTTGCAATCTAAGATGGAGCCGAAAAGGTTACTCGAAAACCTACGCTTCTGGTTACAAATCAGATGCTCTGCCACTTGAGCTACTTCGGCTTATAAAATTTGCTGGTTTATGGAGAGCCAGCTTCCGATACCTCTCAGCTGCGACTTACACACTGTGCGAAAGGTTGCACAAACACTATCGAGGTAAATTCGTTGGGCGGGAGTTGGTTGTCTCCCATTATTCATTTGACGCTTTTTATCGCCAGTTTAATAACTAAAGCCCAAACTTTGATAAAAGCACACTTCTCTCATCTGTAAAGATTATAGCACACCAAAAGTTGATTTGTCAACCCCTTATTCGCAAGTGTGTCAAAATGAGACGAAAAATAACTCTTGACAAATGCACTTTTGTATGATAATCTAGAAATACTTCTACCCCAGGGTAAACTATATATATACAGACCCAAGCTAATAGAATCAACAACTTACCCGAGAATAGGCCATCAAAACACCACTTAACTCCTTTATTCTCAACTATTAGGGAGGAAACACGAGTTTTGAAACGTTAAGTCTATGAAAACAGTGGAAGAATAGTGGAATCAACACTTTACAAGGAGTAGAAGGTGAAGAAAACCCCGGACAAAACCAGTAAAGCACGTCAATCGTTGAGCTTACAGAGAGACAAGTGGTTGGAGAAGGCCGAAGACCTTGAGATAAAGCTGGGCGCGAGACCCATGCAGCGCACCGAGATTGTGCGCCAGATTGAATATGCCCGAGACGAGGCTGACAAACTGGACAAGGCTCTGGTAGAATTGAACACGTTGACCCGGCGCCAGAAACTGGCGGGCTGGGGTGAAACCCGAAGTAACAAACCAAAGTAACACCTCCGAGTGACTTACTCGGACGTATATAGGAAAAACCTCTCATGGCAGAAACCACGAGGCCCCTGCGGCCCTTAATTATCTCCGAGCTTAACCCGCCGCTCAACATCACCGTTGTAACCGATGGCGAGGGATGTGACAAAATAAAGAAGCACCTTGCTCGTGTGGCAGAGAGCGGGGAACCCAACATCGGCCTCGATACCGAAACCAACATCACGGTTGATTTCTGGAACCGTCGCATTCGTACAATTCAGATTGGAGATAAGAACGAGCAATTCGTTGTGGACCTCTTGGCCTTCGCTGGGAACTCAGACAAACTGTTTGAGTCGCAGGGTCACTACGGTAAAAACAATGGGTCACTCTTTACTCCTGTACTGGATGCACTCACGCCAGCGCTGTGCTCCAACACCTTCATGAAAGTAGGAGCCAACCTTCCATTTGAATACAGTGTGTTCAAGTGGAGTTTCGGTACGCGCATCTGGAATCTGTTCAGCATCGACTTGGCTGAAAGAGTCATCTGGGCTGGAGCACACTCGCTGAAGGATTACCCCTTCTACTCCTTGGAACAAATCGTAGGCCGTCGCTTTGGTCTGCAGATTGACAAGTCCAAGCAGAAGTCATTCGACCTGGAGTCTCCTCTGACTCAGGAGCAAATTGAATACAGTGCTCTCGACATCAGGATGCCTCTGGCTGTTCGTCTGACACAGATGAAGGAACTCACCAAGGACCAGTTGCTGGCCACGTCCACGATTGAGAACGATGCCCTCGGTTCGTACACCGACATGCACCTCACGGGTCAGGCCATCAACACTGAGCGTTGGATTACACGCATCGGTAAGACCGTTGCCCGGCGCCAGGAAGAACTCAAGGTTCTTGATGAAGGGTTCCTGCCTGTAGTAGGCGACAAAGCAACGCGCATCGACTACGCGAAGCTGGACCGTCTTGAGAAAATCTGGAAAGAGAAGTTCGAAATAACTTCTCCGGAAGAGATGGACAAAGCCCTGCAGGTCCGCATGGAGAGGAACAGTGATAAGAAGTCCGTACTGCGCACAGAATTGAATGAACTGGAGAGAGCACGTAAACAACTCAAGGCAGCAGCTCGTGTGAACTATAGCATCCTCAGCAAGCAGCGCACGGCCGATCTTAAGATCATAGAGAAGTGTGAAGGGCAGGCGTTCATCAACTACGGCTCTGGTCCCCAACTCATCGCGGCCCTCAATCGCTTCAAGGGAATTAAAATTGAGGACAGCAGCGACGACACGCTTCTGAAATACAACGACCGGCCTTTGATTCAATCACTACGATCATACAAGAAGGGAAAAAAGGACACAGGAACCTATGGGTTACAATGGACTCAACGTTGGACAACCAAACCTTGTAAAGAAGAGGGTTGGCTACATCCGGGCGACGGGCGGTTACACTGCGTATTCAATCAGCTTGATGCAGATACTGGTCGCAGTTCCTCGGCCAAACCCAATGCACAGAATCTACCGAAGGATGATGACGTGCGTGCGTGTTTCGTATGTGATCCCCCTGACGAATCTATTCGTATCAGCACTTGCTGCGATGATGAGACTACTGGGCACGGACCTGGAGTTTACACATGTAACAAATGTAATAAATTGTGTGAGACTAAAGCAGAAGAATATGTCATCGTCACAATTGACATGGCAGGAGCTGAACTCCGTATCATTGCGGAACTGGCTAACGCCGAATCATGGATCAGAGCCTTCTCCCTCGGATGGGATGTACACTCAGTCGGTACTGAAATCCTTTATCCGGAACAATGGCCTACACACACAGTAAAATCTAAAATTCATCCTGATGGATGGACAATAGATGACTGCAAAAATGAGAAGACCGATATAATCGTAAAAGGAAAACCCATCGGACCCTGCGCTTACTTCGCAAAGAATGAGTCGGGGGATTTCTTAAGGTTGAAGTGTGATTGCCCTGGTCACAAGAAACTCAGAGACGCCAACAAGGCAACAAACTTCTTGTTGTGCTATGGAGGGGGACCGCCAGCACTGGCTGATGCATTGGGTGTAAGCCTTGATGAAGCCTACGCATTGTACAAGCTCCACGAACAAAAATTCCCAGACATTTGGGGGTACTTAAAGCTAAGTGGTATATTGGCTAAAGAAAGACACGAAGCCCGCGACATGTTTGGACGCCGACGTTTGCTGCCTCCACCCACTTGGGATAGTTCCAAGGAATGGTTCATGGATGAGCACGCAGATGACTTGGAATTACCTGAGGAAGATTGCAAGGCTCAAATCTTTGCATTCAAGTCAGAGCACTTCCGAGAGCCCAACGAAGATGAAGAGTATCGTCTGACTCATAGGCCCCCTACAGTACAGGAGATCAAATGGGCGATGCGTGGCATGATTGGTTCTATTGAACGCAGAGGAAAAAACCACTGCATACAAGGCACGAATGCATCTATCATAAAAAGAGCCATGGGATGTGGCTTCGACAAATTCGGGCAGCCATATCTCTGGCACACTTTGCCTTTACTGAAGGCGAAGTTGCTGAGTATGGTACACGACGAGTTGATTGTGCAATGTCCCAAGCGTTTCGGGCAACAAGTGTTCGAAATGGTAGGCAATGCATTCAAGCGTGCTGCAGCTGAGGTCATGTCCCGCGTAGTAATGGAGTATGACGGAAACATTTCCGACCGATGGATGAAGTAAAACCTATGGGAAAATTTACAGACTTGAAAAGTAGAAAGGTCAGGAGGAAAGCCTAATGTTCACCGTTGTAAAAAATGCGGTTGGCATGGTGAACACCGTGTCTAGTCGCCTATTGCTGCGGGAGATTTTTCCTAACTACCCAGACCTTAATCCTTGCCTACCGCTGCCCAAATGGGCGAAGGAGCAACTCGATGTCCGATGAAGTGATCAAGTGGGAAAACCCTTATCCTGAAAAGAATATTTCTGTGTATGAGGCCCACGTGCGCTCCCGCAGAGACCTTATGTCGTCTCTGTGGGAAATGGACAGGGTTAAACCTACAACCGGGGAACACGGTGTCCTGGTGAAACTCAGAAAGGAGCAACTTGGAAAACTCGGGAATCAAATCAGGGCTATCACGTTTGGAACAAATAGCAAAGTGTACGGACAATCTTGAAGAGATTCGTCACTGGTTCAAAACCAACGATCAACCTATGCTGAGCCTGCTGGGACAAATGGACCAGTGGGAAGAGTTGCACCGACTACTGTACGAGGAGGAAGACGATGGCATTCGTTGATTTGGGGTTTGAAGAGATTGTAAAACTTGCTGAGTTCATAAACTTTTTCGAGTCTGCCAGTAAGTCGATTCACAAACTAAACCAGAAGTGGTGGGTTGAACCTTTGACCGGGGCGCCCAAGTTTAACCACGGGGAAAAGTTCATGCTCATGGTGAGCGAAATCTCCGAGGCCATGGAAGGCCAGCGTCAGGGAAAGATGGACGACAAGCTACCACATCGTCCCATGGTTGAAGTAGAGTTGGCAGACGCCATCATTCGCATCCTAGACTATTCCGGGAAGTTCAACCTGGACATCGGTGGAGCTATCTACGAAAAGCTGCTCTACAACACCACCAGGAAAGACCACACCATAGAAGCACGGCTGAAGCCAGGCGGAAAGAAGTTTTGATGATTAAAGTTTATACTGACGGGGCCTGCCGGGTTTCGAACCCAGGGTTGTGCTCCTGCGCGTACGTGGTCTATGACGACGACCGTATCATATTCGAATGGTCCATGGCACTTCCTGGGCTGAACACTAACAACTACGCAGAGTACCAAGGTGTGCTCTACGCTCTCGCCTGGCTGAGCAACCAGAACTTTTCTCGTGCGGAGATTTTCTGTGACAGCCGACTGGTGGTCGAGCAAGTGAACGGCCGCTGGGCATGCAACAAACCTGACCTGCTGCCTCTCAAGAAGCAGGCGATGTATCACCTCGTTCGCGGAAGTCATTTGTTGTTCCACATTGATGGCCATGCTGGGCATGTGGGTAACGAACGAGCAGACCTGCTTTGCAATCGAGAGTTGGACTTTGTTCAACTGAAAGAGAAAGAACTAGGGTGAAGACAACAACGTCACCAATAAGAAAAGCCCCACTTGTCAACTTAGTTCCATTATGGAACCAGGCTGACAGGTGGGGCTATTTTTTTTGCCTAGAACAGTAATGTCTTCTTCGGTGTTGTTGAGGCCTCGGATCATTGGAACCCCGCCAGCTTGCGCGGAGGAATCATGTCCGTTAACTCTGTGAACTTCACCGTGAATTCGGGAGCCGTGGAAACAACTTCGTTCAACACGTTGAGCTTCTTCAGTGTGACCCTTTCGTCCACGTGGTCCACGTTTACCACTACACCCTTCGAAGCAGGGTCACTGGGAATCCAGTAGTTCTCTCCCATCAAAGGGACAATCTTGCCGTAGATTTTCACTTAGTTCTCCTGTTGTAGGCTGTCGTATTCCGGATGGGCTTGCGCCCATTCTCGGATTCGTGTGCGCTCATACTTTTCTCCTAACAGTCCAGCGTCTAGCAGGATGTAGTGACCGCGCTCGTCGCATCCGAAGTTACACACTCCTCCATCGAATATGTACCTCATGCTCGGTATCAAATCGACCAACATGTCCTCGAATGTGTCCCGAAACCCCTTGAATGCCTGCGAATACTTCACCTTTCGGTACTTCGGCATGATCGTCACGCCTCGGCCTCGATCATGGTGTAGAATCATGGGCGCGTAACGCTTCAGGGTCACCAGCTTCGGATTGTGCTTCATGCATCGCACAACCCGTGCTTCGCACTGCGCATGGTATAAGTTGTCTCTTCGAGGATTTAGAAAGCCGGGGAACTTAATCACCAGCCCAAGCCCAAGAATCTCAAACGTCTGCCTGAACGCTCCGCTGTCCAAATAGCTTACTCGGTACCGGGGCTGAAGGTCTTCTGCTGTCCTCGGCCTCGTACGTTTCACGTAGTTGATGAACGCCCGCTGTTTGTATGTCATTTCGCACCTTGCTTCTCGCCTACGTTGAAAAACTTCTCGAACGGGCGTACAATGATTTACATTGTGTCTCGTAGCCTGTGACCCACGCCGCCATGATTCGATAACTCTCAATGTCCGAGAGAAATCCACTCAGCTCAGAGCAACTGCGAGAACAGTGTGAATCGTGACCGACGATTCCAATTGGTTGGTAGCCCGCGGAGATTAGTCCCGTCAAAATAGCAACGGATTTTTCGGACGGTACGAAATCTGGGTAGGTGTCTGAGTTGTTTCGTTGAGCTTCAACTGGTAGGTATCGATTATGGGAAGGGCTACAAGAAACCCGCCCATAAAGTTGATACCATTCTTCGTATCTGTCCATTTCCGATTGTTCTGGCTCCAAGACTTCAAGACGTATGCCGTCCGCTTTCAAAATCAGCAAGCGAGGTGTCTCTGTCCAGTACGCGATTTCGTACAACTTCGCTAAAATCTCGACTACTGTTTTTTGTTCTGTCATTTTTAGTTCTCCTGTTGTGGGTCGTCACTACCGACGACTGAATTCATAATCTGGCCCGTGCCCAGGCATGCCTTTGCCCTCCCGCTGCTCGTTAGGGAGTGTGGGAAGCGAACAGACGGGTTGTACGGAACACGGGCCGAGATTCCTGCTGACACCAGAGCCTTCTGCCCGTTACCGGCTACCCCGAAGGGAAGAACTCGCGGGTGACCAGGATGCGTGCAGCATTAAGAAAAAGTATACCACTTTTTCTAAACGACGTCAAGGGCATAGGGTTGCGCGGAGCGTTTCTGGCACCTCAACGAAGCTCCGATCCAGAGGGGATATTCCGGGTAGACGGCGCGGCCTGCCGTGGGTCTGGCCTCGGTTCGGGTGATAACAAAGCGAAGCTTTGGCATATTGTTACTAATCGTGCTTATTATACGCACTATAAATAGCGTTGTTGCCTAATATACTCACGATAATAGCATTGTTGCCTAATATACTCTTCACTCTGGCGCCGCGCCTGGGTATTACCAGGGTTTCCGCCCGGGCGCCGGGTTCCGCGTCTCTGCCATATCATCTTGAGACGGGGTATCTTACAAGGTATTCTTTGTAACAAAACCCTTACTTTTTAGGGGGTTTCCGCCCGGGCGACAGCTTTCCTTGTGCGTTCTCCTGTATTCCTTTTTGAGAAGACGTCGCGTGCGTTTCCAAACTCTAGGATCAGGCTCAGCATCATACAGGAGTTCCTGCAGGGCTTCAGGGGCTAAGGCAGTGGTAGATTCCATAGTTTCCTCCAGGGAAGCCCTATAGGCTTGCGGCAAAAAATTTTCTTAGTCGCCTACTTAGTTAGATGCCAGGTACAACCTACGGGTTGTCCAGAGTTTTTATCCAGAGGTTGTATCAAAGTGAGAAAATCCCGCACGCGCTAGGGAGAAAATTGGGAATGACCACGCACGGGCCGAAACAGGGAGTGCCTTGGCGGGGGTATCCCCCAGGTTACTTTTGGGCCAGGAGTGCCTTGCTTCTCCTCGGGTGCCCGCCCCGGAGACCGCATCTATGTGACTGGCGCGTTGGGAGGCGGCGCCGCTACGCTGAAGTTGCTA
>Ga0208689_1001358_pt1 | contig 13083 bp, 10 predicted proteins | sample June2015DPH_8_15_FD_184700 | JGI IMG/M metagenome (GOLD analysis project Ga0208689, IMG submission 184700) | Peatland microbial communities from SPRUCE experiment site at the Marcell Experimental Forest, Minnesota, USA - June2015DPH_8_150... | ecosystem: Environmental > Terrestrial > Soil >... | reverse complement strand
GCACCATCACGCTGCGCGAGGCCGCTTTACTTCAGACTTTCCCGCCAGCTTACTTCTTTTCCACCAAGCGCGGCAAGTTCCCGACGGCTCAGATGATTGGCAACGCCCTCCCGCCGGAATTCACCCGGCGACACGCCGGAAGCGTTCTTCGCTTTTTGAATGAACTCCGAACTGGCTAGAGCGAGCCAAGGATGAACCATGCCGGATATCAAAGAATTACTGCTAGAAAACCTAAAACCTAAGCAAGCCGACACTGTGAAGTCGCCAAAGCGTCGGGTTCTTGTTGTCGCGGGTGCGGGATCCGGCAAGACCGAAGTTATGGCTCGACGAGTGGCTTGGTGGGTAGGCATCGAGGGAGTAGCGAAAGACAAAATCGTAGCTTTCACTTTCACAGACCGTGCTGCGGAAGAAATGAAGTTTCGCATCCGGAGCTGGATGGAGAAGATCACACCTGAAGGCGAGGACGTTTCACTCGGCTCAATGTACATCGGGACAATTCACGGTTTCTGCCTCGCAAAAACGCGAGAGTTCTGGCCCGACGACTACCATAACTACGACATTCTCGACGAAGGAGCCCGGGCGGCTCTGATCCTGCGCGGTTTCAACGGTCTGCTCGGCCTAAAGGCGCTGAGAGAAGCGACAGGGAAGGGCCAATACGCCACGCTGGAGGATTTCACCCAAGCTTACGACCAATTGCACGAACACAACCGCTTCGACGTCAGACTGCCTTCTGGGGATCCACCATTCCAACTCGGAGAACCGGAGGCAGATTGGTGCAAACGGGCAGAGCTTTCTACCGATGTCGGCTCTACTGCAGGTGCGCAGGCATTCGCGCGTTCGGCCGCTCGGTACTACGCTTACTTGCGCTGCCGCCGATTCCTTGACTTCAGCACTTCGCAAAGCGAGTTCATCCGGCGCTTGCGTAGCGACGCCGATCGTCGCGCAGAAATCTCCAACCAAGATATTCATCTCGTCGTCGATGAGGTCCAAGACATCAACCCTGTCCAGCGGGACTTGATCGAACTGCTCGTTGGCACGTCGGGAGAACTGACGGGGGTCGGTGACCACCGGCAATCCATTTACGGCTTTCGCGGTGCAAAAGTGGACATCATTGCCGAAATGTGGGAGCGATTTAAGAAGGCTACCGACGCTGAGGTAGTAGATCTTCAGGAGAATTTCCGCTCCACACCACGGATAATCAATTTGGCCAACAGTTGGGCAGACACTATCTCGCGGCTCCGTTCAATGGAGACACCGCCGATGAAGCACGGAAACCTGCTACGGAAGGATCACCACAGGTCACATGTTGCACTAATCGGTTTTCCCAAGCGCGAGCAGGAAGCGGCATGGATCGCGGATGCCATCCGCGTTCTGGTTCCGTCGGAAGCGGAGGGGGCGCAGCACGACAGGAAGGACGGTGCCCGACGTGGGCTGGCATTAGACGACATCGCGGTCTTGGTCCGGTCCTCAACGGATGTTCGCACGTACATGCAGGCTCTGGAGGATTCGGGTATTCCATGCGTGGTACGTGCCGGCCCGGACCTTTTCTCTCAGCCCGAGATCCTTTTCTTCGTCGCGGCGTTAGCCATCACCGCAGGTCGAGACGAGTTCATCGGTTCCGACATAAATCCCAAGAGCCTACCTAATCGGATCAACGACGTGTTGGCATGCCCACCCGTGCCGGAACAAGTTCTGCGCGAGGCGGCAAAAGCGCTTCGTAGGACCGGACTGGCATTCGACCGAAACATCGAAGACAGGATTTTGTTCGGTGCGCGTGCCGTTCACCGACGCATTTCCGAGGGTCACGCCTTCAGCAGCGCTGAAGTCGCCTACCTTCGCACTCCGAAGCTTCGCGAGTTTCTGACCGCGCGGAATCCGCTCCGTCGTATCTTTCCGCAGCACCTCTTCCACATGCTTCTCTCTGAGGCCGAGGTGGAAGCTTGGGACACATGCGAGGGGCGCGGCCAGACTGCTATGTTCCACCTCGGTGCGCTGAGCGGGCTAATCACCGGTATTGAGACTCCGGGGTGGACAAGTGTGAACGATTATCCGTGGCAAGTTATCGGCCTTTGCCAATACGGTGCTGAAGAAGGCCGCACTGAAGAACAGCCCTTGATGGTGCAGCCTGAGGCTGTGAGCATCAGTACTATCCACGGAGCGAAGGGGCTCGAATTTGCTGCCATCTTCTTGGCTGATGTGAACGCACGGCGATTCCCGAGCGGTTACGCTTCCCGCAAGCCGCAACTGCCACTGGAAGGGAAGATTGTCCGGGAAATCGACATTGACGGTTTGGCTGACAACGACAACCACGATGGCGAACGGCGTCTCATGTATGTCGCACTGACTCGTGCCGAACGGTTTCTGTTCATCAGTCACTCGGGGTACCAGACCTCCAAATTCATAAAAGAGTTGCGGCTTCTAGTCCAAGACAGTGGCGGTCTCGTGACCAATGATTCCAAGCAACTACTCGATGAACTGAAGTATGCCCCAAAAGAGCATCGGCGTGATCTCCGACTGGCCACGTCGTTTTCCGACCTCCGCTACTACTTTGAGTGCCCTCATGACTTTTACCTTAGGAAAGTCTTGGGTTTTGCGCCGACAATCGACCAAGCCTTCGGCTACGGGCGAGGAGTACACAATCTCATGCGGGCCGTCCACTCTGACACGAAGCGCTGGGCGGCCTTAGCCCAAAACCGCGCAACCCTCGAGCGGGAGATTCAAAAGCTAATCGACCGTGGGCTTTTCTACCTGCGCTATACTACCGGCGATCCGGCTGCGAAGATGCGGGCGAACGGCTTGCGAATCGCTGCCGATTATATCGAACGTTACGCTGGAGAATTGGCTGGGTTGACGTTTGAACCCGAAAAGGAGTTTGAAACGCTTATCGAGTACGAGGACATCGAGGGCGGGGCGCTCATTTCCGGAGCGATCGACATAGTCCGGCAGGATAATCCGCCGCGGGTTACTTTGATCGACTTCAAATCGGGCGATCCCGAATCCGACAAGCACCAGAAGCTCGACGAGGAAGAGATGCGGCTGCAGGTGGCGCTGTATGCCGTTGCTGTAAAGAAGGAACTGGAATACCAGCCGGAGCAAGGGCTCGTCCGCTACCTGGACGCGGAAGACAAAACCAAGTCCGAATTGAAAGTTCCCCTCGACGACGCTTCGCTTAAAGAAGCAAAGAAGATTGTTGCGCAGACTGCCGCCAAGATTCGTGACCGGAATTTCAAGAACGGTCCGGTTAAACAGAAAGAGGGTAAGCCGCGCTGCTCTGGCTGCGACTTCATGGGCTTCTGTGGCATGAAGGAAGCGACTGCCCACAAGAGGGCCAACCCTCGGAACTGGTAGGCAAAATGGCCGATGTCTTCTCAAAGCGAAAGCGCTCACAAATCATGTCTCATGTGCGCGGGCGCGGAAATGAACGGACAGAATTCCGGTTGTTGAGCGTCCTGCGACGCCACCACATCACCGGCTGGCGGCGGCATCAACGGGTCTTCGGCAAACCCGACTTCGTTTTTTGGAAGCAACGGTTAGCCGTGTTCGTCGATGGTTGTTTCTGGCACTGTTGCCCACGGCACTCGACAAAACCCGCGTCCAACAGATTGTTCTGGCGACAAAAACTCGCTCGAAATAAAGCACGCGACCGGTTGGTGAATCGCACGTTGAGGAAAACGGGGTGGACATTGCTTCGCGTCTGGCAGCACGAACTGACGCGAAAGAATGAATCGCGTGTGGCACTCCGCATCCGCAAACACCTCGTACCGCATCAGCACCAGGAGGGAAGAAAGCCATGATTCTGTTCTTCGACGTTGAAACAACCGGTCTGCCAACCCGCCGCAAGGCGCATTATTCCGACCTGAATGTTTGGCCTCGCATCGTGTCCATCGGTTGGGCGCTCTTTCGCGGCGCGGAATCCAAGCTGAAGCATCACTACACAATCATCCGCCCCGACGGCTTCATGATCCCGTCGGATGCAGCCAGAGTTCACCGCATCACCACCGAACGCGCTCTCCGCGAAGGTGCGCCGTTGCGCGCGACGCTCGCCTCACTTTTGCAGGATGTGGACATGCACAGACCCGACCTCGTCGTGGCGCACAACATGGACTTCGACCGGCCCATCTTGCTCGCTGAGTTTCTTCGCGCAGGTTTTGGCGATTCGTTCGTGCGCCTACCCACGTTCTGCACGATGGCTACCACCACGGAAATGTGCGGGATTCCGCGTGCTGGCGGCGGCTACAAATGGCCGACGTTGGATGAACTGCACAGGCATCTTTTCGGGACGGGCGTCCAAGGCGCGCATGATGCAGGTGCTGACGTGCTGTCGTGCGCCAAATGTTACTTCAAGCTCCAACAAATGGGTCTCACGTCCGACGGGACGACTACCAGTTATTCCAACTCGATGCCACATACGAGCGCCCCATCTGCGAGTGACGACAATTATAGCGAAGCGAACGACCTTATCGAGCGCATCATGGATTGGGCGGAATCGAATCCAGACTTCGACACTGACTTCGTTGAGAAACTTGCCGACGACTTAGAAACCAAGGGCCGTTTGACTCAACGACAAATCGACTCACTTCACAACATCATTGAGAGATGGAGAGTTGATTGAGCTGGCGGTTCGCCGAGCGTTCAGGTCAATAAACCTTGAACGCCGATCTATTGGCAGCGTTTATCACTTTCCGGAAAAATCTGTGCGGGCTTGGCCATGATGCAATCTTAATTCGGAATCGCTGAAAACTGAATCGGCTCCAAACTGCAAGTTTGGTGAAGCGAGCCACTGAGAACAAAAAGTTTCGGCTGTTGGCTAAATTTGAACAGGCGATAAAGCTGGTATTCAGCCTGCCGATCATCCGAAACATTAACCTCATTTCGCGATGCGAAGAACGGTGTCAGAGCTCCAAACCGGGTCGTTTTTACTTCAATCAAACGTTCTCGCCCATCAATTTCAAATGACTGGATGTCGTATCCCAAGCTATCACTCTTCGTTTCGGCTACGTGTTCGATCCGATCCGCCAATTTTTTCTTACCTGCTCGCCAAAGACGTTCGTGTTCAAAGCGGAGAATGAGTTCCTCGCCTGCGCGCCCCAAAGACCGGTTACGAGCTTCGGCCTCGAGGTAGTTCTTGCGTCTCAGCAGTGGTTTTGGTCGTGGTGTGTCATGTAATCGCGTCCTGTCTTCCTCAGGTTTTGGTGGGTCAACCAAAATGGAAAGGAGGTCGGATATTTTGGGCGGGTTTTCAGCAGGCTGTTCAACAGCAATGGCCGCCGCCTGGTCTAAACTTGTTGTACCGTTCAGACGTTCCTCTACAACGTCGCGAAGCAAACGTTGGTAATTTCCGAGCGGCTTGTAGCCGTCAATGTATGGATAACCGAGTTCGATGAGGATGGCGCTAATGTTTTGATGTTTGCGCTCGATTGAACCCTTTGGGCGGTTGTTGAGTAATTTCTGAAGATTGCGATTATGCTCTGCTTTGTTGAAAGGTTGCCCGCGGAGTTCCATTGCCAGCATATCGAAATAATCCGATACAGCAGCTTCCACTTCTACCCGTGACCAATCGTCTGGCATGGCGAACTTTTCCAAATTAAGCCTCATTCGTGAATAACGAGCAAGTTTGGTCTTGCCAATATACGCAGACCTGGCCAGGTGTATCTGCCGAGCTATGAAGAAAACCTATCGCATCGAACTGGACAGCTTTGACCTCGGCCAAGTTCTCGACGGATTGGAAATCCGCGCCGAGGCGTGGGAGAAAACGGCGGATTACCACCGTACCGGCGAGTCACCGCCGGATTTCATTGTGGAGGAATGCAAAGATGCCGAAGAAGCCGATGCGATTGCCAGTCACTACCGAGCAATCATCGCGAAAATTCGGAAACAGCAGGAGGAGCAATCATGAGCCAAGAAGCAGGGAACGCACGATGCGTTCAGGCGTCGTGTTCTTGCCGCGAATTCGACTCATGTTCCATGAACGGCGCTCGCGCGACAGGCGGTCGCGCGTGACGAGTGACCCGCCTTCGCTGCGCTACGGCGCGGCAAGCGAGTGGCGTGTGGCGCGTAACGGGAGCGATTCACAAAGGCAATATTAACCACGGATGGACACGGATGAACACGGATTTTTACCAGAAGGCAACAAAGTTAACAAAGGGTTCAACCGCTGATCAGCGCTGATCAGCGGAAATAAGCGGTTTAAACTCAGCAGGCGGGGAAGGGAATTGAGCGAGGGCTGGGCGCTTGACGTTATTAACGCCGTGCGTTATGGTGGTGTGCGCAATGATCGAAAGCTTTGCGTGCGCGGAGACGGAAAAGATCTTTCGCGGACAGGTGTCGCGGCGGTTGCCGACAGACATCCAGCGGACGGCCCGGCGAAAGCTGCTGCAATTGCACGCCGCGATCGAGTTGCGGGAAATGGCGGTGCCACCCGGCAACCGGCTGGAAGCATTGAAAGGCGGACGCGCCGGACAGCACAGCATCCGGGTCAACGACCAATGGCGCATCTGTTTTCGCCGGGAAGGTTCCGCCACGCATGAAGTCGAGATTGTTGATTATCATTGAGTGAATATGAAAAGCAAATTGCTGGCAAATATCACGCCGGGAGAGATTCTGGCCGAAGATTTTCTCAAGCCGATGGGTTTAAGCCAGTACCGGCTGGCGGTGGATATCGGTGTGCCGCCGCGCCGGATTAATGAGATTATCAAAGGCCAGCGGGCCATCACGGCGGACACAGCCTTGCGTTTGGGCCGCTATTTCAAGATGTCCGGGCAATTCTGGCTGAACCTGCAGGCGCATTACGATCTGGAGGTCGAAGCGGAACGCCTGGGCAAGCGGCTGGAGCGTGAAGTCAAGGTACTGGCGGTTGCGTAAAGCCCTGATGTGTGGCGTGTGACGGGTGACGGGAGCGGTTCACGGCGGAAGTTTAACCGCATAGAACGCAAAGAACACAGAGAAAAAGAATTTCCGCAGGGACCGAACCGCTAATCTCCACCTATCAGCGCTGATAAGCGTGAATTAGTGGTTAAACCTTTTTGCGGCTCTTGTGCTTTTTTCCGCCTTCGTCGGACTCCCGTCTTCACAACGTTTCGACGCGGCAAGTCGGCGCGACAAGTGCGGCTGGAAATATCAGCGCCATCCGCGAAATCCGCGGTTCGTCTGGGTATGGTGTCCAGGATTTTGCGTCTGGGGCGTCGCGGAGCTTCGCCCTCCGAACTTTCGCCTGGTTGGCGTCTTTGCGCCTTTGCGTTAAATTTCAGCGGTCACGCCGGGGAGATTTTGTGGATCATGGTTTCGCCGAGATAACCTTTTCCGGTCCCTGCTATTTTGGATTTGCCCGTGGAATCAAGGGGTCAGCGGTTTGCCTTCGAGAATGCGGCAGGCAAACTCCTGTGCCTGCGTGGCGTCGTTCTTTTCCACCGCGAGCTGGTAAGCCAACGATGCCTTGACTTTTTCGCGTTCCTTTTCGGAGAAACAATTGCGCGCGAAAAACTGGTTCATTTCGGTTTCGCATGTCATATCTTTGTCCATTTCCGGTAACCCACCCGCTTCAATCCCGGCGGCGCGGGGAGGGTCGAGCCTCCGTTTGAGCGCGTCCTCAAGCTTCCTGGGACGCGCAAAAAATTCCGGGTGCTTCTGGCACGGAATCATTATAACAGAAAAGGAATGCCTCCGCCAGCCCAAAGACGATCTTATCGCCCTGGCAGGCAAGTGGCCAGTCTTCGCCGCGCTTCGACCCGGCAAGCGGGTGACCAAGTTGCGGTTCAATTCTTCCGTTTGTGGGAACGCTTGTTCGCGGGCTTCGCATCCTCGTGCAGAGCTGCGGCCAAAGAGCTTTCCTTTTCCGATTCAGCGGCCAGCGCCTCGTGCATCACGTCGGGGCAAAGGTCAATGCCCCCCGGCCATTCCACACAGCCGAAATCGGGATTGACGGTGACGGCGTTGAACGTTTTCGCATCCAGCAATTTCAGAAACACGCCGCCGCGCCGTTCGGGTTCGACGGCAAAAATGCCGCTCACGCCGTCGTTGAAAGCGATTTTCAACCGGCAGCCCGGCAGCGGTTCGGCGGAAACAATCCGATTCATGTCCTTATTCTACTCCAACGGCGGGATTTTGGAAGGCTCTTGATTGCGGCTGGCCAGGTCCTATGGATGTCCATCCGTGGTTAAAGTTTTGCGCCTTTTGTGCTTTTTCCGCCTTCATCGGACTCCCGTCTTCACAACGTTTCGACGCGGCAAGTCGGCGCGACAAGTTGCGGCAATCGGAATTTGTGATTTTGCGCATCCGAAGCAACGAATGTTGTTTCTTTGACAAAAAAGGTTGGGGTTGCAGCACCGCCCCGACTTATCTTAATTTCAGAGCCGTCGGCTGTGAGGAACGCCGATTGAACTGACGGCCATTTCAGTGTCGTAATGACTTTGAATTTTTCATCAACATGAGCACAAGACCGAAACTAACGCTGGATGCCAATGAAGGCGTCGCCCACGTCGCCTACCGCCTCAACGAGGTCATGGCCATTTACCCCATCACGCCGTCCTCCCCCATGGCCGAGTTCTGCGATCAATGGACGTCTGAAAACAAAAAAAACCTCTGGGGCACCATCCCGTCCATCATAACGTTGCAGAGCGAAGGCGGCGCCGTCGGCACGGTTCATGGCGCGCTGCAAACCGGTTCCATGGCCACCACGTTCACGGCGTCACAGGGACTGCTGCTGATGATTCCCAACATGTTCAAAATCGCGGGCGAACTGCTGCCCACGGTTTTCCACGTCACCGCCCGCTCCATCGCGACCCACGCGCTTTCCATTTTTGGCGATCATAGCGACATCATGGCCATGCGCGCGACCGGCTGGGCGATGCTCGGTTCGGCCAGTGTGCAGGAAGCCCCGGATTTCGCCTTGATTGCGCAGGCGGCCACGCTGCGTTCGCGGATTCCGTTCGTGCATTTCTTTGACGGTTTCCGCACCTCGCACGAGGTGCAAAAGATTGAGATGCTGACCGAAGCCGACTTGCGCGCGTTGATTGACGACAAGCTGATCGCCGAAAACCGCAAACGGGCGATGTCGCCCGATCATCCGGTGCTGCGCGGCACGGCCCAGAACCCGGACGCGAAGCCTGCAACCCGTTTTACGCCGCCTGCCCGGACATCGTGCAACAGGTGATGGACGATTTCGCCAGGCAGGTTGGCCGCGCATACAAACTGTTTGAATACGTTGGCGCGCCGGATGCCGAACGGGTGGTGGTGCTGATGGGTTCGGGTTGCGAAGCGGCGCATGAAACGGTGGACTACCTCGTGAAAAAGGGGGAGAAGGTCGGCGTGCTGAAGGTGCGGCTGTATCGGCCCTTTGACACGCGGAAATTCGTCGAGGCACTGCCGGCGAGCGTGAAAGCCATCGCCGTGCTTGACCGCACGAAGGAGCCGGGCGCGGCGGGCGAGCCGCTTTACCAGGACGTCATCGCTGCGGTGGCGGAAGGTTTGATGAACGGCTTTGGCAAGTTTAAGACCCTGCCGAAAATCGCCGGTGGACGGTATGGGTTGTCATCGAAGGAATTCACGCCCGCGATGGTCAAGGCCGTGTTCGACAATCTCGCTACCGGCAAACCCAAGAACAATTTCACCGTCGGCATCACCGACGACGTTGCCCATACCAGCCTGCCGGTGGACCCGGAGTTTTCAACCGAGCCCGACAACGTGATTCGCGCATTGTTTTACGGTCTGGGCGCGGACGGCACGGTGGGCGCGAACAAAAATTCCATCAAGATCATCGGCGAAGGCACGGACAATTTTGCCCAGGGCTACTTCGTCTATGATTCCAAAAAGTCCGGCAGCATGACCGTGTCGCACCTGCGGTTCGGGCCGGAACCGATTCGTTCCACTTACCTCATCAGCCGGGCCAATTTCGTGGCCTGTCACCTGCCGACGTTCCTGGAAAAGTACGACATGGTTAAACCGCTGGTCCCCGGCGGGACGTTCCTGCTCAACACGCCTTACTCGAAGGACGAGATTTGGTCGAAGCTGCCGACGCCGCTGCAGGAATCGCTCATCGCCAGGAAGGCGAAGTTCTACGTGATTGACGCGACGAAAGTGGCACGCGCCAGCGGCATGGGCGGGCGCATCAACACCATCATGCAGGTTTGCTTCTTTGCCCTTTCCGGCGTGCTGCCGCGCGAAAAAGCCATCGAAGCCATCAAGTATTCCATCAAGAAAACCTACGGCAAAAAAGGCGAGGAAGTCGTGGCCATGAACCTCAAGGCCGTGGACAATACGCTCGAACATTTGCACGAGGTGACGGTGCCGGACCGCGTGAATGGCAGCGGCGGGTTGCTCCCACCCATCTCGCCGAATGCGCCGAAATTCGTGCGGGAAGTCCTCGGCCGCCTCGCCCTGAACGAAGGCGATGAATTGCCGGTGAGCGCGTTCCCGACCGACGGCACGTTCCCGACCGGCACCGCGCAATACGAAAAACGCAACCTTGCGCTGGACATCCCGGTGTGGGACGAAAAGGTCTGCATCCAATGCCTGAAGTGCGTCGCGATTTGCCCGCACGCGACAATCCGCGCGAAGGTCTATGAACCGGCGGCGCTCAAAGGCGTACCCGCCACTTTCAAGAGCACGGACAGCCGCAATCCGGAGTTCAAAGGCTGGAAGTTCACGCTCCAAATCGCGGCGGAGGATTGCACCGGCTGCAGCCTGTGCGTGGACGTCTGCCCGGCACGCAACAAAACCGAAACGAAACTCAAGGCCATCAACATGCGGCCCCAGGCGCCGCTGCGATTGCCGGAGCGCGAGAACTGGAATTTCTTCCTCGCCCTGCCCGAACTGGACCGGCGCAAGGTCAAGACGACCCAACTGCGCCAGCAACAGTTCATGCGGCCGTTGTTCGAATTCAGCGGCGCGTGCGCCGGCTGCGGCGAAACGCCCTACATCAAAATGCTGTCGCAACTTTTTGGCGACCGCGCCGTGATTGCGAATGCGACCGGTTGTTCTTCTATTTACGGCGGCAATCTCCCAACGACGCCCTACGCGAAAAACGCCGAGGGGCGCGGGCCGGCGTGGTGCAATTCGCTGTTCGAGGATAACGCGGAGTTCGGCCTCGGTTTCCGCGTTTCGATTGACAAACAAAAGGAATTCGCAACGGAACTGGCGAAGAAACTCGCGCCGCAACTGGGCGACGTTCTCGTGACCAGCATCGTCAACGCCAATCAAGCCGACGAAGCCGGCATTTACGAGCAGCGCGCGCGCGTGGCCGCTTTGAAGGAAAAATTGCAGAAGTTGGATACTGCCGACGCCAAATTGCTGCTCGACCTCGCCGATCAACTGGTGCGGAAGAGCGTGTGGGTGGTCGGCGGCGACGGCTGGGCTTACGACATCGGTTACGGCGGGTTGGACCACGTGCTGGCAGGCGGACGCGATGTGAACGTGCTCGTGCTCGACACGGAGGTTTATTCCAACACTGGCGGGCAGATGTCCAAGGCCACGCCGCGCGGCGCGGTGGCGAAGTTCGCCGCCGGCGGCAAGGCCATGGGCAAGAAAGACCTCGGCCTCATCGCCATGACCTATGGCAATATTTACGTGGCCAGCGTCGCGTTGGGCGCAAAGGACGAGCAGGCGCTGCGCGCGTTCGTGGAGGCCGAATCCTATCCCGGTCCGTCGCTTATCATCGCTTACAGCCATTGCATCGCGCATGGCATCGCGGTGGACATGGGCGTTGGCGCGCGTCAGCAGAAGCTCGCGGTGGAATCCGGCCAATGGCTGCTCTACCGGTTCGACCCGCGGCGGGCCGCGGCCGGCGAGAATCCGCTTCAGTTGGATTCGCTGGCTGCCAAAATCAAGTTGCAGGATTATCTGCTCTCGGAAAACCGGTTCAAGATGCTCACCAAGAGCAAACCCGAAGAGGCGAAAAAGCTCTTCGCCCAGGCGCAGGTGGATGCCGACCGCCGTTGGAAATTCTATCATTCTCTGTCGGAACGCGACACCGAGGCCGGCAATGGCCAGCCCGCGTCGCCGACGCCCGCCGCCACGGCGGATCAACAACCGTGAACGCGACACGCACAATCATTGGTAGGGCGGGCTGTCCCCAGCCCGCCGCCGGTTTGCGTTCCCCTGACGGCGCGATGAGGACATCGCGCCCTACCCCCGCAAAGGAGAATGTTTTATGGACCTGACGACCAAATATCTGGGTTTGAAACTGCGCACGCCGCTGGTGCCCTCGGCCTCGCCGCTGTCGGAGGACATTGACAACCTCAAGCGCATGGAGGACGCGGGCGCGTCGGCGGTGGTGCTTTACTCGCTGTTCGAGGAGCAACTGCGCCAGGACCGCGCCGAACTGCATCGTCATCTGGAACAAGGCACCGAAAGTTTCGCGGAGGCGCTCACTTATTTTCCGGAGCCGAAGGAATTTCATCTCGGGCCGGAGGAATATCTCAAGCACATCGCCAAGGCGAAAAAGGCGACGCGCCTCCCCATCATCGCCAGTCTGAACGGCTCCTCCCCCGGCGGCTGGACGCATTACGCCAAACTCATCCAGCAGGCCGGCGCGGACGCGCTCGAACTGAACATTTATTACATCCCGACCGATTTCAATCTGACGGGCACGGCGGTGGAACAAACCTATCTGGACATCCTCAAGGCGGCGAAATCGGAAGTGACCATTCCCGTCGCCGTCAAACTCAGCCCGTTCTTCAGCAATTTTGCGAACATGGCGAAACGGCTCGACGACGCAGGCGCGAACGGGCTGGTGCTGTTCAACCGGTTTTATCAGCCGGACATTGACCTGGAAACGCTGGAAGTGAAACCGAACATTTTGTTGAGCACGCCGATGGCCATGCGCGTGCCGCTGCGCTGGATTGCGATTCTCTGCGGCCACGTCCGCGCGAGCCTGGCGGCCACCAGCGGCATCCATCGCGCGTCCGACGTGTTGAAGATGCTCATGGCGGGCGCCGACGTGACGATGCTTTGCTCGGTGCTGATCCGGCACGGCGTCCGGCAAATCAGCACGATTGAGCGCGACCTCGTCGCGTGGATGGAAGAGAACGAATACGAATCCGTGTCCCAGCTCAAAGGCAGTCTCAGCCAGAAGAAATGTCCCGCGCCCGG
>Ga0208689_1001353_pt1 | contig 13102 bp, 15 predicted proteins | sample June2015DPH_8_15_FD_184700 | JGI IMG/M metagenome (GOLD analysis project Ga0208689, IMG submission 184700) | Peatland microbial communities from SPRUCE experiment site at the Marcell Experimental Forest, Minnesota, USA - June2015DPH_8_150... | ecosystem: Environmental > Terrestrial > Soil >... | reverse complement strand
CTGATCTGAAGAGGAAGCTCTTGCGATACATCCGTCAGTACAACAAATCACCCCGTACCGTGAAGTGGAAATATGCCGATCCATCGCGCCACATCAGTACACAATCAGTTGGTACAGGCCACTAGATGTCCAGAACCTCATTCTGGGTGTCATGTATTGCATTCCTTCTGACTGCGGCCCAACCATTTGCACTGGCCCAGACTCCACAAGGAACCTCCTCCGTGCCGGCTGCCGCCCCCGTTGCCACCCCGGACGAATTGCTCGCCCGACTGTTTTCCGGCAAGGAACCAGCCTTGCAGGACTGGAAAGTAACGAAAGCTGCGGAGGCGACCCTGGCTGAGATAGACAAGCTGAGCAAATTATCCAAGCAGAAGATGGTTGCTCCACTGCTCGAAGAACTTGGCAACGAGGAAATAGCCCACTACCACATAGCCGTTGTGGCCTTGGGTAAAGTTGGACCGATCGCCTTGCCGCCGCTCATTCAGATTGTGAAGAATGAGGCGGACCCCCGCAGAGAAGGGGCGATTGAAGCCATAGGAGGGATAGGTCCGAAGGCCGCCGCAGCCGTTCCAGTCCTGCTTCCCTTGCTATCCGGCAAGGATGAGAAGATCCGCTGGTCAGCCATGCAGGCGCTGGGGGCAATAGGCGCCCCGGCAAAAGCGGCGCTTCCCGCGATAATCGAGGAGTTGCAGACGGGTAATGCCTCTGTCGCCTACCGTGCCTTGTGGAGCATGGGTCCAGCCACAGAAGCCGCCATCCCGACCCTCTGGGACAACTTTAGTAAGAAAGACGACAACGACGCCATGACTGCCCTGCTCTATATCGGTCCCGCGGTCGTGCCAGCGATGAGGATCATATTGAGCGGGTCAGACACGGCGGCGAAGAATAAGGCCATGTTGGTGCTCGGCGCGCTCGGGCCCCAAGCTGAAATTGCCGTGCCCAATATGATTCAGGCTATGGCCGACAAAGGCTGCCGGGTGTCTGCCATAAAGGCCTTTGCTCAGATCGGTCCGGGAGCCAGTGCGGCCGTACCCACCCTTATCGCTTCTCTTCGAGACGAGGGTCTGCGGGCTGATGCGATGACGACTCTGGGGGCGCTCGGCCCAGCAGCAAAAGATGCAGTGCCTTACCTTATCGACATCCTCCAAGGCAAGCCGGAGTTTTCGCATGCCCCGCCGCCACCCGGATACAAGTACGTGCATGGAGAAGCAGCCGGGGAAGCTGGCCGTACGATAGCAAACGTTTTCGATCAAGTTATAGCTAAAGGCGCGCTGGAGCAGATAGGGACTTCCGAGGCCTTGGCCGCAGTCAAGGAGTATGAGGCGAAACCCAAGAATTGAATGGGTTGTGTGAGGATATCGTCAGCAAACTGAGAAGGCCGCGCAAGACGGTCTTCCCTTTCTGGGTTTCAGAGTCGAAGTTACTTAGGACCGCACAAGAGAGTGACAGCTGCAAGTCCCCCCGCCCAGCGCCAAATGGGCATTCCGTCAACCCTGACGCGTCACTTTATTCTGCGCTGCTCAATGAATTAGTCCTGCTTCAGCACAACCGAAGCGGAGTGCTGAATTGAAGATTGGCGATGGCAGACAGTAGGTCTCAACTTCGGGGCTGCAACGCACGAAGGCGAACCGGCGGGTCAGTGATCGGGTAGTCGGCAACTCGGAAGTTATCCTCGGACCCAATTCCCTGCGGCCACGTGGACGTATATTCGCGTTATCGGACAGGTGACGATCTGCTCTCGCGGGCTAGCTTGGCAGGACAATTCGGCGCTGCGTGCACTGTCATACCGGAGCGGGCGTTTTCATCCATACGTGACGTGCGATGACGAGATCGCTTACGCGAGTGCCTTTTTCAGGAATTCGAGCGTTCTCTCCCACGCTGTCTTTGCGGATACGGCGTCATACACTTGGGGACGGGCTTCGTTCATGAAGGCGTGCTGCGCGTCGTACCGATAAATCTCGAACTGTGAGTTCGACCGCTTGAGCGCGGCCTCCAGTTCGTTCACCTTGGCGGGCGTACACCAGTCATCCCTGTTCGCGAAATGGCAAATCAGGGGAATCTTGATTTTCTGCAATTCGGAGGCTTCGAGGGTCGGAATGCCATAGAAGCAGGCGCCAGCGTCCATCTCCGGCACCCGGACAGCAGCCAGGAGAGTCAGTGCACCTCCCATGCAGAAGCCGCCCACGGCCACCTTCTTCGAGGATTGTTTCAGGTACTGCACGGCGCCGCGGATGTCTTGATCGGCGGCATCGGGGAAGTTGAGGTTCGTCATCAGGTGGCTTGCTTCGTCGCTGGCTGTAGCGATCTTGCCTCGGTAGAGGTCCGGCACGAGCGCCCGGTAACCGGCGCCGGCGAGCTGATCCGCGGTCTTTTTGATTTGATCGTTTAGTCCCCACCACTCCTGAATGACCACAAAGCCCGGCGCGCTCAGACCTGTCTTGGACGTCGCCAGATAGCCAGGGCAGGTCTTTCCATCCGGTCGCTTAAACTGAATTATCTCACCCATGGGATCCCTCCACTCGATGCTTGGTCGCCGGTCTCATATTACAACTCCTTGCCTTTTCTCGGCTGCCCAGTTGAGTCGGCGCAGACTTTACTTAGGACATCCAGGCGCTTTGGGAGAATGCCAGTTGGGGGCGCCCAACACGTCCAAGCAACGCATCGAGGCGTTTGCACTTTGTGGGGTTGTGATTCGCCACAGATTTCCTCCGCAACGCCTCTCTCCCGTACCCGAAGATGGCTTAGACTTGTCATGTGAAGTTGCACTCATTCAAGCGCCGCTCCGGTGCATTGCCCTTGCGCTTTGCCGGACGCGGTCTCGGGAGAAACACATGTCAAAGGTCCTGTTAATCAGCGGGAGCCCAAAGCTGGAAGGGAACACGGCACAGCTCATGGAGGAATGCGCGAAAGTGATTCGCGAGAAAGGCGTGCAGGCCGAGATCGTTTCCTTTGCCGACATGAAGATTGAATCCTGCACGGCCTGCGGGAAGTGCTCCGAAATGGGCAAGTGCAACATCGAGGATGGCTTGAACGGCGTCATGGATAAGCTTCGCGAGTCACAAGGATTCATCGTGGGCGCTCCCGTCTACTTTGGAACGGCACGCGGCGACGTGATGTCGGCGCTGCAAAGAATCGGCTACGTCTCTAGCAAGACGGATAAGTTCCTGTCGGGGAAAGTGGGAGGAGCCGTTGCCGTAGCGCGACGCGGCGGGCAAACCTTCACACTTCAGGAAATGCTGATGTTTTTCCTGATCAACGACATGATTGTTCCGGGATCAACGTACTGGAACATGGTCTTCGGCCGGTTGCCTGGCGAGGTGTGGAAGGACACGGAAGGCATCGAAACGGTCCGGCATTTTGCCGCCAACGTCGCTAACCTGGTGAAAAAGCTTCATCCCGAAACCACCAACTGACGCGGCGATATCCTTTTTACCAAAGTGCCAGCTGTGACCGGAGAGGCATTCGGCTTCCATGACTTCCGCCATTTTCGCATCACGTTCCTGGCGACCAGTGAAGTAGCCCGCTGGATTTCGGAAGCGTGGGTCGGCCACAAGCGGAAAAACACCGTGGAAACACAAAGGCCCACATCCTTTTATTAGAGGGTGTAGGCCTTCTTGCGTGCCGGGTCGGTCCTGGAGGGTCGTATAGGGTAAGGGGTTCATTGCTGCCCGATGCGGTCGATTTCCCTTTTGATGGCCAGCTTGTCGAGACTTGATAGGGGCAAACAGAGCAGGAGGCTAATTCTGCGGTCGAGAATCATGAATGCTTCACGGAAGGCCTTCTCGATCTGCTCGGGTGTGCCCACTACCGCCGCGGGGTCCGGTACGCCCCAATGCGCCGGCATCGGTTGCCCAGGCCAAATTGGGCAAACTTCTTTGGCCACGTTATCACAGACTGTGAAAACAAAATGCAACTCCGGTGCTCCGGGTTTGGCGAATTCGTCCCAATTCTTGCTGCGCGCCCCATCGGTAGGTAACTTAGCAATCTCGAGTTGTCGCAGAGCTTGCGGGTGAACATGGCCCGTGGCGTGACTTCCTGCGCTGTAAGCAGTGAAGTTCGGAAAGCCCTTCCTGTTCATGATTGCTTCCGCCATGATGGAGCGGGCAGAATTTCCGGTGCATAGAAAAAGTACGTTGTAGTATTCTCGCATGATGGTCACCTTTCTCAGGGGCGTCCTGGTGCACTCCGCAGACTCCAGGAAAGAGCGGGCCGCTGGTGACAACAGTCACAGCCCCGCAGCGGGAAAAGAGTATCATAACTATATACCTGTATGCGCATATACAGGTATTGGAGACGAGCCGATGCCAAAACTACAAGTGTTTGACCCCGCCATGTGCTGCTCGACGGGCGTTTGTGGGCCGAGTGTTGATCCCGCCCTGCCACGGTTCGCGGCGGACCTCGAATGGCTCAAGAGCAAGGGGATCGAAATCGAACGCCATAACCTGGCGCAAGAGGTTGCCGCATTCACGAGCAATCTGGTCGTAAAGTCCGCGCTAAACAGCAAGGGCAGCAAGTGCCTTCCACTGCTCTTGCTCGATGGGAAGATTGTCGGCGAGGGCGTCTATCCGACGCGGGGGCAGCTTGCAAGTATCGCGCAGGTGGAGTTCGAGCCGGGGCCGGTTATCACGCAGGTGAAAGAAAAGCAGCCATTCGTGACAATTGGAGCTGCGGGCAAGCCTGGCGGCAGGTGATTCATGAAGCTACTCCAAGATCCGACTCGGAACCTGCTTTTCACGGGAAAAGGCGGCGTGGGCAAGACTTCCATTGCCTGTGCCATTGCCATTTCATTGGCTGAACGGGGAAAGCGAGTCCTCTTGGTGAGCACCGATCCTGCCTCCAATCTCGACGAAGTTCTGGCGACACATCTAGGAATGCGGCCCACTCCGATTGCCAAAATGACTGGTCTGCACGCGATGAACGTAGACCCGGAAGAGGCTGCACGCCTTTACCGTGAACGCGTTATTGGACCCTATCGCGAGCTTCTTCCTAAGTCGGCGGTGGACAACATCGAAGAACAGCTATCCGGTGCGTGCACCGTCGAAATCGCAGCTTTCAATGAATTTGCGAAGTTGTTGGGAGATCAAACCGCCACGGCAGAGTACGATCACATCATCTTCGATACCGCTCCCACCGGCCATACGCTTCGGCTTCTACAGCTACCTGCAGCATGGACTGATTTCATCGAGACCAACATGACGGGAACGTCTTGCCTTGGCCCTCTGGCAGGTCTCCAGGCCCAGAAGGAACTCTACGCAAAGGCTCTACGCGCCCTTTCGGACTCAAACGCTACAACGGTGTTTCTCGTCAGTCGCCCGGATCATTCGGCGCTGGCCGAGGCAGAGCGTACGCGCAGTGAGCTTGAAGGTCTTGGCATCAAGAATCAGAGATTGATTCTGAATGGTGTTTTTCAGGCGAGCGATAGAGAGGACGCGGTTGCCCTCACATTGGAATCCCGGGGCAAGAAAGCGTTGGCGGAGATGCCGCAAGGGCTACGCGTGCTTCCGCAAGATGAGGTCGCGTTGGTTTCTAGCGCTCTCATTGGTGTCGAGGCGCTTCGCCAGCTATCTTCCGGCGAAGTTTCATTCTCAAGGGAAACCCTCGGGGTTACTCCTCGGGCTGTTCTTCCGTCACCTCTTGCTGACCTTTTGACGGACATAGCGGCAAGCGGAAGAGGCGTTGTCATGACAATGGGGAAAGGTGGTGTGGGCAAGACTACGGTAGCGGCTGCGATCTCTGTAGAACTCGCGAGGATGGGCCATAGAATCCATCTGACCACGACTGACCCCGCAGCCCACGTTTCGATGACGCTGAATGGCAAAGTGCATGGATTGCAAGTCACGCGCATTGATCCCGCTGCCGAGACGCGAGCCTACACTGAAGAAGTCATGGCCGAATCTGGCCGCGACCTAGATGAGAAAGGCAGGGCCCTCTTGGAGGAGGACCTCCGCTCTCCTTGCACGGAAGAGATCGCTGTCTTTCGTGCCTTCGCTCGCAGAGTGGATGAAGGCAACGATGGTTTTGTGGTCATTGATACAGCTCCGACAGGGCATACGCTTCTATTGTTGGATGCGGCGGAGGCTTACCACCGCGATGTCGCCCGCAATCTGAGTTACATTCCCGATAGCGTCCGCAGATTGCTCCCGCAACTGCGGAACTCCGCGTTCACGCGAATTCTCATCGTGACGTTACCGGAGGCAACGCCTGTACATGAGGCGGCACGGTTGCAAGAGGATCTGAAGCGTGCGGGAATCAATCCATATGCTTGGGTGATCAATCAAAGCTTTGGCGCCACTGATACAAAGGACCCTGTGTTGGCTGAACGCGGACGGCTTGAAAAGCGCTACATTTCCGAAGTGAGCGATACTTTGGCCAGTCGTGTAGCGTTGATTCCATGGCAGATTGAGGCTCCCGTTGGGAGCGAGCGGTTGCGACAAATTGCGCAGGTAGCAGTATAAAAGGTGAAGAGGAAGGGACGCATGAAAGAACTGGAACAATACTTTAAGGCACTCGCTGACACAAACCGGCTGCGAATCTTGAATCTTCTGCTGCATGGGGAGTTGTGTGTCTGTGACATCCAGTATGTTCTGGAGGCGACTCAGCCAAATGTTTCTCGTCATCTTTCATATCTGAAGAACTCGGGCCTTGTCTTAGATCGCCGGGACGGCTACAGAATCTTCTACCGCCTCGCTGACCCGAAGCAGGGGACGAAGAAGCGCTTATTCGAGTTTCTCCAAGATGCTTACAAGAACGAAGAACAGTTGCAGGCGGACAAGAAGCGACTGAAGGAAGCGATTGACGCCGGTTCCTGCACACTCGGTGAATGGAAACCCTACTCTGCCGTCGGTGGGACAAAAAGCGTGCAAGCAAGTCGGACCTGAGGATTTTGCCCAAGGGCGGACACGCTGTGTCCGTCGTCACTGCGAAAAATCCGATATGAGAGTATATGCTGCGATATGCGACGAACGATTTCTTTCACTCTGAACGGCAAGCCGACCCGCTTGGCTGTCGATGATGAACGTATGTTGCTGTGGATTCTGCGCTACGACCTCGGCTTGACCGGAACCAAGTATGGCTGTGGCGAGGGCCTTTGTGGCGCCTGCACGGTTGTGGTGGACAACGAGACGGTCAGGGCCTGCTCGACGCCGATCAGCGAGGTGGCAGGAAAATCCATGCTTACGATCGAGGGGCTGGAACACGAAGGAAAGCTGCACGCCATCCAGCAGGCATTTCTGCGGCATAACGCCTTTCAATGCGGTTACTGCACATCGGGCATGATCCTGAGCGCGTATGTGCTGCTCCAGAAAGCGTCGCGGCCAACAACTGCGGAAATCATAAGGCACATGGACGATAACCTGTGCCGCTGCGGAAGCCACACGCGCATCGTCGAGGCAATCCAGGAAGCCGCGGGTTCGAAGGAGCGTGGGTGATGAGCGCTCAGGATAAGTGGGAAAATGAAGCGATCGAAGTGGCTGGCGGGAAGGTGTCCCGCCGTGAGTTCTTTGGTCTGACTGGTTCGGGCCTGTTCGTGTTCTTCTGGGCCGGCCCTGGGGAGTTCTTTCAAGAGCCGGCACGGCTGCCCGGGAGGCCGAGTTATCCGGAGGACTTCAACGCCTACCTGCGGATTGGAGCTGAGGGACGAGTCACCTGTTTTGTAGGCAAGGTGGAATTGGGACAGGGTGCGATGACGTCATTGCCTATGTTGCTTGCGGAGGAACTGGACGTTGCTCTCGACTCCGTGGACATCGTGATGGGAGATACCGATCTTTGTCCATGGGATATGGGCACGTTCGGTTCCTTAAGCATCCGCCAGTTTGGCCCGGTCTTGCGCAAAGCGGGAGCCGAGGCAAGAGGTGTGTTGCTGCAGATGGCGGCAGAGCGCCTCAATGTGCCGGTAGATCGCCTCAAGGTGAACGCCGGCGTGGTGACTGATTCATCCACCGGAAAGCACGTGCCCTATGCGGAGCTTGTGCAGGGAAAGCGCATCGAACGGCACATCGGAAAAGTGGAGTTGAAGCCGGTGTCCAGTTTCGTCGTTCATGGCAAATCGCCCGTGCGTAGGGATGCGCTCGAGAAGGTAACCGGAAAAGCCAGGTACGCGGGCGACGTGCGGCTTCCCGGCATGCTGAACGCGAGGATCCTCCGGCCGCCAGCACATGGCGCAGTGCTCAAGCAAGTGGATACCAGCGCAGCCGAGAAGGTTGAGGGCGTGCGCATCGTTCGCGAAGGGGACCTGATTGCGGTGTTGCATGAGCACCGTGACGTCGCGGAGAGGGCGAAGACCCTGATCAAAGCGGAATACGACAATCCAAAGGTAGCAGTGGATGACCGAACGATTTTTGATCACCTGTTGAAAAACGCGCCGCAACCTCAAGTCGTAGACGAGAGGGGAAGCCTCACAGAAGGCGAGAAGCTTTCCGCTGCGATTGTTGAGGAGACCTACTTGAATAGCTACGTCGCGCACGCGCCGATGGAGACGCATTCCGCGACAGCGACGATTGAGAATGAAAAGGTCACCGTATGGGCAGGCACACAGACGCCGTTCCCCGTAAAACAGCAACTGGCGGAAGCTCTGCAAGTGGCACCGGAAAAGGTACGCGTCATTGTGCCGTACGTTGGTGGGGGCTTCGGAGGCAAGAGTGCATCTCGACAGGCTATAGAGGCGGCGCGACTAGCGAAACTCACCGGCAAACCGGTGCAAGTGGTGTGGGACCGGAGCGAGGAGTTCTTTTTTGACACGTTCCGACCTGCCGCTGTCGTGAAAATCAGAAGTGGAGTGGACGCCCTCGGGAAACTGACGTTCTGGGATTTTAAGGTGTTCTGTGCGGGCGATAGGGAGGCAAAGCAGTTTTATGACATTCCGCACCAGCGTACCGTTTCGGCCGGGGGTTGGTTTGGGGAGAATCCCGCAGGATTGCACCCGTTTGCCATTGGTCCATGGCGTGCACCGTCGGTCAACACGAATACATTCGCTCGCGAATCGCACATCGACATCCTCGCAGGCAAGGCAGGAATGGACCCTGTGGAATTCCGCTTGAAGAACCTGAGCGACAAACGCATGCGCACTGTGCTGCAAACAGCGGCCCACCAATTTGGATGGAAGCCAGCGCAGAAACAGAAGAGACTTGGCGTGGGAGTCTCTTGCGCCATCTACAGCGGGACTTATGTCGCGACAATGGCAGAGGTGGCGGTTGATGAACGCACCGGAACTGTACAGGTTAAACGTGTGGTGTGTGTGCAGGACCAGGGAGTTACGGTGAATCCGGACGGTTCACGGCAACAGATGGAAGGCAGCATCATGATGGGGCTCGGCTATGCGTTGGCCGAGGAGGTGCGGTTTCGGGGTCGGGAGATTCTTGACCACAATTTCGACAGCTATGAGATACCACGCTTTTCGTGGCTTCCCAGGATCGAAACGGTTTTGGTCGATAACCCGGAAGTGCCGGCATCGGGATGTGGCGAGCCACCGATCGTCAACATGGGCGCAGTGCTGGCAAATGCAATCTACGACGCGGTGGGGGCCAGGCTGCTGCAATTGCCGATGACTCCCGCGCGCGTCAAGGCGGCACTTCAGCGCTCGTAATTTCTGCACGTGCTTCCTTCGAGTGAATCCTTCTTGAACACATGCCCCGCGCAGGTCAAACCCTTGCGAGACTTGCCGCGTCGCGAATGCCTACGTCCAGTCCGGCCTAAAATGAGTTTGCTGACGGTTTTGCTTGGTCGTCCTGGGCCTCGGGCGATTCTGCCGGGGTCTTTTCGTTGAACGGCAAGCCTCAAAAGTCTGTCAATCCCAACCGAATGAAGTCGCTTTAAAGCGCTCCTATAAATCCTGTGTTTTCAATAACCTATCGATTTGCCACCCAAAGACAATACTAACAAGAAAAGACGATGGAGTTCGGCGTCAAGGCTGTCTGTTCCAGTGAGACAGAGAGCCGTCAGAGGTTAGCGATTGAATCTGGGCATGTCAGCACTCAGCACGCCGGGGCGAACCCGCCGAGTGAAACACTGAGAAGGAATCTAAGAGGCGACGTGAACAATAAAGGGGATCTCCTCCAGTTCAATCGTGTCGGTTCTGATTGCAGTCCCAGGGACCACGCGCGAGCTCAGACCCTTCCGACAGTATAGAGATCGGGCTATCGCCTGACGGCGACCACACGGATACAACGAGTCATCCATTAGCACCTGTACCGCGGTTAGGTATAGGTGCGTCTGCCAGCCGTTGTCCAGATGTATCCATATGTCGGAGCGGAGTAAGGCTGGCGGACGCAGGTATCGGGGAGCCAAAAGATGCTGGCCGAGATGACAAATGTAGAGAGGTACGATGATGGCAAACAAGGCCAAGAAAGTGAGGAAGCCCCAGATTGTGTTGTGGAGACTGCGGCATGATCTTCGGACGAACGTCATAGCAACGCACTGCTCTCCGGAGGTCGATAGTCTCTGCTGGCTCTATCAGGGCGGGGTTCCTCTCGGTAGCGGATACCTCGCGGTGAACTGGCCGAAGAAGAACGGATTGGAACTGGCACATGTCGCCGCATACAAGCTCTTCAAGGGCAAGATTCCTCCGGGGAAACGAGTCGTCCACAAGTGCGAGACGCTGCATTGCGTTCGCTATGATCATCTCAAGTTGACGAGCCCGGAGAAGTAGAAATGGTTGGACACAAGCTAACCCCACAGAATTATGAGAGGAAGGTATGAACATCTCATCGCAGCGAACGATGACGATCCAAGAATTCTGCAAGCTCTACCGCCTTAGATTGACAAAAGACAAGTGCGGAGAGGAAATCATCCCCGGCAAGCTGGGGCATTTGTTTGATCACGGTGATGGGCAATTCGGAATGGTGCTGGAGGATACTCCCTCTGGCTCCTCGCGAGCCCGGTTGCTATTGAGTCGCAGGAAAGCTGCCCTCCAAGGAGGTTTTTCACAGAAGCAGCAGGGCGAATGTGAATCCGTCCTGTTGTTCGACGCGCGGAATCCCAAGCAAGCCGAGTTGGCAGCAAGGCTGGTTGTGGCCAAGAAGAAACGGAATGTCCAGGCGAATCCAGCATCGCTCGCTAATCTCGTTCGACCCTCGACTAAAATGCCTCCCCAGCCGCCAGGAACCGATAAACTGGCGGTGGTGGACCCAGGAGGCCTAGCCACTACTCAGCCCCTGGAAATTTCGGATGAGGGCTATGGATTCGAGGGCTTCCCGAAGTCGGCCGCAGCCTAGCATCCGCGAGAAAGGTCGAGCCCGTCTGGGGAAGGGTTGCACTCTATCCCTGCCCCGGGAAGGTTCGTTAAGAACCGAGTTGGGTTCGAAACTATGAACCTTCCGGAGCAGGAAAAACGGGGCACTTTTAATTGGTTCGCCGTCGCCCAGGTATACTATAGACTGTCCTAGTGCACCCTGGTGGGACGGGTGTCGTGAAAGCCCAACGAGATGATTGTTTTGATCAGGTGCCGATCGACTCGCGCGGGGTTCCAGCGGAAGTTGAGGGCCCCCCATCAGGGGCATCATTACCGGCTTTCAGGATGGTTGTCGCAGCCGCACAGATCCGTTGAGCGGACTGCGTCGGGATCTCCTTTTCGCCTTTCAGCCGGTGCTGCACGTATCCGCGGCAGAATTCCGCTCCTGGCAGACCTAGGGCTTCGCAGCAAATCAAGGCGACTGACTCGCCCTCTGCCTCGCGGAGACTACGAGGCGTGGTTTCTCCGTCGACCATTGCCTGTTGTTCCTGGGTGTGCCCTAGAACAATGTGAGCGAGTTCGTGGAACGTTGTCTTGAGGGGAAGCTGAGCAACGGGATTGATGGCGATGCTCCGCAGTCGGTCATACCGTCACCAGCCCCTGTCATGAATTCATCGACTCCCGTAGATAAGGAGGATTCCGTAACCGCTGTCAATATTCCTTGATCGAAGCCAACTCTTAATGCGCGCAACTCTTCGAGGGCGATTCTTTCACCGAGAGAGAGGCGCCTGTGGGCAGCCCTGCGACCGCGCCGGAAGGGGTCGTCGTTGTGTTTGGCCCGTCCTTCTTCACCTCCACCCACTGAGCCTCGACGAGTGTCACTTGGACTTCGAAGGCTTTTGCTTCCGGCGGGTTGTAGAAATGGTTGAGTGCCAACTCGCCAGTTGTACCGGGGTCGATATTGACCGCGTAGGTGTACACCTTGTACTCGGGCACATTCTGGCCGTCGATCTTCACGTTGAACCTGAAATTGGAGACGCTTCGGCTACCACTGTTCGTCAAGCGCACCTTGAGCTCGCAGAGGGCTGATGGACCAGGACTCGTGGGCTTTACCATGATCGCGTCGACGCGAACGTCGGTGGCATCTGCGCGGGAGACGAACGCCCCGGCTAGGACAGGCGCCAGTCACAAGGCCATTGAGATTCTCGGGATGATAGCAACGGATCGCATGCTTGTCCTCCGTGACTGAGAGTCGGTTCGTTCTCCCATGATAGCGGGTTGGCTGAGCGCCAAGCACATGCAGGGTTTGCCTTCTTGCATCGTGACCGCCGGCGTCACTGCCAACCCACAGACCTTCTCGACCGGTGCGCCGATGAGCACGGATTTTCATTATGACAACTGAATGCACTGATCCGCAACATTCGACATGGTCACGGCTATGAAGCACGGTTACAAATAGTCGGGAAATGTGGCCGAGGGAGTTACATCTAAAGCTCGCCGATACGTGCAGAGCGTTGCGGCTAATTCAAAATACGCGTAACAATTCCCAATTCGTCAAAATGACCAGGTATTTCTCTCTCCACGATGGCTTCGCAAGGCTTACCGTTTGTCGCCGGAAGAGGCCCAAACCCGAGCGAGAGGAGAAGGCGCACAGGAATCCCCGGTGCGACAAAGAAATACCCCTTACATGCAGCACGACAACACGAGTAAGGCTAGCCCACATTTCTCACAGCTTGGCAGAAGAGGAATGAAGTTTGTTCGAATTGGGGATTGCGAGTTAATTTCGCGGGGTGCTGTTGTTTAGTTGATCCGTTTTTCGCTTGGCGTGAGAGTTTTTCTCTCTCCAAGGCTGTTTCGGCGCACACCTTACCACCGGGTGACATAAGCGAGACAAAAGTTGTTAAGGACCGTTCTTTTTCAATACTTTACTGGGACGGC
>Ga0208689_1001347_pt1 | contig 13127 bp, 11 predicted proteins | sample June2015DPH_8_15_FD_184700 | JGI IMG/M metagenome (GOLD analysis project Ga0208689, IMG submission 184700) | Peatland microbial communities from SPRUCE experiment site at the Marcell Experimental Forest, Minnesota, USA - June2015DPH_8_150... | ecosystem: Environmental > Terrestrial > Soil >... | reverse complement strand
TTTCCGCCAGACAACCGTCATGGCCGCCCAGGCTTTTTGCAGGTGCTCCGGCAAATCGCCGCGCTCTGGCGGGAACGCCGCGGTCAAATTGCCGCCTCGGCCAATGAAATCCACGCCCGGCTCGAAGCCGCAACGGCAAACATGACCACGGGCAATCTGATCCTGACGGCGGACGCGTTGCGGAATGCCGCGACCCTGTTCAAGTCTGCTTACGATCCGCGCCACGGCGGCTTTGGCGACGCACCAAAATTTCCGCAGCCCGGCATGCCGTCATTTTTACTGCGCTGCGCAAAACGTTTTCACGACGATGAGGCCGCGCGCATGGTCTTGCACACGTGCGAACGCATGGCCGCCGGTGGCATTCACGACCAGCTCGGCGGCGGTTTCGCGCGCTACGCGGTGGATGCCGGGTGGCTGGTGCCGCATTTCGAGAAAATGCTCTACGATAACGCGCAACTCGCACAACTCTACCTCGACGCACATCTTATTTCCCAACCCCGGACGCCAGACGCCAGACTCGAAACCCCATTCGCCGGCACGGTGCGCGGCATCCTGAATTACGTTTTGCGCGACATGACGCATCCGGATGGCGGTTTTTACTCCGCTGAAGACGCCGACAGCGAAGGCCATGAAGGGAAATTTTATTGCTGGACGAAGGACGAACTCTCGAAATTGCTCACCGTCGAGGAATTCAATGTGGCAGTTCGCCATTATGGCGTTACCGACCGGGGTAATTTCGTTGACCACAGCCATCCATGTCCGCTACCCGGCCAAAATGTATTGAGCCTGGTCGAGCCAAAAGTGAGTGCGGATGACCTGCCGCTGCTCGAATCGGCGAAGAAAAAAATGTCCAAAGCGCGCACTCAGCGCGTTCGTCCGCATCTCGACGACAAAATCCTTGCTTCCTGGAATGGCCTGATGCTGGGCGCCTTTGCCCGGGCTTACGCCGTGCTCGGCGGTGAAAAGTACCGTGTGGCGGCGGAGAAAAACCTGGCATTCGTTCAATCCAAGCTCTGGCAACCGCCGCAAGGTAGGGCGGGCAGTCCTCTGCCCGCCGCTGGAAGGCGTAGCGACGACGGCGCGCACGGAGTGACGCGCCCTACCGGCATTTTGTTTCACCGCTGGCGCGATGGCGAACGTGACCGTGTCCAATTGCTCGTGAGCTACGCCTTCCTGCTCTCCGGTGTCATTGAACTTTACGAAGCGACACTGGAGCCGGGGTGCCTCAATTTCGCCGTCGAACTGGCGGAAGCGATGATCCTGAAGTTTTACGAGGCGGAGAATGGCGGTTTCTGGCAGAGCACCACCGACGCGAAGGATTTGATTTTGCGGGTCAAAGACGATTATGATGGCGCGGAGCCTTCAGGCAATTCCGTCGCCACGCTCGCGCTGCTGAAGCTGGCCGCCATTACCGGGCGCGGAGATTTCAAAAAGCCGGCCGAGGCAACGCTGCGGCTGTTTGCCCACCGGCTGCAACATTTTCCGCAAGCCATGCCGTTCATGCTGCACGCACTGGATTTCTGGCTGGAAGAGCCACGCCGTGTCATGATTGCCGGCGATGCCAGTTCCGCCAAGGCGCGCGAACTGGTGCACGCCGCGCACTCGGTTTATCAGCCGAACAAGATTGTTTTGGGCAACACCGGAGCGGTCGAGGGATTTGTTCGCACTTTGCCCGCGAAAAGCGGCCCGGTCATGTATCTCTGCACCGGCAAGGCATGTCAACCACCGACAAGTGAAGCCGCGACAGTGCGAGAATTGTTGCAATAAACGCTGAACGAGATCAGTCGTTTTGCTGTGACCGTTCCCGCCTTTCACCTCGCGGCTGCTGGATTTTGCGCAACGCCTGGCGCAATGACTCGATTTCGCGTTCGTCAGCGAGTTTCTGGCGTTCGGCCAGTTCGACGAGTTCGAGCACTTCCTCCATTTGGTCAAGTGTTTGTTTCAGCGACTCAACAATCTGTGTCACTTCTTCAATCGCCTGGCTGATGGCGGAAGAAGGAGTTTCGATTTTTCGTTCGGGCAATGCAGGCGCGTCGGCCGGCGGACCAGCTTGGGAAATCTGTTCCGTTCGTCGCGGGCCGCGGCCACGGCCACCACGATGGCCACGCCGCCTGCCACCGCCCGGACCTCGCGGCTGCGCGGGAAGATTTGTTTCGGTCTGTGGTTTCTCCGGCATTTCTTGTCCGAGCACGAGCATGACGCACTACCGGACAAAAGCAATGGTGAAATGTGTTTACTTCTTCACCAGCAGCGCCAGCGATGCGGCGTAGCTATGCAAAAAACTCTTTTCGCCGACAGGGCCGATTTCGCCGTTGCAGAAAAATCCGGCGAGGCCGAGCGGGCCGAGTTGTCTCTGGATAAATTCCGCGTCGTGGTTTGGCTGGTGGAAAAGATGTTTTCCGCGACCATTGCAGCAGCAGAGGCAGCCGCCGTAAATCGTCGTGCCGGCCAGCCTTTGCTTCGCACGCCCGAGCAATTCGCCCATGTCCTCGGTCGCCGCCGCCGCGTCGCGCCGTTGAAATTGCATCGTCTGCCCCATGCGTGGCAACGCCCCGACGGCCAGCACGCCGGAGCGCGGGTCGGCGCCGATGAGGTTGCGCACGAGAAAATCGCCGCGATGAAAATCCTCGAGGTATTCATTGACGACGAGGCCAATCAGCAGGTTGCCCTGTGCCTTGCGCTGTTCGTCGGGCGGAAGTTTTTGAAACGTTTCAGCGAGCACGGCATAGGCGGGCCGGTTGCCGATGTGATGAATCAAATTGCGTTCCACGCCCGTGAGCGTCCATGTCTCGCCGATGGGCGTGCAACCCTGTGAAATGACACCGGTCAACACCACGTCACCACCGACGGAAACCGCCACGCCGCCGTCCTCGAATACCTCGCCGTCCAGATAAACCTGCGTGAGCGGTTCGGGAACGGCGCCGCTGGCGAGTCCGCCGAAGACCGGCAGCGGTGCGTAAGCCTCGTTCCACGAGCGAAGCCAACTTTCCACGTCGAGGTGAAACGGATCAAGGAACACCAGCCAGCCGTTCGTGCGCGGGGGTTCGACGCCAGTTTCCAAATACCAATACGCCGCGCCGTTCGCCTCCTCCACCTGCGCCTGCGTGAAGCGGAAGCCTTTCAGCTCCCCGCCGGGCAGCGCGCAAAGCGCGAGCACGAGTCCGGAGGCATTTTCAATTTCCTGCGAACCGGCGATCAACCCATTGCTCGAACAACCCGCCAGCAATGGAATCCGGGCATGAACGCGCAAAATTTCCAGCGTCTGCCGGGCATGCGGGAAAAATTTTGGCGACATGAACAGCAAGCCGAGCGAAACCTGTGGTGCGGGCAGTTGCCGGCGCAGGTCTTCCGCCCACTGGCGCAGTCCGGCTTCATCGAAACCGCCCGGCCAGTGCGCCACAATGAAATATTTGTGGTTCACGATCTTACCTCAACCATGCCACAACTTTCTCGCCTGACCAAATTTCTTTGACCGGCTGGCGTGCGCGCGCCACGGCAGCGCGTTTGCCATTCACCAGGATCTCGGTGGCGAGCGGACGGGCGTTGTAATTGGATGCCATGACGAAACCGTAGGCGCCGGCGCTCAAGAGTGCCAGATAATCGCCCTCGCCGACCTTTGGCAACCAACGGTCCCTGCAAAAGCAATCGCTCGATTCGCAAACTCCGCCGACGACATCAGCTTTCATCATCGCACCGCCTTTGCGGGTGACTGGCACGATCTCGTGGTAGGCGTCGTAAAACGCCGGGCGAATCAAGTCGTTCATCGCGGCGTCCACGATGATGAAGTTTTTTCTGCCCGTGCGTTTCACGTATTCGACGCGGGTGACCAAAATGCCGGCATTGCCGGAAATGAACCGTCCCGGTTCGAAGAGGATTTTCAAGCCGAGCGGTTTTAAAAGCGGCAGCAACCGTTCCGCATATTTTTCCGGCGTCAGAATGTTCCTTGCGGCAGGCGATTGCCACCAGCCCGCCGCGCCACTCGCCAGCGCGGGTTGATAAACGATGCCCAGCCCGCCGCCGATGCTGAAAAATTCCAGCGGGTTTTTCTCCTGCAACCGCCGCACGAGCGGCACGACCTTGCGCACGGCCTTTTCAAACGGCGACACGGTGGTCAACTGCGAGCCGATGTGCATCTGCAACCCGCGCAGCCGCAGATTTTTCAATCCGGCCGCACGGGCATAGACGCCCTCGATTTGCTCGAACGCGATGCCGAATTTGTTTTCATAAGTGCCGGTGGTGATTTTCGCGTGGGTGAACGCTTCGACGTTTGGGTTCACCCGCATGGCGATGGGCGCGATTTTTCCCAGGCGCGCAGCGACGCGGTTGATGCGCGTGATTTCCGGTTCGCTCTCGACGTTGAACGAATAAATCCCCCGGCGCAGAGCAAATTCGATTTCCGCCTCCGTCTTGGCCACGCCGGCAAAAACGCATTTGTGCGGGTCGCCGCCGGCCGCGATGACGCGCTGCAATTCACCCCCGCTCACGATGTCGAAGCCGCCGCCAAGATTGGCGAGCGTCCGCAGGACGGACAGATTTCCATTCGCTTTGAGCGCGAAACACAGCAGGTGGTCCACCGGGGACATGGCGCGGTCGAGTCTTTGGAAATGTTCCGTCAGCGTGCGCTGCGAATAGACATAGAGCGGCGTACCGAATTTGCGCGCGAGCGACTCGACGGCAACACCTTCGCAGAACAACCTGCTGCCAACGTAACGGAAATGGTGCATGACGCCGTGAGTTTAAGCTTCAGGGCTCAAAGTTCAACCCCGAAGGCATTCGGGGCCAAGGTCGGGAAATAAAAAACCCGCCGATGAATGCCGGCGGGCGAAGGGAACGATTCGATCTACGGCTCCGCCAGAATTTTTGCGCGCTCGGCATGATACTGTTCCGGCGTAATTTGGTCGGCCTTGTATTTTGCCAGCAACGCTTGAAGTTGCGCTTCCTTGGCGGCAGAAATCGGCACCGGCGGCGCGGCAATGGGCTTCAGACCCAGTTCCTTCCCGGGTAAGTTTGCGTTGATCTGTTGTGGCGGCGACATGACCTCCGGCTTGGTCGCCGGTGGAGCGGGTTTTACTGGACTGGTTGCAACGGGCTGGGTCTGTGGCGCGGGGGGAGCGAACCTGGGATTTGTCCATTCCTGTCGGTTCGGTTTGGACGTTTTTTGTTTCAATGCGGCTGGGGCCTTGGTTTGGGCTTCCATGTTGGAAGGCGTCGGCGTTGTTTGGGCCGCTTTCGTGGCCGGCATGGCTTTCGTTTTGGGAGCCCGAATCACCGGTTGCACAGGAACAGCGGGAGTTGGTGCCACGACTGCATTTGTCGGCTGCGTTGGCTGTTCCGGCACGGCTCCGGAGGGGGTGACCACAATTGGCGGCGGCGGGGCGGGCTGGGCCGGCTGCGCTTCCAACGCGTTCATTTTTTCCATCAATGCCGCGCGCGCGGCGGCTTGTGCCGGGGTGTCCTCGGCCCGGATGGTGATGAAGCCCGCACAAAAGGCAACCACACAAACCACAGAAAATAGCTTGGGAATTCGCATAACACTTTCTTACGCCATTTTTTCGCCAGATGCAACAGCTTTTCCTGCCAGCGGAAATAAATTCCGCCAGACCTTTGGGAAAGGACAGGCCAAGATCGAATATTTCACTATGGTGTTCACTTCGTCGCGGGAAACTTTGACGCGCTGTTGCAACTCGATCACGTTCGCCGCGCGCAGCTTTTCCAGCGTCCGTACGCCGATCAAAATCGGCCACGCGCACGCCAGTCGCACGCGAAACTGGCCGAACGGCAACGTGTTGGTATAAGTCCAGCCCGCCGCAAGGTGCGACTCCGCCTTGTCGAGATATTCGCGGAACAACGGCAGGAACCTCGCCTCGTTGGCCGGCGACAGCAGGGTTTCCGGCAGCAACTTTGCCGGTTCCAGTTTTTCGGTCGGCAGATAACAACGTCCCCTTTTCAAATCCGCCGGCAGATCCCGCAAAATGTTCACGAGTTGCAAACCCTTCCCAAACCGGACACCGTCCGCGATCAGTTGCCCCTCGTCCAGCCTCGCGTGTGGAAATCCCGCAATGCGGGACGCGAGCAACATCTTTGTCCAGAACTCGCCGACGCAGCCGGCCACGCGAAACGTGTAATCGTCCAGTTCAACCGCGGTTTCCAGCGCGACGATTTTTTCGGTGGAGGCGCCGGCAAACCGGCGCAAATCCAGTTCCTGTCCGCCCATGATGGTGGTGAGGACATCGCGGACCAGTTTCAGATCGGCGGGTGAAAGTGTTTGCAGCAACGTCAAACTGTCCTCGGCCTTTTCCAGCAACATCCGCTCGGCGGGCGAACCCTGCTGTCTGGCCAGTTCGCCAAAATTCAGCGGCGCGGTGGACGAACCCAAAATCCGCTCCCGCAATTTGTGGAGCGCGTCGAGCCGTTGTTCCAGCGGAACCAGTTCGGTGTCGGCGATGGTATCGGTCGTGCGGGCGAGCAGGTAGGCGAGGCCGATTTGCGGACGAATCACGCCTGGCAACACGCGCAACGTCAGATAAAACGAGCGCGAGGTTTGCTTGAGCAAATCGTTTAACGGTTTTGGCATTTGTATTTTTATGGTCCCGCAGGGACAGCGGATATTAGCCAGCCACGCAGTGGCTGGTAACCGAATAAAAAATAAATTCGTCCCGTGAGGGACGATGGAAAATTTCACCACAAATATTTTTCATCATATTCCACAAGGTGCTTTTTGAGAAACGCCACATATTCCTCCTGAAATGTTTTTGTCCGGTGATGTTCAACTTGGTTTGCAATGTATTCTTTGACCGCACCGCAATTTGAAGCGCTCACGGTGAACGCTCCATAACCCGGCTGCCACGCGAAATTTTTCACGCCGATCGTGAATCCACCGCGACGACGTTTGTTTGATGTCTTGCACAAACGACGCGAGTGAATGCGTCGCGCGCAAACCAACCAGCAAATGAACGTGGTCAGCCGTGCCACCGATGGCTTCGGGGATTCCGTCCGCCGCGCGAACCAAGCCGCCAAGATATTCATGCAAACGCGCCCGCCATTCATCCGCGATGAATGGATGCCGGTCTTTCGTGCTGAACACGATGTGGTGGTGCAGGCTTAAATGGGTTGATGGCATACGAGGTTGGATTGCCAATTGACGCCGGAAATTGTTTGGCCGTGTCGCGGAGCGACGGTGGAAATTAGCCAGACACGCAGTGTCTGGTATCGTTCCACAAAATTTAATCCGTCCCGGCGGGACGGTGGAAGCGTTCGCGCAACAATCCGATTCGGGAATTTCCATTGTCCTTTCAGGACGAATTTTCTTTTGCGCCACGACCAGACACTGCGTGTCTGGCTAATTTCCGGTTGTGCCTTCGGCACGGGCCTGGTCGCGAAGCGACCCTGGATATTAGCCAGAGACGCAGTCTCTGGGAACGGCCGGAGAGGGTATGTGTCCTGAAGGGACGCTGGCAATTCCCAATGGTGCGCGAGCAGATAGGCGCTGCCGGTTTGCGGGCGCACGCGCGCGGGCAGCACGCGCAGCGTCAGATAAAACGAGCGCAAAGTCGCCTGGAGCAGATCATTTAACGCGTTTGGCATTTTTAGACAGAATGAACAGAATTTTCAGAATTCAATTTGCGCCGCCAGTTCGAGTTTCAAATTTTGTTAATTCTATCGGCAATTCTTTTCGCGCTTCGGACATCGCCAGAATGAAACACGGAATATCCTCAAAAGTCAGCATCGGATTCCGAATGGCGCATTATCTAGATTTTGGGTCTTTGCAGTTGTTCGATTCGCTGAATTCGCAGACGACCAATTCCTGCCCCCAAATCTTGTTCCCAGCTCTCTTGGGATTCTTCTCGAAGTAATCATTTCGCTCCAGAAAGTAGCGATCAATCGCTGCCATCGCTTCCTCGACTGATTGGTAATCGCTGTTGTGGATGATCGCCCTGGCCATGCCGCTGAAAACGGATTCGATGACGTTCAGATACTGGGCCGATGAAGGCAAAGGAATCAATTCAACGTGTGGCGCGTGTGTTGAACACCAGAGGTCGGGCGTGTTCACTCTTTCCACCTTTTCATACAACGCTTCCGAGGCATGCCATGAAGCCGCATCCCAAGAGAGATACAACGTGTCGTACCCCTTATATTTCTCCAGCAATACGTCCAGGAGGCGGATCATTTCGGCGCTGTTTTTCGCCTTTGAATAGAAATGCGTGACCTGGTTCTGAGATAACTCTAACGCTGCCGTCACAATGAGACTGCCTTTGGACTTCTGAAATTGCGGAACGTGTGGGTGTTCTCCCGGACCAACCAGTCTCGTGCCAGGCTTCATCTTGATCGCAAAAGGACCGTATTCGTCGATCGAACAGAAACGGTCGTTTTCACCGAGCGTGGAAAGAACAGATTTGATGCGTTCGAGTTTCTCTTGGTATTCAGGATCGTTGCTGGTGAGGACCTCCGTTGCTTTGCGCCATGTGTAGCCAGCGGCAATGACGATCCTGCTTATGGTCGTGCGCGAGACAGAAATTCCCTGCTTCAACAAGCACTGGCGAATGTCAGCGAGTCTCCAAGAGGTCCTGTTAATATTGTGCTGAGACGGAGGCGAATGTAGCAAAGCAAAAACAGCGTTCTTGATGGGTTCTAAAGTTACCTTTCTTTTGCGTCCCGGGCGCTTGGCATCCTGCATCAAGGCGGGCACGCCAAAGTCCTGGAAACGACTACGCCACAGCAAAACCGTCACGCGTGTGATTTTCAGAGTTTTGGCGATGGCGTTGTTGGGTTTTCCCTCAGCCGCCGCGAGAACGATCCGCGCACGCAAGGCCACCTTCTGCGGTGTTTTGCCGGCGCGGATTAGCTGTTGCAGCCGTTCCTTGTCATCCCAACTGATCGGAAGCGCTACGGCTGGCCTAAACATGCAGTTACCCGTTGAAAAGTTTTCCGCCTTCGCCTTCCATGTCTTGTCCTTTCACGAAAGCTGTTCCCGCCAGCGCATCAATTGCTTTGCGACTTCCTTCGTTCCAGGTGCGCCGGTCAGATTTCGTTTGGCCATCGCGCGTGACAGATTGAAGACGCCGAGCGCGTCGCGGCCAAAGATTTTGTCCACGGATTGCAGTTCCGCGAGCGTGAGCCGGTTCAGCGGCTTGCCGGTCTTTTCCGCCAGCGCCACGACCGCGCCGACGACGTGATGCGCCTGCCGGAACGCCATGCCTTTGCGCACGAGATAATCCGCGAGGTCGGTCGCCAGCAACGCCGGGTCGCTCGCGGCACGGTCGCAGGCGGTGCGATTGACCTTTGTATTTTGCAGCATCGCGGCGACGATGCGCACGGTGGCGTGCATGGTGTCGGCGGTGTCGAATAGCCGTTCCTTGTCCTCCTGCAAATCGCGGTTGTAGGTCATCGGCAAACCTTTCAGCAGCGTGAGCAGCGCAATTAAATTTCCAAAAACACGGCCAGATTTACCGCGCGCGAGTTCGGCAATGTCGGGATTTTTCTTCTGCGGCATCAGCGATGAGCCGGTGGTGTAGGCGTCGGCGATTTTGATGAAATTAAATTCCACGCTGGCCCAGAGAATCAAATCTTCCGCGAGCCGTGACAGATGAACGGCGAGCAACGCGGCGGCGGCGCAAAATTCAACGGCGAAATCGCGGTCGCTCACGGCGTCCATGGAATTTTGCGTGAGTTGCGGTTTGCCGCTGGCGTCCACGAAGCCGAGCAATTTGGCGACCAGCATGCGGTTGAGCGGCAGCGTGGAACCGGCGATCGCGCCGCTGCCGAGCGGGCAGACGTTCGCGCGCGCGCGGCAGTCCCAAAGGCGCTCGCAGTCGCGTTCCAGCATTTCAACGTAGGCGAGCAGATGGTGCGCGAGATAAACCGGCTGCGCGCGTTGCAGATGCGTATAGCCGGGAATCAGCACGTCGGAATTTTTTTCGCCGAGCGAAACGAGCGCGCGCTGCAAACCGGCGATTTCGCCCAGCAACGCGATGATTTCATCGCGCAGCCAGAGGCGCAGGTCGAGGGTGACCTGGTCGTTGCGCGAACGCGCGGTGTGCAATTTCGCGCCTGCCGGAACGCGCCGGGTCAGTTCGGCTTCGATGTTCATGTGGACATCTTCGAGTTCGGGCCGCCACTTGAATTTGCCGTTGGCGATTTCCCTGCCGATGGCATCGAGGCCTTTCACGATGGCGCGCAATTCCTTTTTGGTCAGCACGCCGATTTTCTGGAGCATGGTGGCGTGGGCCATCGAGCCGAGGATGTCGTGCTTCCAGAGCCGATGGTCAAAGGAGACGGATTCGGTGAATTGCGCGACGTCCGCCGCCGGGCCGCCGGCAAACCGCTTGCTGCGGGAGATGGGAGAAATCTTTTTCATACCTGCACCGCGCCGAATGTGCGTCCGGTCAAACGAAATGTCACTCCCAAAGACGCAAAGCCAACCGGCGGTCTTGATCGTCATCCTGATTTTTGTTCCGGTTGTCAAACGGTTGTGATTTGGGGGCGGGATTAAAATTAGAATTAAACAAAAAACGGTATTGCGGTCGTGGCGCGGATGTGAAATTCTCCCGGGACAACCATGAGCGAGTTCAAATTTGCCTGTCCGGTTTGCGGACAGCACATCCAGGTCGAGTCGTGGCGGAGCAACACCGTGATGGAATGCCCGACGTGCTTCCAGAAAATCACCGTGCCGCAGGCGCCGGCGGCGAACGACCCGAAATTTATCCTGGCGGGAACGAAAGTCGGAGGCGAGCGTCCCGTTCCGCTTGCGGCAGATGCGGGAGAAGAGGCCGCGCCGGAGAAGCAATTTCCGATAGCAGTGTTCGTTGTTGTGCTTTTGCTTTGCGTAGTGGTCGTGGCGGTGTTTGTGTTCCGCGGAAAAATCTTCAAATCCACTGGCCAAGCCGCAACCGCGCCGGTCGAAAAAAACACACCGGTATTACCGCCAGGCGTTGCCATGCCGTCCGCAGACAGCACGAATTGGACGTTGGACCTGGACAAGGTGACGATCCCGGATTCTCCGGCGGTGGGATATATTCATGGAAAGGTGCTGATTCCGGAGCGGATGATTTTGAATTCAGACGGGTTGACGATCCGCACGGCGGCGTACCCGCCGGAAGCCGGTGTCACCATTTATCTGCGGCCAAAGCCGGTTGAGAGCCTCTACGGGAAGTCGGTGGTTATCAAGGCCAATGCCACAAACGCGCCGGTGCTCAATCTGCGCTTTAAGGACGCGCAAGGTATCCCTGTGACGCAATCGCAAACGGGATACGCGTTGCGGATCGAATTTGGAAAGCCCGACGGCGACCGGTTGCCGGGAAAAATTTATCTTTGCACGCCGGACGAAATGAAAAGTTGGCTGGTGGGTGCATTTAATGCCGAGTACCCCAAACCCAGACCCCAATAGCCGGAGCCGGAATGTTGAGGAGACGGTTGTCCGCTTGCTGACAAAACGGCGGCAGACACTGGCCCTGGCGGAATCTTGCACGGGCGGGTATCTCGCGCATTGCATTACGAATGTCCCGGGGGCTTCCAAAGTTTTTAACGGCGGACTCGTGGCTTACAGCAACGCGGCCAAACAAAAATTTCTCGGCGTGCGCGCCGCGACACTGACCCGGCACGGCGCGGTGAGCGCAGCCGTGGCACGCGAGATGGCGGAGGGTGCATGGAAAAGGTTTGGCGCGGATTTTGCTATAGCAGTCACGGGCATTGCCGGACCAACCGGTGGGACGAAAGCCAAACCGGTCGGGACGGTTTTCATTGCGCTGACCAGCGCGCGGGGAACCGTCGTCGAACGCAAATTAAATTCTTGCGGGCGTGAACAGTTCAAGGATTTGACAGCACAGCTGGCCCTGGAACTGTTGCGGGCGCGGCTGGTTCGGGATTGATGCTTTGTGCTTGAGAGCGAACTTTTTTACACTAACCTGATTTGCAAACATGGCCTTGACTGCTGATCCAGCGACGGAAGCGAACAGCGCGGCGGCAAACCTCATTGAGGCAACCGTAACACCCAAGCGGCGGGGCACTTTGTTGGTTGTGGACGATGAGGATGGGGCGCGGCAATCGTTGCGGATGGTTTTCAAGGATGATTACGATTTGCTGATGGCTGAAGACGGGCCGACGGCCATCAAACTGGCGCAGGACCATCCCATCGACGTGGCGGTGCTGGACATCCGCATGGCCGGCATGTCGGGCATCGAAGTGCTCGAACGCCTCAGATACGTAAATCCCGACATCGAAGCGATTATGATCACGGCGTACGAAACCACGGATACAATCCGCCAGGCGTTGCGATTACGCGCGTCCGATTACATCAACAAGCCATTCGAGATCGCCACCATTCGCGCTGCCGTCAGCCAGGCGATGCAACGGCGCACGCTGGAAAGTGAAATCCACAGCAGCGCGGAAAAAATCCAGCAACTCCTTGCCGAACTGCAAAACCAGCGCATTGAGGAGCAAATTGCCAAGACGCGTGGCGACATTTACGCCAGCATCATCCACGACATCAACGGCCCGCTCACCGTCATCTGCGGTTTCGTGCAGGTGCTCAACCGCCGGTTCAACCAGGCTTCGCGGCTGGACGTGGCGGACTTGGAATTCATCCGGGAACGGCTGAACATCATCGGGCGGCAGACGAGCAACTGCATTGAGATTTCCCGGCGCTACCTCGGCTTTCTCCGCCGCCAAAAGGATGAGACGGCGCGCGTGGGCGTCAACCAAATGCTTAACGATTTGAACCAGCTTGTTCGTGTGCATCCGAGCCTGCAGGACAATGACTTCGGCATCCAGCTGTTGGCGGAGGACATCGGCGTCAAAATCAACGGCACCGATCTCATCCAGATTCTGCTCAACCTTGCCGTGAACGGCTTTCAATGTGCCCCGTTCAGCCACCGCGTGGACATCAGCGGCGAAGTTTTGCAGGAGCCTCTTCGCTTGCAGGCGTTCAAGGACAGCCCGCAGGACCGATTGTTGAACGTGGAAGGATTCAACAACAGCGCGCCGCTGGTGAAACTCCGGGTGCGCGATGACGGTCCCGGGATCCCGCCGGAAGTGTTGCCGAAAATCTTCCAGCCCTACTTTACCACCAAAGGCCCGCGGCAGGGAACCGGCCTGGGTCTCAACATTGTCCAGCGGCTCATCAAGGAAGGCAA